>JABLTH010075116.1_pt1 | contig 36736 bp, 38 predicted proteins | sample 7875711 | NCBI WGS metagenome assembly JABLTH01 (sample SAMN14941262, study PRJNA633318) | bioreactor metagenome | isolation source: bioreactor | place: China | collected 2019-03-05 | reverse complement strand
TCCTCGGTGTATCTGCTCTTTCTCAAAGGGTCCTCCGAAGGGGAGAACTCTCATTATCCTTGGTCTAGTTTTCCGGGAGGACGTCAATGGTATGTAGGCTCCAATTGGTCGGACGGGCACTATGGCACAGGCCCTATCGCGCGCGGGATTTACATCCTTTCTCAGGGGTTGAGCCCATATGCCGGAATGGATCCACAATTTCGTACGTTAACTTCCCCTCACCTCCCCTTCGGCATGCAGGGTATCGGCCCAGACGATGCGGCGCGGATCTGGTATTGGGCACTCACCCACCGCTTTACTTCCAACATGAACTATTTGTTCCTGTGGGCCGACCTGGAACTTTCGGCTATCGACCTCTACGGGCGGGGATCCGCCCAGCACCAGGCCGTCAACAACGCCCTTGCCGCGGTCAACATCGCCTCACCATCGCGGACCACGGACCTCATCTACGACGTGGAGCCCAACGATACGCCGGCCCAGGCCACGGTGCTACCCCAAGGGCATGTCCACCACGTCAATGCAGGTCAGATAGGCCCAAACGGAGACAACGACTGGTACCAGCTGACGGTGCCGGCCGGTCACACCCTGAGCATCTGGGTCCAATCGGGCCTGGAGTCCGGAGTTCCCAACTCCAGCGCGCCCGGATTCGAGCTTAGGGACGCCAGCGGAGTCACCCTGCTACGTGACTACAATCAAAATCCCATCGAATACAGACCCCCGATCATTTTCACACCAAGAAAGGTTCATAACATTGACGAGCCAGAACCGCCCCCCGTGGATGGGTATCTGACCAAGGCGTTCAACCATTACAAGAACACTGGAAGCGGGGACCAGGTGGTGTACCTCAAGATCCGCCAGGGAACTGCTGATGCCATCGGGACCACCTACACACTGGACACGCGAGATTGGATCATGGACATCGCCAATCAAGCGAACCTTGCGAGTGAGTGGTGAGGTCTGAGATGCATCGCCGCCACTTGCTGGTTTTACTCCTCTCGGGAGTGCTCACATTGTTGTCTTGCACCTCGCCATCAGGGGGGTGTCCCGATTGCAATGTCCCCCCACCCATCGATGTGGATCCTGTGGATGGAAACAATTACGTGACCGTCAACTACAACCGGCAATGGCGGGCGTCTGTCGCTGGCGTAGTTCTTTCCCCCAGCGAAGTAGTGTGGACCACCACTCGAGGAACAATCACACCACAAGGTTTGTTAACAGCACCAGGGACACCCACGAGTTCGACGCCAACGCAGACTGATTGGGTAAAAGTTCAGCGAACCAACCCAAATACGGGACCCAAATCCGGTGAGGTAGAAAAGACGGCGCAGTTTCGGGCCATCCTTCCATCGACCATCCAGTCTTTCTCGTCCCCAACCCCCATGCCCATTGGTTCTGGCGTTCCCGTGGTCCTCACCTACGTGTTCTCCGATGGAGAAGCGAGTCTCTACACTGGTAGCACGCTCGTCCAGTCTGGCCTCACCAGCGGCGGGAACCTAACGGTCCACCCAACCGCCACCACGACCTACACCCTCAAGGTCACAAACCTGGCCAAGGACAGCGTCACCCAGGATTTGACGGTGACGGTCCAGTAACGGTTTCCTCAGCGCAATCAGTCATTACCCTATTTGGTCCGCTCTTGGGCTCAGCACTGATGCGGGTTTGAGCCCCTCATTTCCAGGGGAGTCTATTTGGGACAGCGGGTGGCCCTTTACTGCCGGGTTTCCACCTCGGACCAGTCCTGCGACCGGCAGGAGCGGGATTTGCTCGCCTTCTCGGAGCGGGCGGGGTTCAAGGTGGTGGGCGTGTGGAAGGAGACCCTCTCCGGGGCCAAGGACTCCCGCCCTGAGCGCCGGAAGGTCATGGCCCTGGCCCAGGAGCGCAGGGTAGACTCCATCCTCGTTACCGAGCTGACCCGTTGGGGAAGAAGTACCCTCGACCTGGTGCGAACCCTCCAGGATCTCCAGGCATGGAACGTCTCCCTCATCGCCCAGACGGGGCTCCAGTTCGACCTGAGCACCTCCCAGGGCAAGCTGGTCGCCTCCCTGATGGCCGCCCTGGCGGAGTTCGAGCGAGACCTGCTCCGGGAGCGGATCCTCTCCGGCATCGCCGCTGCCCGCGCCAAGGGCAAGCACCTGGGCCGCCAGCACGGTTTCCGCCCCAAGTCCGACCGCATCGCCCCCAAGGTGCTTCAACTGGTCAAGGAGGGACGCACCTACCGCCAAATCGCCCGTGAACTCGGCGTCTGCAAGAACACCGTCATGGGCATCGTCCAACGCAGCCGTACCGAAACAGGATCGGACTGACATCCAAGCTCTACTTTGCACCTGGTGACAAAAACGTTGGTGTTACCCCACCAAGGACGGGAAGAGCTACACCGACCACTGGGTGCGGAGCCCCATCTTGAACATCAAGAACGCCTGCTCCTCCTGCCACAGCTGGGAGGAGAAGGAGATGAAGGACCGCGTGGAGCAGATCCAGGACCGCACCTACCGGGTCCGGAACGTGGCCATGGATGCCCTGATGGACCTGGTCAAGGAACTCAAGACCGCCAAGGACGCGGGCCGCAGCGACGCCGACCTCGCCCCGGCCCGGACCTTCCAGAGGAAGGCCCAGTTCTACCTCGACTTCGTGGAGGCGGAGAATTCCACCGGCTTCCATGCCCCGGGCGAGAGCCTGCGGGTGCTCGCGGAATCCATCGACTTCTCCCGGAAGGGGCAGTCCGCCCTCCGCGCCATGCCGGCCCTGCCGCCGCCTCCGCCGCCGCCGCCCCCCGCGGCCCCCGCGCCGGCGGCCAAGCCCGGGCGCTGATCGCCGCATCCTGAACGTGGAGGCCGCCCCCGGGCGGCCTCCCGGCGTTCAGGCGGTCTCGATCCAGCCCCATTGGCGCTCGGAGCGGTCGCCCCGCCGCCAGGACCAGAGCAGGTCCGCCTGGCACACCGTGCAGAGGGGCAGGGAACCGTCCTTCGCCGGGTCCAGGCCCAGGTCCATGGCCTGGGCCCCGAGGTAGCCGTGCAGGTCGAGGTGCGGCCTGCCCCCGGGGCCCTCCGAGGCCAGGAGGTCGTGCCAGGCCGGGTCCCGCCGGGCGGCCTCCACCACCTCGGGTCCCACCTCGAAGTGGCAGCGCTGGATGGCGGGGCCGAGGGCCCAGGCCAGGTCCGCAGGATCGCCCCCCAGGGCCACGAAGCGGGCCACGCCCTGGCGGAGGATCCCCGCCACCGCGCCCCGCCAGCCCGCGTGCAGGGCCGCGATCCACGGCCCGCCGGACGTCGGTCCCGCCAGCAGGATGGGCACGCAGTCCGCCACCCGCACGCCGATGCGCAGGCCGGGCTCCCTCGTCCAGATCCCGTCGCCTTCCTGCACCGCCCCGGCGGCTTCCACGACGCCGCAGCCGTGGACCTGGCTCAGGCGGACCGGAGGGAGGCCCGACGGGTCGTCCCCCTTCGTGGAGAAGCCCCAGCGAAGGGGAAAGGGGGGCCGGACCTGGGGGACGAGCACTTCAGCGCCTCGGCCAGAGCAGGAGGAGCAGGCTGAGGTCGGTCACCGCCCAGGCGAGGAGGCCGCGGTACATGCCCGCCTCGTGCTGGGCGTCGGTCCAGCGCGCCCACGCCCGTCGCCAGGGCAGCAGCACGAGGAGCCAGGCCCCGAGGGACCCCAGGAGCCAGAGGGGCTGGCGGCCGTGCGCCCGGACGGCCCAGGCGAAGGCGCCGTGCGCCAGGAGCAGGGCCGCCAGGGCCATGTCCAGGCTTCGCGGGACGCCCATGCGGATCACCAGGGTCCGATCGCCCCGCGCGGTGTCCTCGGCCACCTGGTAGATCTGCGTCATGGGATAGAGCGTGGCGAAGAGCACGCCGAAGCCGGCGCAGGCCCAGAGCACGGAGGCCGGGACGGGCCTTCCGCTGAGGGCCCACCCGGCCAGGGGCGTGAGCAGGCCGAAGCCCGCGCAGTTGATGAGCAGGTCCCACCCCGCCCGGGCCTTCAGGCGCACCGGCGGCACGCTGTAGAGCACGCTCATCACCACGCATACCAGGACGGTCCAGAAGAAGAGGCCGCCCGAGGGAGGGACGCGGAAGAAGGGGAGGGCCGCCGCCAGGCTGGCGGCGAGCAGCAGGACACTGAAGGCGAGGAGGTGCCGCGGCGGCTTCGGAGGCGCCTTGAGGTAGCCGATGTCCCCTTCGTCCTCGTCGAAGGCGCTGTTGATGGCGAGCGTGCCGCCATTGAGGAGCACCACGAAGGCGAACCAGCCCAGGAGCGTCCACGGCCAGGCGCCGGCGGCGAAAGCCTCCGGCCCCAGGGCCCACAGGGCCCCGAGCAGGAGATGGGCCGTCATGATGGGCCACTCCATCGGCCTCAGATGGAGCAGGTAGGCCAGCGCCTCCCGGCCCAGCAGCCGCTCGAAGAACCCGCGCAGGACGAAGGAGGGGGCGCTCATGGCATCAGCAGCACTTTGCCGATGGCGCCACGGCCCTCGAGGAAGGCGTGGGCCGCCGCGCCCTCGGCCAGAGGGAAGGCGCCGGCGATCCGGACCTTCAGGTCCCCCCGGCCCACGGCGTCGAAGAGGCCGGCGGCGCGGGCGAGGCGCTCGGACCGGGAGGTGAGCACGTTCCAGAGGTCACCCCCGGTGAGGGTCTTGGAGGTGTCCATGAGCATGCGAGGATCCACGGGCGGCGGGTCCCCCCCCGCCATGCCGTAGAAGACCACGCGCCCTCCCGTGCGCACGGCCTCGAAACTCCGGGGTAGGGTGGACCCGACCGAATCATAGGCGACGTCGGCTCCGCCGCCGGACCATGCCCGGACCTCGCCCACCCAGTCCGAGCCGTAGAACGCCACGGCCTCGGCCCCGGCCTCCCGAGCGGCCTCGGCCTTGGCCTCGGCGGACACCAGGCCCAGGACCCGGGCGCCCAGGCTGCGGGCGAGCTGCACCAGCAGGAGCCCGACGCCGCCGGCCGCGGCATGCACCAGCACCGTCTCCCCGGCCTTCACGGGATGGCTGTCCCGCAGGAGGTACTGGGCGGTGAGGCCCTGGAGCAGGAGGGCCGCGGCCGTCTCGAAGGAGACCTCCTCCGGCAGGGGGATCAGCTTGTCGAAGGGCACCGCCACGAGCTCCGCGTTCGCGAAGGGGCTGTCGGCGAAGGCCACCCGGGTCCCGGGCGCCAGGCCGCAGCCGTTCGGGTCCTCGAGGATCCCCGCGGCCTCGTAGCCGGCGATCCAGGGCGCCTCGCCCGCGAGGTGGTAGTGCCCCTTGCGGCGGTAGACGTCCGCGAAGTTGAGCCCGATGGCCCGGGTGCGCACCAGGGCTTCGCCGGGCCCCGGAACCGGATCCGGGAGGGTCTCGAGACGGAGCACTTCCGGCCCGCCGAAGCTCCGGAAGCAGAGGGCCTTCATCAGGCCGCGCTGCTGGCGTCCTGCCCGGACGCGGGCCGGGGGCCCAGCTTGGGTTCCACCAGGGCCGACATGGCCGCCTGGAGGTGGGGCACGCTGAACTGGGTGTCCACGCACATGCCGTGGGGCAGGCCCAGGGGGATGACGTAGGCCGGGACCTCCGGCAGCTTGGTGAGCCCCTTGAGGAGCCGGTCCGTGCAGCTCACCGCCACGATGAGGTCCGGGCGGTACTCCCGGGCCTCCCGGTAGGCCTTGTGGCTGCGGTTCGTGATGCGGCTTTCCCACTGGCCCTCGATCATGGCGTTCATGAAGTCGCCCACGGGGCAGAGGCCGCAGTCGTAGCAGTGCTTCAGGTCCTCGAAGATCTGGGCCTTGCACTTGGCGAGCTGGATGCAGTGGGGCAGGAGCACCAGGGAGCGGCGGGCCTTGCGGGCCTCGAAGGCCTCCCGCACCCGGTGGTTGTTCCACCCGCAGAAGGCCAGGATCCAGGCGTCCTCCTTCCCGAGCATCCGGGCCACGGGCCTGAAGAGGCGCACCCACATCCCGTCCCAGCGGACGATGCTCCCCCGGGCCCGGAGGTAGCTCTCGCCGCGCTTGAAGGTGGGCCAGGCCACCGCGAGGCACGCCACCGAGGCCAGGGCCCACCAGCCGAAAAGCCGGGGCTGGAGGAGGGCCGCGCCGGCGGCCAGCGCCATGCCCGCCAGGGGGATGCCCCGCCGGACCCAGAGGAAGGTCCCGAAGCGCTCGGCGGGAAGGGCAGGGGCGGTCATGGCTCCATTGTGGTTCAAGAGGGGCGCCTTGGCAGGGCGGGGATTCCTATTTGGCCGAGCTGGCCAGGCCCACGAGCTTCTTAAGGTCCTCGTCCTTCCAGCGGATGCCGCCGCCGAAGAAGAGGGTGCGGAGCTCCTTGTTGGCGATGTCCTGCCATCCGGCGCTGAGGTAGAGGTTGTTCCAGAGCTGGTAGCTGGTGGTCAGCCGGTAGCGGGGCTTCTCCTTGCCGTCCCGTTTGGAGAAGTCGTAGGCCAGGGCGCCGAGGCGGAACCGGTCGTCCAGGGCCCGGAACTCGGCGCCGCCTCCGCCCTTGCCCTCCACGATGCCGGCGCTCAGCACGAAGTTCTCCCCAAGGCGCTTCGCGAACTGGGCGGAGACCGTCAGGGCGTTGTCGGAGGTGATGTTTCGGGTCTTCTCCTGCACCTCCACCGGCTGGCCCGAGAACGGGTCGATCCTGATCACCGTGCGGGTGGAGTCGGAGACCTTGCCGTCGGGCGTGGAGTTGAGCTGGAGGCTGTACCAGTAGTCCTTCCGGGGGGCCAGCTCGATGCCGAGGCCGGTCTGGCTGTCGCCGCGGCTGGACCAGCGGTTGGCGCTGAGGTCCAGGCGCAGGTCCATGGCCTTGAAGCCCCCGAGCATCTCGTTCAGGTTGTCCACCGCCGAATTGATCTTCTTGATGGTGGTGTCGTCGGTGAGCAGCTTGCCGATGGTGCCCTCGCCCTTGTCGAGCTTGGCGGTGATGGACTTCAGGTTCTGGGAGGTCTCCTGGAAGCTGTTGGCCAGCTTTCGGACGTCCTGCATGGCCCCCTTGAGCTCGGGGCGGTTCTCCGCCACCAGGCCGTTGAGGTTCTTGCCCAGGTCCTCGAACTGCTGGGCCAGGCGCGGCAGGCGCTCCCGCAGGTCGCCGCTCATGGCCTCGACGTTGGCCATGGTGCGGTTGATGGCGCCGTGATTCTCCTGGGCCATGGACCGGAATTCCGCCGTGAGGGTGCGGATGTTGTCCACGATCTCGTCCAGCTTGGCCCGGCCAGCCTCGCCGCCGATGCTCTGGTTCAGGGAGTAGGTGATGCCCTTCACGTCCTGGCCGATGGCGCCCATGGTCTCCATGAGCTGGTCGAGGCTGACGGAGGTCTTGCTCTTGATGGGCTCGTTCTCGGCGTGGGGGCCCCGCTCGCTGTGGCCAACGTCCAGGTCGATGTACTTCTCGCCGAGGATGCCGATGGCGGCGAGGCTCACGGTAGCGTCCCGGTTCACCTCGAAGTCCTTCGGCACCGTCATGTAGACCCGCGCCCGGCCATGTTCCAGGCGGATCCGGCTCACCTGGCCCACCTTGACGCCGGCGACCCGGACCGGGCTCTGCTCGTTGAGGCCCGCCACCTGGTCGAAGCTGGTGGTGTAGGTCTTCACGTCCTTGTTTCCGCCGAACTCCAGCTTGTCCATCCGGAAGATGAGGACGCCGACGACCACGATGGCCGCGATGAAGAAGGCGCCGACCTTGGTTTCGAGCTTCATACGGGAACCCCTTTCGGAGTGCGCTTGGGAGGCGGAGGATCCAGGAGGAAGGGCCCGTCCGCGTCCCCGCGGAGGAACTGCTGGATGACCGGGTGGGGATTGGCCTTGAAATCTTCCGGAGGCTGCACCGCGAGGCACTCGCCCCGGAAAAGCAGCGCGATTCGGTCCCCGATCTCGAAGGCGGACTTGAGGTCATGGGTGATGGTGATGGTGGTGACCCCGAGCTCGTGCTTGAGGTCCAGGATCACGCGCCCGATCACGTCGGTCATCACGGGGTCCAGGCCTGTGGTGGGCTCGTCGAAGAGGAGGATCTTCGGCTTGAGGGCGATGGCCCGGGCGAACCCGACCCGGCGCTTCATGCCCCCCGAGAGCTCCGCCGGCTTCAGGTGCTCGGTGCCCTTCATCCCCACCATGACCAGGCACTCCTCCACCCGCGCGCGGATCTCGCCCTCGGTCATGTGGCCGTGGCGCCTGAGGGCGAAGGCCACATTCTCGAAGACCGTCATGGAATCGAAGAGGGCCGCCATTTGGAAGCACATGCCGATCTTCTTCCGCGTCTCGAAGAGTTCGGCGTGGCTCATCTCATGGACGATCTTCCCCTCCACCTTCACGTGGCCGTGGTCCGGCACCAGGAGGCCCATGATATTGCGCAGCAGCACGGTCTTGCCCGTGCCCGAGCCCCCGAGGACCACGAGGCTCTCGCCCATCTGCACGCTCAGGTTGACGTTGGAGAGGACCACCTTGGGCCCGAAGGCCTTGGAGAGGTTGACGACTTCGATGACGGGGGCGCTCAAGGTTCGAGTCCGTCAGACGAGGAGCATCTTGGTGAGGAACGGGCCCCCCTCTGCGATCGCAAGCCGCAGGCGCAGCGGGAGCGGGAGCGCGTGACTTGATGTCACGCGCGATCGGGGGGTGGTCGGCGGAGCCGGTCGGCGCGTCATACCAGAAGCATCTTCGTGAGGAAGAAATCCGCGATCAGGATCCACAAACTGCTGGTCACCACGCTGCTCGTCGGCGCGTTGCCCACGCCCTCGGCGCCGCCGCGGGTCCGGTAGCCCTTCCAGCAGCCCACCAGGGCGATGATGGCGCCGAACACGATGGCCTTGGTGAGGGCGATGCGGAGGTCCTTCAGGGCCAGGAGCTTGTAGAACTCGCCGGAATAGACAACGGCGCTCTGGCCCTCGGAGACCACCAGGAGGAGGTAGCCGCCCCAGTAGCCCACGTAGATGGCCATGGCGGTGAGCAGCGGGAGCATCACCAGCGCCGCGAGGAGCCGGGGCACGAAGAGGTAGTGGATGGGGTCCGTGGCGAGGCACTCCAGGGCGTCGATCTGCTCGGTGACCTGCATGGTGCCGAGCTCCGCGGCCATGGCCGATCCCACCCGGCCGCTGATCATCAGCCCCGTGATCACCGGGGCCAGCTCGCGGACCACCGCGAGCCCCTCCACCTGGGAGGCGAGGCCCTCGGCCTGGAACTGCTTGAACCCGAAGGAGAGCTGGACGGCGAAGACCGCGCTGACGGCGAGGCTGGTGAGCACCACCACGGGGATGGAATTCACGCCCACCGCCAGGAACTGGCGCATGAGGTTGGCCCCGTCGAAGGGGCGCCTGAAGACGCAGCCCAGGGTCCGGCCGGAGAGGACGGCGAAGTCGCCGGCCTGCTCCAGGAAGCCGAGCACGGTCGCGCCGGTGCGGTCGAAGATCGCGGTCAGCATGGATCGCCTGGTTTCATGGGCTCCTGGACAGGAAACTCCAAGTCTAACCCAGCTTGGGACGCCGTTTGGCCCTCAATCGCTCGGCGCCCTCCTCCTTCACGGTCTGGGGCGTGCGGCTCAGGGCCAGGGCGCCGGAGGGGACGTCGAAGGTGATGGTGCTCCCCGCGCCGATGACGGCCCCGTCCCCGACGGTCACGGGGGCCACGAGCTGGGTGTCGCTGCCCACGAAGACCCCGGCCCCGATCTCGGTGCGGTGCTTGGACACGCCGTCGTAGTTGCAGGTGATGACCCCGGCGCCGATGTTGGTGCCCTCGCCGACGCTGGCGTCGCCGAGGTAGGCCAGGTGGTTGGCCTTGGCCCCGCGTCCCAGGACGGCCTTCTTGGTCTCCACGAAGTTCCCCACGTGGGCGCCCTCCTCCAGGACGGAACCCTCCCGCAGGCGGGCGAAGGGGCCGATGACCGCGCCCGCCCCGGCCTTGGCGCCCTCCAGCAGGGAGTAGGGCCGGATCCGCGCCCCGGGGCCCAGGTCGCTGTCCACGAGGATGCTCCCCTGGCCGATGCGGACCCCGGCCTCGATGCGGCAGGCCCCCTCGAGGCGCACGCCGGGCTCCAGGACCACGTCGGGACCGAGGTCGACCCGAGGCCCGATCCAGGTGGTGGCGGGATCCATCAAGCCCACGCCCTCGGCCATCCAGTGGGCGTTGAGGCGGTGCCGGGCCACGGCCTGGAGGGCCGCCTGGTCCGCGCGGGAATTCATGCCCGCCAGTTCGGCGGGGTCGCAGGCGCGCACGCGCACGGGGATCCGCCGGGACAGGGCGGCCACGGCGTCCGTGAGGTAGTACTCGCCCTGGGCATTGCGGTTGTCGAGGCCCGCGAGCGCCTCCCTCAGCCCCGGCCAGGGCAGCCCGTAGGCGCCGCCGTTCACGCGCCGTATGGCCCGCTGCTCCGGGGTGGCGTCCTTCTCCTCCACGAGGCCGGCCAGGCCTTCCGGACCCTCGATCACGCGGCCGTAACCCGCGGGGTCCTGCAGGTCCATGGCCAGGAGGGCGGGCTCCGCCGAGGCCAGGGAGGCCACCGTGGCCTTGGAAACCAGGGGCACATCCCCGCAGAGGATGACGACCCGCTCCGCCCCCAGGGCGTCGAGCCGCGCGGCGCAGACCTGCAGGGCGTGGCCCGTGCCCAGGGGCTGGCCCTGGTCCACGGCCTCCACCGCGCAGGGCAGGAGCCCGGCCGCGCCCCAGGCTTCCAGGGCGGCCTCGACCTGCTCCCGCCCGTGGTGCACCACCACCAGGGCCTTCAGGGTCTCGGTGGGAAGGGTGCGCAGCACCCAGAGCAGGGACGGATCCCCGAGGATGGGCTGGAGGACCTTCGGCAGGGGCGATTTCATGCGCTTCCCCAGGCCCGCCGCCAGAACCACCGCCACCGTCTTCATTCTGCCTCCCGGGTCCGCCCAGTGTAGCGGGGCCTCAGTCCGCCACCGCCGCGTGCAGCACCGCCAGGGCGCTCTGGAGGAACTCCTGGGTGGGGAAGGGCTTCTCGATGAAGCCCACTCGGGAGAGGCCGAGACTGGCGGGACTGACGGGCAGGGCCTGGCCGGTGCCCATGACGAGGGTCGGAATGGGGGTCCGCTGGAACTTCCGGAGGCTGCCCTGGAAGCGCTCGAGGCGCGCCGTCCGCTCCAGGACCAGGAGGTCCGGCAGCCGGCCGCCATGGGAGGCCTTCAGGAACTCCCGCATGTCCCCGAAGACGGCGCATTCGGCCCCGGCGCCCCGCAGGATGCCCGCCAGGGTCTCCCGGACAAGGTGGTCCTGGTCGACGGTCCAGACCAAGCGGCCCTTCAGGGGGGCCTCGTCGGTCCCCAAGGCGGTTTCCGCGAGGGGCAGGTAGGCGAGGGGCGTCAGGCCCCCGGCCCGGTCCTGCCCCAGTTCCAGCATGCCCCGGCCCTCTGAGAGGATCTGCTGGAGCCAGCCCAGGCCCAGCATGGTGGCCGGGGCTTCGGCCCCGAGGCCGTCGGCCCGGACGCGGAGCAGGGCCCAGGCGCGTCCCCCGAGGTCCACGGGGTCGAGCCTCAGAGTCAGCACTCCTGAGCGGAGCCGCTGCCGGGCGTGGAGGAGCAGGTGGGTGGCGATGCGCTCCAGCGACTCGGGGCGCAGCCTCACCTTCAGGGGCTCGGCCTCGAGGACCACTGCGACCTCGGAGGGGAGCATCCGCTGGAGTTTCGGCCGGAGGGCCTCCAGGGCCTCCCGGGCCTCGAGCCCCTCGGCCACGTCGTCGCTGCTGGCGGGCAGGTTCGGGCTGAGGCGCTGGCAGGCGGCCAGCAGCAACGCGGCATGGCCGCGGATCGCGGGCTCGGAGGTCTCCGTGAGAATCCGCTCCGCCAGGGGCAGGGCGGCCCCGAGGGCGTTCACCACCGCCAGGCGGCGCTGGGCGTCCGGATGGTGGTCACCGTTGAAGGCGCCATGGCCCTGGGGCAGGGCCAGGGGATCCTCCGCGCCGGCGGCGACCCAGGCCAGGGCCATGTTCTTGTCGAAGGCGGCGGCCTGCAATTCCAGGTCGCCGAAGCTGCCGTCCGCCCGCACCAGGGTGGCCGTGGTGCTGCCCCGGCCCGAGCGGTTCAGCTGGCCCAGCAGGTCCTCCCAGGGGCCCGCGCTCTGCCCCTGCATGAGGTCCGTGAGGGCGTAGCCCCGGAGCTGGTGCCGTGCCAGCCCCACGAGCCGCCCGAAGGCCCCGTTGGCCTCCAGGACCACGCCCTTCTCGTTGAGCAGGAGCACGGGCTGCCGGCTCTCGATGCCGAAGGCCAGGGCAGGGGCGTCCACCTTGGCGTCCCGCTCCAGGACGGACAAGGCCGTCCGGAACCCGTCCCCTCGGCCTTCCACCCAGGTGCCATTGGCCCGCAGCCAGCGCAGCTGCTGGAGGGCCACGAGCCCGAGCAGCAGGCCGGCCAGGGCCGCGGCCTGCCAGTGGAGGAGCGGCAGGGGGGGCTTGAAGAGCCGCAGTCCGAGGGTGGCCACGAGGAAGGCCAGCCCTCCGATGAGGGGGACGCGGGCCTCCAGCCAGCGCCCCCGGGTGATCCGGAAGCCCAGGTCCGAGAGGAGGAGCCAGATCAGGGCCTCCAGGAGCGCGGCGGCCCAGAACCAGCCCAGGGGTTCGGGATCGAGGCCCAGCTGGATGCAGAAGATGAGGCCGAAGGCCGTGGCTCCCCCGACGCCGAAGAGCAGCCGGCGCAGGCCGTGCCGGCCCTCCCGGTAGGCCTGGAGGAAAAGGCTGAAGCCCAGGAGGGTGCCCCCCATGTGTCCGCTCGGGAAGGCCTGGGCCTGGGGCAGGGCGAGGTGCCAGGGCATCGCCAGGACGCCCAGGATGCCCCCCAGGAAGTACCCGTAGCTGAGCCCCACGCGGCCCTTGAGGCGGTAGATCCAGAAGCCCAGGTAGGGCGGGACCGGCAGCAGCAGGGCGAAGAGGAGGTGGGCGTAGCTCATGGGCGCGCGGAAGGGAGGACTTCAGCCTGCCACACCCCCCGGACCGCGTTGAAGCAGAGCAGCCCCCGGGCCAGGGCCTCCACGAGGCTCACCGGGCCGTGGCGGAGGGAAAGCCCCCGCTCCCGGGCCCAGGCCGGCAGGAGGTGGGCCTCGGCCAGGCTCGCCACGCGGCCTTCCGGAGGCGGCAGGCGGAGATGGTCGCCGCAGGGGAGGGCCACCGCGGCGATGGCCGTCTCGGAAATCGTTCCGTCAGGCCATCCGCAGAGCACGTCATGGGCGCCCAGGCGCCTCGCGAGGCCCAGGGAAGCCTCGTTCCATCCCCCCAGCAGGCCCTTGTGGGCCGCGGCCGGATGGCCGCGCACGTCCCCGAGGGGGTGGGGGACCGGAAGGAGGCGCCAGGGCTGGGATGGGGGGCGCCAGGGCTCCGCCCGCGCCAGCAGCAGCGGCTCCCCCGGGCTCGCCCGGAGGCGGAGGATGCCCTCCGGAGCGGCCTCCAGGGCCTGCCGGAAGGCCTCCGGGAGCCAATCCCCCGGGACGCCCAGGTGGGCGAGCCCGTCGGCCAGTCGGGCAAGGTGAGCCCCGGCCAGATCGATCCCGCCGCCTCCGATCATCAGGCTGGTGCGGGGGCAGGGCTCCATGGCGAGCCGGGCCGGATCCACGGCGTCCCTCAGGCCCGGGCCGTAGGCCTGCCAGCCTCCCGCGTCAGCCATGGTCCAGGACGCTCCTGGACCGCTCGGCCTGCCAACCCCGTCCCTGGGCCCGGGCGGCCAGCCGCACAGCGAGGGCGCAGGCTTCCAGGAAGTTCTCGGGATCCCCGGCCCAACGCCCGGCCTTGTCGAAGCCGGTGCCGTGGTCCGGGCTTGTGCGGATGAAGGGCAGGCCCAGGGTGACGTTCACCGCGCGGGCCGGTTCAAGGGTCTTGATGGGGATGAGGCCCTGGTCGTGGTAGAGCGCGACCACCGCATCGAACTCGCCCCGGGCGGCCCGGTGGAACAGGCTGTCGGCGGGGCAGGGGCCGACAAGAGCGGGCGGCCCGTCGCCCCCTGTGGCCCGGGGGCGGCGTCCTGGCCTCCCGAGGGTGGGGAAGAGGCACCAACCCTCGGGCAGAGGCCCGGAGGGGAAGGGCGAGGAAGCCGGAACGGCCTGCGGCGTTCCCAGGGTCTTGCGGGCCAGGTCCAGGGCTTCCTCGAGGATCGACTCCTCATCGCCGAAGGCGCCCTGCTCCCCCGCATGGGGATTGAGGGCCGCCAGGGCGACGCGGAGTCCACCCTCGCCCAGCAGCCGGCCCAGCTCCGTGGCGGTGAAGACCAGGGTTTCCGCCACGGCCTCGGCGTCGAGCTCCTCGATCACGCTCCGGAGGCTCTGGTGGACGGTGTGCAGCACCACGATCAAGGAGGGGCTCAGGAAGGCCATGCGGGTGCGGGGGGCGCCGGACAAGGCCTGGAGCAGTTCCGTGTGGCCTGGAATGGGCTCCCCGGCGAGGTGGCAGGCGGCCTTCGAGAGGGGAAGGGTGACGAGGGCATCCGCCGCGCCCTCCATCACGGCCCGGGCCGCCAGCCGGGCCGAGGCCAGGGCGCAGCGCCCCGAGACCGCGGAGCCCCGCCCGAGGACGAGGTCCCCGGCCCGGACGTCGGGCACGGGATCCGTCCAGGCGGCCCAGCCTTCAGGCCCCTCCGGCGAGGTTCCCGGTCCCGGCCCCACGCGGAGCACGGCCCCTCCAGGTTCCCAGGACCAGCGGATGGGCGCGGAGGCGGGGTCCAGAAGCCCCAGGGCCGACCGGGGGCCGAAGACCTGGACGTCGGCCCAAGGGTGGAGGGCCGGGAGGCTTTTCAGGAGGAGTTCCGGGCCGAGGCCGCAGGGGTCCCCCAGGGAGATGGCGAGGCGGGGCCGCCGCGCCTCAGTCATACAGGGTGAGGTCCGCGTCCGCGGGAAGGGAGGCGGCGCCCTCCTCCTTCTTCGACGCGGCCTTGCGGCGGATCCGCGGCTCCTCCTCCTGCTTGTAGATGTACTTGATGTTGTGCTTGGGGACGAGGACGTTCGGCTCCTTGACCCGGTTGATCTTCAGGCAGTGCTTGTCGTACCACTCGATGACCCCGCGGAGCTTCTCGTCGTTCTGGAGGACGATCACCATCGGCGTCTTCGCCTGCATCTGCTTCAGGTAGTAGAAGCTCTCGGCATTGGTCTGCTCCGGCGGCGCGATCTTCCGCCGGGGGCTGCCCAGGCCCTGGGGCGCCAGAGGCGCGTTGGGGTCCGCCGGAACGGCCACGGGCGTCGGGACCGTGGGCTCCACGGCGGGGGCCTGCGTCCCGGATCGGCCGAGCTTCTCCTTGATCTCGTTCAGGTTCGGGCGGATCAGTTTGCGGCTCATGGAAACCTGGATCAGTGCGGCGGGACGTCCCGGGCGGGCGGCTGCAGGGTGTGGCTTGTCCGGGGGATGCCCCCAGCCTCGCAGGAGCCGGAGGGGCGCCGCAAGGTCGGGAAAGGAACGGACGTGGAAATCCCGTCCAGTTTACGCGCCCTCCGGCAGGGCGCCAGCCGCGAGGGGGACCAGTAGGGTCACCACCGTTCCCTCCCCGGGAGCGCTCTCCACCTGGATGTCCCAGCCCATCTGCTGGACGAACTGGTAGACGAGGCTCATGCCCAGGCCCGTCCCCTCGCGGAAGCCGCTGGAGAAGGGCACGAAGAGCGCGGCCATCTGCTCCGCGTCCATGCCCACGCCGTTGTCCCCCACCTGGATCTGGAGCCCCTGCTCGTCGGTGTCGAAGGTGATGAGGATCGAGGGCTCCGGCTGGTCGGACACCGCCTTGCGCGCGTTGCTGAGGAGGTTCGTGAAGACCTGGTGGAAGCAAAGGGGGTCCCCGAGGATCCAGACTTTGGGCACCGGCCCGGTGACAAGGGGCATGCCCTCGGCCCGGGGATCGGTCTCCCAGCTGGAGCGGAGCTCCGCCAGGAGGGTGGGGAGGTGCAGGGGGCGGACGGTGATGTCCCGGGGCCTCGAGACGTCGAGGAAGTTGGACAGGATGCCGCTGACCCGTTCCGACTCCCGGCCGAGGATCGTGAGGATCCGCTCGGTCATCTCCGTCCCCTGCCGACCTTTCCGGAGCAGCTGCACGCAGCCCAGGATCGACGCCAGGGGGTTCCGCAATTCGTGGGCGAGACCCGCCGAGAGCTCGCCCACGGCGGCCAGGCGCTCACTGATGCGGGTCCGCTGCTCCAGCGCCTTCAGGTCCGTCAGGTCCTGGAAGAGGATGAGGTGCCCCGACCGCTGGCCGTCAGACGCCTTGAGGGGCGCCACGTTGCCCCCGAAGGTACGGATCTCCCCGTCGGGGGTCATGAACCGCCCCTCGAAGCGGTGCTCGCGGCCGCTCTGCTCCAGGCGCGCGAGGTCCAGGGGCAGTACGGACTCCACCGGCTGCCCCTGCAGCATCGGCCGGTGCAGGATCATTTCCGCAGCCGGATTGGCCGAGGTCACGCGCCCCTGGAGGTCCGTGGTGATCAGCCCGGAGAACATCGAATCCACGACGCGCCCGTAGAGCACCGAGAGGTCCTGGGCCGCCACCTCGGAGGCTGCGAGGTTGCGGCGCAGCTGCTCCAGGTACTTCCGGATGACCACCACCACCAGGGTCACGAGCAGGATCTGGAGGGCCGAGAGGGCCAGGAGCCGCCACCGCTCCACCCAGTCCGAGTCCAGGCTGGCGGAATGGCCGAAGGCAGGCAGGGTCCCGGAGGCGAAGAGGAGCAGGCTCATCCCGTGGGCGGTCACTGCCGTCACTCCCATGGCAATGATCTCGCTGGTGGTGAGGTAGAAGGCCGCCGCGAGGACCGGGATGATGTAGAGCGTCACAAAGCGCTCCTGGTCCACGCCCTGGAAGGCGATGAGGAGCGTGACGAGGATCAGGTCGAGGGCCAGGTTCCAGCGGATCCAGGGAAGCGAGGGGGTGGCGAAGGCCTTCGTCCCCGACCCGAGGTTCCGGGCCATCTCCCATGCGCTTTCCGCGAGGAGGAGGGCCAGGAAGGCGAGGTAGAGGCCTTCCCCCCGGACGGCCTCGTGGAGCTCCGTGGGGAAGGCGAGGTGGAGGATGAGCAGGCCGGAGGTGGCGGCGAAGCGGAACGCGAGCGGGAGGAAGACCGGCGACGGCGGCGCCTGGGGCGGGGGGTCCGGCGTGGGTCGGAACATCCGGGAAAGGATGACGCATCGGCCCCCTTCGCGGAATCCGGAGGCCTTGGCATATCCTTACGGGCATGGCCGACCGACACCCCACGAAAAGCGCCAGCCCCTCCCTTCGGGCCGCGGGCATGCGCCAGACCCCCCAGCGGGAGGCGATCCTCAAGGTCCTGAAGGAGGCCGACCGCCCCCTGAGCGCCGAGGAGGTCTGGAACCGGATGGAAGGCCGCAACAGCGGCCTTCCCACGGTGTACCGCAACCTCGAGCGCTTCGCCCAGGAGGGATGGGCCGAGGGGATCCTCGGCAAAGACCAGGTCATGCGCTTCGTCCGCTGCGTCAGTCCCGGCCACCACCACCACCTGGAGTGCGAGCAGTGCGGGCGGATGGTGGAGGTGGATGCCTGCGGGCTCGACACGACCCTCCAGGCCATGGAGCGCCTCTCCGGCTTCAGGATCACCCGGCACGAGCTGCGCCTCTTCGGAACCTGCCCCGAGTGCGGGGGCGGGGCGGCTTCCGAAAAAGGCCGTTGACGGTCCTTCCCGCCGTGCTATCCTCAGCGTCTACGCGGGTGTAACTCAGTGGTAGAGTGCAACCTTGCCAAGGTTGAAGTCGAGGGTTCAAATCCCTTCACCCGCTCCAGACACCCGGGCCGCGAACGCGGCCCGAACCGTTTCAGGACCCGGAGCACCGCAGGACCCATCTAGACTCGACAACGACGGCGCCGTAGCCAAGTGGTAAGGCCGCAGACTGCAAATCTGCCATTCATCGGTTCGATTCCGATCGGCGCCTCCAACACAAGCCCCCGCGAGGGGGCTTGTCCGCGTCCGGCGGAGGCCCTGAATTCATCCGGCGTCGGTCCCCCCGAGGCCCTAGAATGGAGACCCCACCCCGGTGCGCCATGTCCCAGCCCCAGAACCCCAAGGACCCGAACGCCACGGTGAAGATGGTCCCCTCCGCCATGTTCGAGACCCACGAGTTCACCCAGGAGGAGATCGCCGAGCGCCTGGCCCAGCGCCAGGCCGAGGGCGCCAAGGCTCAGGACCCGTCGATCCAGCCGCCGCCTAGCACCTCGTCGCCCCGGTAGAAGACCACCGCCTGCCCCGGGGTGACCGCCCGCTGGGGTTCGGCGAAGGCCACCTTCACCCGCTCCGGGCCGAGGGGGATCACCAGGGCCTCCGCGGCCTCTCCCCGGCTGCGCACCTTCGCCTCGCAGGCCACCGGGCCCTCCGGCGGCGCAAGGCACCAGGTGGCCTCCCGCGCCTCGCAGGCGTCCCGGTAGAGGGCGGCCTCGGGCCCTGCCCATACGACGTTCTCCCGGGGGTCGGTCCGGACCACGTACAGGGGCTCCCCATGGGCGACGCCCAGGCCCCTCCGCTGCCCGAGGGTGTAACGCCAGTGCCCCTCGTGGCTCCCCAGCACCCGTCCGTCGGAGACGTGCCGGATCTCCCCACGCCCCAGGCCCGGGTCACGGCCCTGGGCCTCGATGAAGGCGTCGTAGCGCCCCTCGCCGACGAAGCAGATCTCCTGGCTTTCCGGCTTCTCGGAAAGATGGAGGCCCAGCGCCCTACCCAGCGCCCGGACCTCCGCCTTGGTGAAGGATTCCAGCGGAAACAGCGTCCGGGCCAGTGTCTCCTGGGTGTGGGAGAAGAGGAAGTAGCTCTGGTCCTTGGCGGGGTCGCAGGCCTTGAGCAGGCGGAAGCCGGCCGCGTCTCGGGCGATCCGGGCGTAGTGTCCCGTGGCCACGTGGGAGGCGCCGAGGGCCTCCGCCCGCTCGAGCAGGGCGGCGAACTTCACGTGCTGGTTGCACCGGATGCAGGGGCTGGGCGTCTCGCCACCGAGGTAGCCGTCGATGAAGGATTCGATCACGGTCTCCCGGAACCTGGCCTCGAAGTCCACGACGTAGTGGGGGAATCCGGCCTCGTGGGCCACCCTCCGGGCGTCCTGGAAATCATCGAGGGTGCAGCAGCGTCCCTCGGCTTCGGAGGCGGGGGACAGGCTGGTCTTGTCGAACAGCTGCATGGACACCCCCAGGACCTCGTACCCCGCCCGGTGGAGCAGCGCGGCCATGACGCTGCTGTCCACCCCGCCGCTCATGGCGGCCACGATGCGCGACCCCCCGGGAGGTCCCAGCCCGGCCGCCAGCTCCAGGGCACGGTCGAGGAGCCCGGACGCCATGTCAGCGCCCCCGGCCGCCAGGGGCGGAACAGTGTCGGGACCAGTGGGACTCGGCATCCATGCCCATCCACTCTACCGGGCCGGCCGGGCAGGCGCCCGGCTCCAGGACTCAGGTCCGGAGGTGCCTGAGCTGGGACGCCCCCGCGCCCAGGGCGAAGAGCAGCGGTCCAAGGGCCCCCCACACCGCAGGAATCTCCCCGGCGGAGGCGGCCCCATTGAACAGGAGCTGGAGCCCCAGGAAGACCAGACCCGTGAGGAGCGCCCCCGCCAGGGCCCCGCCCCGGCCCGACCTCGGGTTCGGGAAGGCCCGGGGCAGGACCGCCAGCACGAGGCAGGGACCTGCCAGCCAACCCAGGAACCTCGACCATAGGTGCGTCGCTCTGGCTGAGTCATAGGCCCACTGTTGCCATCGCAAAAGCGCAAGAGTTGAATTTTCTTCCGGGATCGGCGTGGTCAAGAGGGAAGCCTCGGGGAAGAGGCGATCGGCGGCGGGCCCCTGTTGCACCGAGAAGGCCCCCCAGGGCAATCCGCGGCTGTGGCTCTGACCGGGCTTCCATACCAGCAGGGAGGGCGCCTCCCCGGGGGCCTTGAGGGGGAAACCCCAACGGACCTCTCCTTCGATGTACCAGAGCACCCCGGTGGCCCCGAGGTACTGCCATCGGGCTTCGGATCGCTGCGGGTCCTCGGGGCGAAGGGTCTGCAGGATCCGCTTGACCCGGACCTCGCCGGCGGGAACCGCGAAGTGATGGAGGAGGAAGGTGCCGGCCAGGACCGCAAGCCACGCGCCCCGGGCCTTCCAGACCCACTGCCAGAGGCTCACCCCGCCCGCGCGCAGGGCGACCCATTCATTGGTAAGGCTCGCGTTGGCAAGGGCGAGCACAGTCCCGAGCATGAAGCTCACGGGGAGGGCGGTCACGAGGAAGTTCGGCACCCGCCAGACCCAGAAACCGAGGAAGTCCCAGACCGAGCGCTGGGCCGCGGTGAAATCCCCGGACCGGCTGGAATATTCGATCAGGAGCTGGAGGAAGAGCAGGGTGGCCAGCACGCCCGCCCAGGACTTAAGCCACAGGACGCGGGACCAGGCCGGCAGCAGGTTGCTCCGGGCCGCCTTGGGAGCGCGGATCCAGGACATGCCCGGCCAGGAGGCCCAGGCAGCCCAGGCCCGCAGGGCCCGGTCCCTCAAGCTGAGCAGATGGGAGGCCTGCCAGGTCCTGTGGGGGCGCATCCGACGGTTGAGCAGGATTGCCCCGAACAACAATAAAACCAATGGAAACATTAAAAGAATTAAAAACATCGAGGGCCGTCCTGGGCCGATCCTCCCTTCGAGGGTCCGGTAGGCGACGTAGTAGACCACCATCACGGAAAGGCCGGCGAGAAGTCCGCTGCCTTTCTGGAACCGGGGGTGTCCATATCCAAGGGCGGTCCCGACCAGGAGGAGGGCTCCCGCCAGAATGGGAAGGGAGATCCTCCGGGCGAGTTCGGCCCGGGCCTCGGGATCCTCGCGGCTGAGGAGGTCAACCGTGGCAGCATCCCGAAAGGATGTTGAATTAATTGTTCCAGTTCTTATTTTAATTGGAAATGAGATGGTCTGTGAAGCTTGGCGCAGTTGGGCGGCGCCCGTGCCGTCCCTGGGAAGGAAGGACCCCGACACCGCCTCGAGGCGGAGGTTCAGCCGCGAGTGCTCGGCATCCAGGGGTTCCCAGAGCCAGTTCACCCGGTCCGAGATCAAGTGTTGGACTCCCTTTGGATTGACCTCCAGGATGTGCACCTGGCCCTCGGGGGAGGTCCAGAGGGCCTGGGGATGGTCGCCCTGGACGGGGATGGGAGGCGCGCCGGGTCGGAGGAAGCGCTGCTTGGCCTCCTCCGCCAGCTGGTTCCGCAATCCCGTCTGGATCTTGTGGACCTGTGGGATCAGGACATGGGCATTCAACCCGGCGAGCAGCGCCAGGCCCAGGGAGAGGGAGAGCCAGGGCCTGTAGAAGACCCGGGAACCGGTGCCCAACCCCTGGGCAGCCACCAGCTCGGACCCATGGGCCAGCCGCTGGGTGCCCAGGAGCCCCCCGAAGATGGCCGCCATGGGAAGCACCAAGGCCAGGACCTCGGGAATGGCCAGGAGCAGGAAGATCGGGAGCCACTTGAAGGAGGCTCGTTCGGCGAGAAGCCCCTTGGTGAGGTTCACCGTCTCGTGGATCAGCAGCAAGCCCCCGAAGAGGAGCAGGGCGCCCAGGAGGTTGCCCAGCCAGTTGCGGAGCACGTATCTGGAGAGGATGGAGGGACTCACAGGACTTTCGATAATGTATATTATGTAACCTAAAATCCAAGGGTCCCTAGATCACCTTGGCAGCCAAGAGATCGTGGATGTGCAAGACCCCCCTCGGTTTATCCCCCTCCGTCACCATCAGGAAGGTGATCTTGCGGGCTTCGAAGACCGCGGCAGCCTCCAGGGCGAGAGCCTCGGACCCGATGGTCTTGGGAGACGTCCCCATCATCGTCCCGGCGACCAGGTCCAGGGGATTGCGTTGTTCCGCCTGAGCCGTCTCGAGGGCGCGGCGGACATCCCCGTCGCTCACCACGCCCACCAACTTTTCCCCCTCGAGGACGGCGGCCATGCCGAGGCGGCCGCGGGTCATGGCGCCGAGCACGTCGAGCAGTCCTGCCCCCCGAGAGACAATAGGAAAGTCTGAATGCATCAATTCACCTACTTTCATGAGTTTGCTACCAAGACTTCCAGCGGGGTGGAATTCAGCGAAGCGTTCCCGGGTGAAGCCGCGCCTCGCCATCAGGGCGGCGGCCAGCAGGTCTCCCCAAATCATCTGGAGGGTCGTGCTTCCCATGGGGGCCAGGTCCAGCGGGCAGCCTTCGCCTTCCGGAAGTTCGTACAGGAATCGGTGGGCCGCCGAGCGGCCGAGGCTGCTTTCGCGATTCGCCGTGATGGCCGCCAGGGGGATCCCCAGCCTCGCCAGGCTCGGGAGCAGGCGGACGATCTCCTCGCTCTCCCCGCTGTTGGACAGGAGGAGGGCGCAATCATCGCCGGTGACCATGCCCAGGTCCCCGTGCAGGGCCTCGGCGGGATGGAGGAAGAAGCTGGGGGTGCCCGTGGACGCGAGGGTGGCGGAAATCTTCTGGGCCACCAGGCCGGACTTCCCCATGCCCGAGAGGACCAGTCGTCCCGGCCGGGCGATCACCTCGTCCGCCCAGGCCGCGACGGCGGCAGGGTCCCAACGGGTCTCAAGGCGTTCGACCCCGGTCCGGGCGGCCCGCAGGACGACATTCCCCGCTGTCCGGATCTGGTCCTGTGGACCCGCGTCCATGTCCTGAACCCTCCTGGATTAGCCTAGGGGCCATGCTAGCAGGCCCGCTCCCCCTCTTCCCCCTTCCCCGCCTGGTGCTCCTCCCCGGCGTGCAGGTGGGGCTCCACCTCTTCGAACCGCGCTACCGGGCCATGGCGCGGGACGCCGTGGAAGGAGGCTCCGACCTCATCCTGGTCCGCACCCGGGTGGAGACGCCCACGGACCTCGTGCCGGGGGATGCGGCCACCGAGAGCGTGGGCACGCGGGTGAGGATCCTGGTCTCGGAGCTGTTCAAGGATGGCCGGGCCGTGCTGAGCGTCCTGGGGATCGAGGCCGTGCGGATCGAGGAGGTGGCCTCGGACCGGCCTTACCGGCAGGCGCGCTGGGAGGCCATTACCCGGGACGAGGTGCCCTGGGCTCCCGAAGAACGCGATGCATTTTCAGCGGCCCTGAAGGCTTACCTCACTGGCTTGAAGGATGAGTCCTTAAGCAAGTTATTCAAAGAGATCCATGAAGTAGCATTGGAGGACATCCCCCTTCTGGCCACAGCCCTCAGCTTTCCCCATCCAGAAATGCAGTTCCTCCTCGAGGCCCCTTCCCTCCTCGAACAGGCCCGGCGGCTGACGGCGTTGCTGGCTTTCGCCGCCCAGGGCCGCCGTCTCCCGGAACCCTAGGACAGCAGGCCCCGGCGGTGTCGGCGAACCCTGGAAGAAGGTCCCTGGGCTGGCGCGGGCAGCCAGGAGCCATGGCCGGTTCCCGGCATGGTCGACCCGTGCCGGGGATTGGTGGCCCCACTCGGATTCGAACCGAGGACCAAGCGGTTATGAGCCGCCAGCTCTGACCGCTGAGCTATGGGGCCGGGGCCAGTGTAGCTGGGGGGCGGGAAGGCCCGCCAGGACTGGATCCAGGCCATGGCATCATGGAGGTTCCCCTCAAGAGGATCTCCATGCTCAAAGCCCTGCTCGCCTTTGGACTCGCCCTTCCCCTCCTCGCGGGCAGCCCCGCCCAGGGCAAGCCGCGGGTGAAATTCACCACCAGCCTCGGCGCCTTCACCCTGGAACTCGAACCCGAGGCGGCCCCGAAGACCGTGGCCACCTTCCTCAAATACGTGCGCGCGGGGCACTACACGAACACCACCTTCCACCGCGTGATCCCGACCTTCATGATCCAGGGGGGAGGCCACCTGAAGGACCTCAGCGAGAAGCCCGCGAAGGACACCGTGGAGAACGAGGCCGACGTGGCCCTCGCCAAGGGGCTCCGGAATACCCGCGGCACCGTGGCCATGGCCCGGACCATGGACCCCCACAGCGCCTCGGCCCAGTTCTTCATCAACGTCGTGGACAACGCGATGCTGGACCACCGTTCGAAGGATCCCCGCGGCTGGGGCTACTGCGTCTTCGGGCGCGTGGTGGAGGGCATGGAAACCGTGGACCGGATCCGCGACGTTCCCACCGGCCCCGCCCCGAACGGCATGCAGGACGTGCCGCGGACCCCCGTGGTGATCACCTCCGCCAAGGAGGTCGGCACGGCGGCAGCGGCCAAGCCCAAGGCCAAGGCCGTCTCCAAGGCCCCCGCGAAATCCGCGAAGTCCTAGTCCCCCCTACGCGCGAAGACACCGTGTGGACGGGCCTCCGCACCCGCGCTACACTGGCCGTTCCGGCTGGGTAGCTCAGGTGGTTAGAGCGAGGGTCTCATAATCCCTAGGTCGACGGTTCGAGTCCGTCTCCAGCCACCAAGGAACCGAACGGCCGGGCGCGTCCCGGCCGTTTTCGTGCTGTGAGCGGCCTGAATAGCGATGCGGGGCCCAGCACCCAGGGCTGTCTTCCCGGGGCCTTTCCGACTCCCTGGCCACCGGCGTTGGTATCGTTGGAAGTCTCCCCTTGCCATCCGCCCCTCGAGGAATCCGATGAAGATCGCCGTGCCGAAGGAAATCCGGGACCAGGAGAACCGCGTCGCCCTGGACCCCGCCTCGTGCAAGAAGCTCGTCCAGGCGGGCTTCGAGGTGGCCGTCGAATCCGGGGCCGGGGAGCGGGCCTTCTACGCCGATGCCGCCTACCGCGAGGCCGGCGCCGTCCTGGCTGAGGGGGGCGACCCGCTCTTCACCGGGGCCGGGCTGGTGCTGAAGGTCAATCCGCCGGCGCTGCGGTCCGACGGGCGCCACGAGGCGGACCTCATGCCCGAGGGCAGCCTCTTCCTGGCCTCCCTCTTCCCCACCCGCAACCTCGAGACCGTCGAAAGGCTGGCCGCCCGCAGGGTCACGGCCTTCTCCACGGACTGCATCCCCCGCACCACCCGGGCCCAGGCCATGGACACGCTCTCGAGCCAGGCCAACATCACCGGCTACCGCGGCGTCCTCCTGGGGGCCCTGGCCCTGCCCAAGTACTTCCCGATGTTCATGACCGCCGCCGGGAACACCCTGCAGGCCAAGGTCTTCGTCATCGGCGCCGGGGTCGCGGGTCTCCAGGCCATCGCCACGGCCCGGCGCCTGGGGGCCAGCGTCACCGCCACGGACGTGCGGCCCGAAGTGAAGGAGCAGATCGAATCCGTGGGCGCCAAGTACGTGGGCATCGAGGTGCAGGCGAGCGCGGGCGGCGGCTACGCCGCCGAGCTGAGCGCGGAGGACAAGGCCCGGCAGGCGAAGATGCTGGCGGACCACTGCGCCACGGTCGACGTCGTGATCACCACCGCCCTCATCGGCGGCGTGGTGGCGCCCAAGCTCCTGGACGAGGCCATCGTGTCCACCATGAGGCCGGGCTCGGTGATCGTGGACCTGGGCGCCGACGGGGGCGGCAACTGCACGCTCTCGAAGGTGGGCGGCACGACCGTGCACGGCGGCGTCACCATCCTCGCCCCCACCAACCTGCCCAGCGCCCTGCCCCACCACGCCAGCCAACTCTTCGCCCGCAACCTCCTGAACTTCGTCACCGCCTTCTGGGACAAGGAGGCCAAGGCCTTCAACCTCGATTGGGAGGACGACATCCTCAAGGGCTGCGTGATCACCCGGGACGGGGAGGTCGTCCACGGCCCGACCCAGAAGGCCCTCGCCGCCCGCCCATCCTGACGCCCCGACTCCGGAGACCGAGCCATGTCCCCCCAAGCCACCACCGCCGCCCAGCCGCCGGCCCCGCCCCATGCCCAGGCCCACGGGGACCTGGACTTCATGGGCGCCCTGTTCGTGTTCATGCTGGCCACCTTCATCGGCCTCATGGTCATCCAGCGCGTGTCCCGGCTGCTGCACACGCCCCTCATGAGCCTCACGAACGCCATCTCCGCCATCGCGGTGGTGGGCGCCATCATCGTGGCCGCCGGCGCCGAGTCCCCGAACGCCATCACCATCCTGGGGGTGGTGGCCATCGTCTGCTCCACCACCAACATCGTCAGCGACTTCCTCATCACCGACCGCATGCTGAAGATGTTCAAGAAGCGGCCTGAGGCCGGGAGCGCGAAATGAGCGCCTCCACCCTCGTCCAGCTCCTCTACCTCGTCTCCACGGCCCTCTTCATCCTCAGCCTGAAGTGGATGAGCGGCCCCGAGAGCGCCCGCAAGGGCGTCTTCGCCGGCGTGGGCGCCATGCTCCTCGCCGTGGCCGGGACCCTGGCCGGCGTGGTGGCCACCGGGGGCACGCACTACTGGTGGATCCTCGGGGCCTTCGTGCTCGGGGCCGCCATCGGCTACCCCCTCGCCCAGGTCCCCCTCACCGCCGTGCCCCAGCGGACCGCCATCTCCCACGCCTTCGGCGGCCTGGCGGCGGGCCTCGTGGGCACCGCGAAGTTCTTCCTCTACTTCGGCCAGGGGAACGCGGAGGCCCTTTCGCCCTTCATCATGACGGCCCTCCTCGCCGAGGTCCTCCTGGGCTACCTGACCCTCACGGGCTCCCTGATGGCCGCGGGCAAGCTCCAGGAAGTGAAGTGGATCCCCCAGCGCCCCGTCACCTGGCCCGGGCAGAACGTCGGGAACATCGCGCTGCTGGTCGCCGCCGTGGGCCTTGGCGTCGCCCTCGTCCTCCATCCCCTCGCCCCCTGGGCGCCCGCGGCCTTCGGCGGCGTCATCGCCCTCTCCCTCACCTTCGGCGTGATGCTCATCCTGCCCATCGGCGGCGCGGACATGCCCACGGTGATCTCGATCCTCAACGCCTACGCCGGGCTCAGCGCCGTGGCCATGGGCTTCGTGCTGAACAACAAGCTGCTCATCACCGCCGGCGCCCTGGACGGCAGCTCGGGCCTGATCCTCAGCATCATCATGTGCAAGGCCATGAACCGGTCCTTCACCAACGTGCTCTTCGGCGCCTTCGGCCAGACCCAGGCCGCCGCCGCGGAGGGCGAGGCCAAGGTCTACAAGCCCGACACGCCGGACAGCGCCGCCGAGATCATGGCCCAGGCCAGCCTGGTGGTGATCGTCCCGGGCTACGGCATGGCGGTGGCCCAGGCCCAGCACAAGGTGCGGGAGCTCTACGACGCCCTGAAGAAGCGCGGGGTCACCGTGAAGTTCGCCATCCACCCCGTGGCCGGCCGCATGCCCGGGCACATGAACGTGCTCCTCGCCGAAGCCGAGATCCCCTACGACGACCTGGTGGAGATGGACGAGATCAACGGCGACATGCCCCAGGCGGACGTGGCCCTCATCATCGGCGCCAACGACGTGGTGAACCCCGCGGCGCGGTCGGACAAGTCGAGCCCCATCTACGGCATGCCCATCATCGACGCGGACAAGGCCCGGGCGGTCTACGCCATCAAGCGCAGCAAGAACCCCGGCTTCGCCGGCATCGACAACGAGCTCTACTTCCTGGACAAGACCTTCATGCTCTTCGGCGACGCCAAGGCCGTGGTGGGCGAGCTGGCCAAGCACCTCGCCGAGCCCAGCGGGATCCATTGAGGGCGGTCATCCAGCGGGTCTCCCGGGCCGCCGTGCGCAGCGGCGGCCGGGAGGCCGCCATCGGCCGGGGCCTCCTGGTGCTGGCGGGGCTCGAGGCGGGCGACACCGAGGAGGCCTGCGCCTGGGCGGCGGCCAAGATCGCGTCGCTGCGGATCTTCGAGGACCCGGACGGGAAGATGAACCTCGGCCTCTCCGAGGTCGGCGGCGAGATCCTGGCGGTGTCCCAGTTCACCCTCGCCGGATCCATCGAGAAGGGACGCCGGCCCAGCTTCGACCGGGCCATGCGGCCGGAGGAGGCCCGCCCCCTCTTCGAGGGCCTCGTGGAACGCCTGCGGGCCGAGGGCTGTGCCGTGAAGACCGGGTTCTTCCAGGAGCACATGGACGTGGAGCTGGTGAACGACGGGCCCGTGACCTTCGTCCTGGAGCGCTGAGGCCTCAGGCCCCCAGGTCCACGGTCTTCTTCGCCGGCCGCAGGACCTGCTCGTAGAGGGCTTCGTACAGGTCCACGATGGGCCCCTCGGCGAAGGTGGTGAGGGCCCGTTCCTTGGCCGCGGCCCCGAAGGCCTTGCGCTTCGCCGGATCGGTCAGGAGTTCCAGGGCCCGGGCGGCCATGGCGTCCACGTCGCCGAGGGCTTCCAGGTAGCCGTCCACGCCGGGGCGGATCACCTCGGGAATGCCGCCCAGGTTCGAGGCGATGACCGGCACGCCCCAGGCCATGGCCTCGAGCGCCGCGAGGCCGAAGCTCTCGGTGGCCGAGGGCAGCAGGAAGAGGTCGCTGCAGGCGAGCACGGCGCCGATGTCCAGCTGCTTGCCCGTGAAGCGCACGTCGGCCTCGAAGCCCTTCTCCCGGGCGTAGGCCTCGGCCTCGTTCCGGTCGGGGCCGTCGCCGACCATGACCAGCCGGGCGGGGATGCGCGCCCGGACCCGCTCGAAGACCTTCATCACGTCCAGCACCCGCTTCACGGGGCGGAAGTTGGAGATGTGGGTGAGCACCACCTCCTGGTCCGCGCAGAGCCAGGCCCGGCAGTCCGGCGTCGCCGGATCGGGGGGCTCGACGAAGTTGGGGATGACGTGGATGTGCTCCCCCACGCCGAAGGTGCGGATGGTCTCCTCCTTGAGGTAGCGGCTCACCGCCGTCACCGCGTCGGACTCCCGGATGGCCAGCTTCACCATGGAGAGGTAGCTGGGGTCGCTGCCCACCACGGTGATGTCGGTGCCGTGCAGCGTGGTCACCACCTTCATCCGCCCTTCCAGGGCCAGGCGGGCCAGCAGGGCCGCCGAAGCGTGGGGGATGGCGTAGTGGGCGTGCATCACCTCGAGGCCGTGGTGCTCCGCCACGTCCGCCATCTTCGAGGCGAGGGCGATGCTGAACGGCGCGGCTTCGAAGAGCGGATAGGGGCTCGCGGTGACCTCGTGGAAGGTCACCCGGGACTCGAAGCCGGTCAGGCGGGGCGGCAGGGAGGGGGAGAGCAGGTGCACCTCGTGGCCCCGGGCCGCCAGGGCCTTGCCGACCTCCGTGGCGACCACGCCGGATCCGCCGAAGGTCGAGTAGCAGCTGATGCCGATGCGCATGGGGTCCGCGTCTCCCTGTCGAAGGTCCGCCCAGCAAGGGGTGGGTCAGCTTAGACCTTCCTCGGATCACGAGGCAACAGGCACCTGGAGGTGCCCCCCTGCCCTACCCTGGAGCCATGCTCCGACCTTCGCGGACCGTCAGCTTCCGCCTCCGGGAGAAGGCTTCGGTCTTCCTGGCGGAGCTGCACCCCGCGACGGATGCCGGGGCCCGGGCCGGGATCCTCCAGGCCCTCCGCCGGCGGGACTTCGACGCCACCCACCACTGCAGCGCCTGGCGGGAGGGCGTGCCCCCCGCGTCCTGGGGCAGCGACGACGACGGGGAGCCGGCCGGCACCGCAGGCCCGCCCATGCTGAGGGTGCTCGAGGGCGCCGGGCTGACGGACTGCCTGGCGGTCTGCGTCCGCTGGTACGGGGGCACCAAGCTGGGCACCGGCGGCCTGGTGCGGGCCTACACCGAGTCCCTCCAGGGCGCCCTGGCGGAGGCCCGGACCCACGGCGTCCTCGAGACCGTACGGATCCTGCGCCATGGCGAGATCCGGGTGCCTGCCGGGCAGGCCCACCTGCCCTTCGCGGTGCTGGGCGCCTTCCCGGAGGCGGTGGTGGAGTCCCAGGTCCACCAGGGGGAGCTGACGGTCGTCGCCTTCGCCCTTCCGCCGGAGCGGGAGGAGGCCTTCACCCGGGCCTGGCGGGAGCGCAGCCGCGGCGGCTCCGTGGCCTGGAAGCCCTGAAGGCTCCCCGGCCCCGGCCGCCGTTGGCCGATGACGCCCCGCCGTTCGCCGATCCGGCCCGGCCGGGGCCGCGGCCCCTCCGTAGGCTCAGGGTCGGAGGCAGCCATGAACCCCGCGATCCTGAACCCCGATCCCTCGCTCCCGGGCTTCGTCTGGTTCCTCCTGCTCGTCCCCCTCGCCCTTGCCCTCCTCTGGGGCCTCCTCTGCCTCCCCATCCTCCGCCGCCACGAAGGAGACGACCTGTGACCCGCGAGAACCGCCCCGCCGCCCGCTTCGGCTTCGCCCTCGCGCTGGGCCTCGTCCTCATCGCCACGGGGACCGTGCTGGCCCTGGAGAAGGCGGGCCTCGCGGTGCCGGTGGAGGTGACCCGGCTCTGGCCGATGCTCCTGGTGCTCGTGGGCCTCGCGCGGCTCGCCCAGCGGGGCTTCCTCCGCATCGGCGGCCACCTGCTGGTCTACCTCGGACTCTTCTTCGAGGGGCTGCTGACGCGCCCCGAGACCACCCTCTCCGTCGCGGCGCCCGCGGGCCTGCTCTGGCTCGGTGTCATCATCACCTTGAGAGCCCTCTGGCCCGCGTTCCGGAAGCCCACCGCCGACGACGCTTCCCCGAACACCACCTCTTCCTGCTGCGACTGACCCATGAGCGATTCCCACGACAAGCCCCTCTCCCTGGATTCCCAGGCCCCGGCCCTGCCCGGCGGGGACGCCCCGGCCCCCGGCCCGGATCCGGCCCCCGCGGCCGTCCAGGCGCACCCCTCCCACCGCGGCACGGTGTTCACCCCCCGCCTGGTGATCGGCATCTCCATCATCCTGATCGGCATCATCGCCTCCCTGAACAACCTTCCGGGATTCGGCCACTACAGCCACTTCGTGTGGCGGCTCTGGCCCCTGATCTTCGTCTTCATCGGCGTCGCCAAGATCCGCCAGGACTCGAGCAAGATGGGCGGCGGCGTGATGGTCGCGGTGGGCCTCTACCTGCTCGCGCTCACCGTCGGGGGCCGGGACGTCGGCGAAGCCTTCGGCCCCATCCTGGTCATCGCCCTCGGCATCTGGGTGGTGGTCCAGGCCCTGAAGCGCAAGCGGGGGCCGCGGCCCGAAGGCGTCGCCTTCGACGACACGCTCCAGGGCACTGCCATCTTCGGCAGCTTCAAGCGGCGGCCCCTCTCCAAGGCCTTCCGGGGCGGGGACCTCACGGCCATCTTCGGGGGCTTCGAGACCGACCTGCGGGGAAGCACCATCGCGGAACGGGACGCGGTGCTGGACCTCTTCATCCTCTTCGGCGGCGGCGAGGTCCAGGTCCCCCAAGGCTGGGACGTGGACATCCGGGCCACGGCGCTCTTCGGGGCCGTGGAGGACAAGACCCACCACACCATCCAGGAGGAGGGCGCCCCGGCCCGTCCCAAGCTGATCCTCACCGGCCTCGTGCTCTTCGGCGGCTGCGACATCAAGGACTGACGTGGCCCTCCACCCCATCCTCTCCAGCCCGCCGCGACGCCTCGCCTACTTCATGGCCTGGGTGCCCCTCACGGGGCTCCTGGGCCTTATGGCGGCCCTCCAGGGCTGGACCCTGTCCGAGTCGGCCCTCGTCGCCGTGGCCTTCGGGGCCGTGGGCTCCCTGATCTGCCTCACCAGCTGGTTCATCTGCAAGGCCCTGCCGGTGCGCGAGGGCCAGCTCTTCCGGCCCGCCACCGCCTGGGCCGCGGCCGCCCTGGTGGACGGCGGCATCTGGACCGGCGCCGTGGCGGGCCTCGCGGCCCTGCTCCGGGACATGCCCCGCTTCGCGTCGCTGCCGGCCAAGCTCCCCAAGGCGTTGCCCATCCTCTGGGTCCTGGCGGTGCTCCTCTACCTCGCCTCCGTGGGCCTGAACTACGCCATCCTCGCCACGGAGCAGGCCCGGGAAGCGGAGCGGCGGCAGCTGGAATCCCAGCTCCTGGCCCACGAGGCGGAGCTGCGGGCCCTGCGGGCCCAGCTCAATCCCCACTTCCTCTTCAACGCCCTGAACTCCATCAGCGCCCTCACCTCCGTGGATCCCAGGAAGGCCCGGGAGATGTGCGTGCTCCTCTCCGAGTTCCTCCGCCGCAGCCTGGCCATGGGCGAACGCAGCGCCATCGCCCTGAAGGAGGAGCTGGACCTGGTCCGGAACTACCTCGCCATCGAGCAGATCCGCTTCGGCGCCCGCCTCGAGGTGGCCTGGGAGGTGGCCGAGGCCGCCCTGCCCGCCCAGCTGCCGCCCCTCCTGCTCCAGCCCCTGGCGGAGAACGCCATCAAGCACGGGATCTCCGGGCTCACCGAGGGCGGTTCCGTGCGCATCGCGGTCCGCTCCGACGGCGAGCGCGTGGACATCGCCGTTGAGAACCCCTACGACCCCGACCAGCCCGCCAAGAAGGGCCTGGGCCTGGGCCTCCGGCAGGTCCGCGAGCGCCTCCAGGGCCGCTTCGGGTCCCGGGCGGCGGTGGAGACCCGCGTCACGGAGGCGCACCACAAAGTGCTCCTCAGCTTCCCCCTGGAGGTCCCATGAGCCGAACCTACCGCGCCCTGGTGGTGGACGACGAGGAGCTGGCCCGCGCCGTGGTGAAGGAGCACCTGGCCGGCCATCCCGACGTGGAGGTGGTGGGCGAGTGCTCCAACGGCTTCGAGGCGGTGAAGGCCGTGGCGGACCTCCAGCCCGACCTGCTCTTCCTGGACATCCAGATGCCCAAGCTGGACGGCTTCGAGGTCCTGGAGCTCATCGACGACCCCAAGGCCCGCCGCCGCCATCCCGCGGTGGTCTTCATCACCGCCTTCGACCAGCACGCCCTCAAGGCCTTCGAGGCCCACGCCGTGGACTACGTCCTGAAGCCCTTCTCCGACGCCCGCTTCGAAGAGGCCCTGGCCAAGGCCAGGGCCAAGGCCGACGCGGGGACGCCCACCGTGGCCCACCCCGCGGAGCTCAGCGCCAAGGCCCGGGAGGCCTGGCCCCTGGAGCGCATCGTGGTGCGGGACGGCGCCAAGGTGTCCCTCATCCCTCTGGCGAAGCTGGACTACGTGCAGGGGGCCGACGACTACGTGGAGCTGCGCAGCGAGGGCCGGAGCTACCTGAAGCAGCAGACCATGGCGAGCCTGGAGTCCCAGCTGGACCCTTCCCGCTTCCTCCGCATCCACCGCTCGGTGATCCTCCAGATGGACCGCCTGGTGCGCCTGGAGCAGCTGCCCTCCGAGAGCTGGGTGGCCGTCCTTTCCGACGGCACCAAGCTGCCGGTGAGCAAGAGCGGGATGCAGCGGGTGAAGGACTTCCTCGGCGAGACGCGCTGAGGGCTCAGGATCCCTCGGCCGCGGGTGGCTTGCGCCGCCCACGGCCCTTCGCCATGCCGTCCCGGATGATGTCGCCGAGTTCCCCCAGCTCCGCGGCCTTGAGCCGGTCCCCATGGGCCAGGCAGAGCTTCGCATTGTCGGACAGGGGCCCCTGTTCCTTCCCGAGCCAGGCCTCGTAGCCTTCGATCCGCCGCTGCAGGTCCCGCTTCAGCGGCGCGGACAGGCCCGGGTCCGCCGCCGCGCGCCGGAGGTCCTGAAGGAGTTCCAGGGCCCTGGGGGCGCCCGCCTTCTCCGCCGCCTCCTGCCGGGCCTCCTTCACCGCCCGGGTGATCCAGGCGAATTCACGCGGGGTCATGCGCCGCTTCTCCAGCTCCGCGGCGGCGGTCTCGAAGAGCCTGGCCATGTGCCCCACGGCCTCCGTGGCGTCCTTGAAGTCGCCCTGCTTTCCGGCATGCTCCCGCAGCCAGGCCGCCGCGGGGTCCTTGGCCGGGGCCAGGGCCTCGCAGACCTCGAGGTAGGCCAGGAGGCGCGCCTCCTCCAGCCGGCCGTCCGCGGGCTCCGCGAAGGGGATCTCCTTGTCGAGCTTCTCCACGGCCTTGGAACTGCGGGTGATGTCCGCCATGCCGCTGGAGAAGCCCTTGATCTCGGCCCACTTGCCGGAGCGCACGAGCTGCACGGCGCCCACGGCGCCGAGGAGGAGGAAGGTGGCGGCGATGCCGAGGACGACCTTGACCCAGCCCTTCATGGACGGCTCCTTCACGGGGACGGCTCCAGGGTAGGCCCACGGCCGGGGGAACTTCCCGCCGGGCTCCGGCCGGCGGGTCCTTCCCCCCCAGCGGAGCTCCGGATCCGCCGACCGGTCAGGGGGCGGGGCGCACCTGACGGAGGTCTCCGGCGCTCAGGCGCTGGATTCCCGCGGCGCTGGCCACCTTCAGCCTCCCGTCGGGTTCCCAGCCCAGGCAGACGCCCTCGCCGCCCTCCCAGTGGAGGGGTTCTCCCTCCCCGGGCCACCGGAAGGGCGGCTCCGGAGCCCCGGCGAGATCGGCCCAGGCGGCCAGGATGGCGAGGGCGAGCGGTTCCGCCGCAGGCACCTCCGGGTCCAGGTCCGCGAGGCTGGCCGCCGGGAAGGCCCGGTCCGGCAGGTCCGGGGCGGTCCTGAGGTTCACCCCGAGGCCCAGGATCAGGCGGGCGCCGGCCCGCTCCCCCAGGATGCCGCCGAGCTTGAGGAGGCGGCCCTCCTGCCGGGCCACCAGGTCGTTGGGCCACTTGAGGCCGAGGTCCGCCCTCCCCAGGCTCGCGATCACGGCGGCCATGGCCTTCTGCAGCACCAGGCCCGGCGCCAGGTCCGGGGGCGGGAGCGCCGCGCTCATCCAGAGCCCCGCCCCGGGGGCGCTGACCCAGGCGTTCCCCTGCCGGCCCCTGCCCTCGGTCTGGGCGTCGGCCAGCGCCGCGCAGCAGCCAAGTTCCGGGTGGCGGCGCAGGAAGGCCTGGGTGGAATCCACCGCCCCGAGGCGGAGCAGCAGCGGCCTCACCCCCGCTTCCCGCTGCGGTTCTTGAGCCAGAGGATCCGCAGGCCCTCCAGGGTGAGGTCCGGTTCCAGGTGCTGGATGTGGCGGCTGGCCGGGGCGATGACCCGGCCGAGGCCGCCCGTGGCCACCACCGCCGCGCCGGGGATCTCCCCCAGCAGACGGGCGAGGATGCCGTCCACGAGGCCGACGTAGCCGTAGAAGAGGCCGGACTGCATGGCCTGCACGGTGTTGCGGCCCACCAGGCGGTCGGGCTCCGCGATCTCGATGCGGGGCAGCCGGGAGGCCCGCTGGAAGAGGGCCTCCGCGCTGATCTTCAGGCCCGGCGCGATGAGGCCGCCGAGGAACTCCCCCTTGGGGTTCACCACGTCGAAGCTCGTGGCGGTGCCGAAGTCCACCGCGATGAGCGGGGCGCCGTACTTGGCCACGCCCGCCACCGCGTTCACGAGCCGGTCCGCCCCCAGCTCCGCGGGATTCTCGATGGCGATCTTGAGCCCCGAGCGGATGCCGGGCTCGATCCACAGGGGCTCCAGCTTGAAGTACACACGGGCCCAGGCCTCCAGCACCGGGTGCAGGGGCGGCACCACGCTGGAGATCACCATGGCCTGGATCGAGGCTGCCTCCAGCCCCGAGTGGCGCAGGAGGGCCAGGACGCTCAGCCCGTACTCGTCCACCGTGCGCTCCCGGCTCGTCGCCAGGCGCCAGGAATGCAGGAGGCGCCCGGATTCGGCCTTCGAGACGTCGAAGACGCCCAGGACGATGTTGGTGTTGCCGACGTCCACGGCGAGCAGCAGGCTCATGGATCCTCCGCCGGACAGCATGGCGGGTCCGCGTGCAGGGGATCAAGGCGCGGGGCCTCGTTTGGTGCCATGCTGGGCCCGTGGACCGCGGAACCCCCTTCCCGCCCCTTTCCGAAGCCGAGGCCCGGGTCACCCATCTGCGCGCCGCCATGGCCCGCATGGTGCGGGCCTCCATCACCACCAGCCTGGACGTCCGGTCCTGGGCGGAGCTGGTGGCGGACCTCCCGCCGGAGGCCCGGATCATGGCCGAGGCCGAAGGGGAGCTGCCGGAGTGGGTGCCCATCGAGGCCATCACCGCCTGGATCGCCGCCTTCGCCCGCACCCATGCCCGCGTGCCCCGGGGCGTGAGCATCGCCGACCAGCTGCTGGACCACGCCCACCCCTGGATCCAGCGGGCCCTGGACCCGGCCCTGGCCATGGAGGCCATGCCGCGGATCTTCCAGCACTACCACCGGGGCGGCGCCCTGTACCTCCTGGAGCACGGCGCGGAGCTGGCGCGGCTCGAGCTGTGGGCCTTTGTCCCCTACCCCGGCTGGCACGACATGCTCCTGCCCGCCGTGCTGCACCGCGCCCTGGAGCGGTGCGGGGCCGGGCGCGTCACGGTCAGGCTCGAGGGCCGGGAGCCCGGTCAGGCCCCCTTCCACCACCGCTACGAAGCCCGCTGGGAGCGGGCCTAGGCCGGATCCGGCAGGAGAAAGGTCCCTTCCAGCACCTTCACCGCGTGCCCGCCGATGCGGACCCGGCCGCCCCGCAGCTCGCACCACAGCTTGCCGCCGCGCCTCGAGACCTGCAGGGCCTTCATCGAGGTTTTTCCGAGGCGCGCCGCCCAGAAGGGGATGAGGGTGCAGTGGGCGGACCCTGTGACCGGATCCTCGGGCACGCCCACGTCCACCGAGGGCGCGAAGAAGCGGGAGACGAAGTCCACCCCCGGCGTGGAGGCCGGCGCGGTGGCGATGATGCCCACGGTGTCCAGGGCGGCGAGCTTCGCCATGTCGGGCTCCAGGGCCCGGACCTCGGCTTCGGACTCGAAGACGGCCAGGATGTCCCGGGAGACGCCCACCTCGCGAGGCGTGGCCCGAAGGCCCTCCGCAAGGCCCGGCACGGCCGCGCCCATCCGCGGCGGACGGGAGGGGAAGTCCAGCACCAGGCGGTCGCCCTCCCGGTCCACGCCGAGGGGCCCGCTCATGGACTGGAAGACGACAGAGGCGAGGCCCGGCCGCAGCTCCGTGAAGAGCAGGAAGGCCGAGGCCAGGGTCGCGTGGCCGCAGAGGTCGATCTCGCACCCGGGGGTGAACCAGCGGATGCGCCAGCCGCCGGGCTCCTCCACCAGGAAGGAGGTCTCCGCCAGGTTGTTCTCCTGGGCGATGGCCTGCATCGTGGCGTCGGGGAGCCACGCGTCGAGGACGCACACGGCGGCGGGGTTGCCCTTGAAGGGTTCGGTGGCGAAGGCGTCGATCTGGTGGAGG
>JABLTH010001277.1_pt1 | contig 36755 bp, 34 predicted proteins | sample 7875711 | NCBI WGS metagenome assembly JABLTH01 (sample SAMN14941262, study PRJNA633318) | bioreactor metagenome | isolation source: bioreactor | place: China | collected 2019-03-05 | reverse complement strand
GACCGACAAGTACCGCTGCTCCGACCCCACGGGCCCGTGCATCGCGACGATCAACCCGGCGACGATCCTCGTCGCCGGCCCCACGGGCGTCGAGGCGGTCGAGGGCCTCCTCGAGGACGACGTCAAGGCGATGGAGGACGACATCGTCCTCGCCAAGCGCCACAACGACTTCGTGATCGTCTCGCTGCACAACCACGACCTCAGCCACCACCGCGCGTTCGGCCTCCAGGACCGGACGCCCGCCAACGACGAGATCATGTTCCGCCGCGCGATCGACGCCGGCGCCGACCTCGTCCTCGGCAGCGGGCCGCACGTGCTGCGCGGGGTCGAGATCTACAAGGGCAAGCCGATCCTCTACAGCCTCTCGAACTTCATCTACCAGTACCGCACGCCGGACCGGATCCCCGTCGACCTGATCCACCAGCGCGACGGAGAGATCGAGCGCCCGGCCAACGTCTCCGTGTGGGACCGCCGCGACCCGCGCCGCATCTTCGAGGGCATGGTCGCGCGCTTCACGATCAACGCCGGCAAGGTGAAGCGGATCGAATTCGTGCCCACGTCGATCGACGACGAGGGCCCGCTGTACGGGGTGCCGCGCCTGCCGACGACCGCGCGCGGGAAGGAAATCCTCGGCGTGCTGCAGACCCTGTCGAAGCCCTACGGGACGACGCTCGTCGATCGCGGCTGGTACGCGGAGATCGTGTTGCCCTGAACCAGGTGCAGATTGGCGATCTCCGTCGCGGCCTGGTCCGGGTCGACGAGTTCGGGGATCACGTGTCCGACCAGGATGCCGAAGTGCACCGTGAAGCGGACGTATTTCACGTCGCCCGGGGCGAGCGTGAACGCCACCTTGCGCGTCACCTCGGTCGAGACGGCGACCTCGTAGTCCCCGGCCGGCCGGTCGACGTAGAACACGCCGCGCGCGACGGACCGCCCGACGTTTTCGCCGTTCAGGCGGACCTTCGGCCGCAGCCCGGCGCCGAAGGTCGTCGTGCGATAGAAGAAGACGCGGCCGGTCGGTCCGGAGGACGGGGCGGGGGACGGCGGGGCATCCCGGAACCGGGGGCCGCTGGCGCAGCCCGCGACGAGTACGAAGGAACAGGCCAGGAGCGCGTTGCGCAGCAGACGGTTCATCGGCGGTTCTCCTCGTCCTCTTGGATGCTCGGGCCGCCGTTGGTTTCGCACGACCGGGGCGCGGCGACTCTCGGACGCCGGAATCGCCCAGACCCATCCGGAGCGATCCGGCCTGCCGGGTGCGATTCCGTGATCGCGCTGACGCTTTCCGCGATTGCGGTCCCGCGACCGCGGGGCGCACCTTCTCCCCATGAAGACCATCGCGCTCGCCGTGCTCGTCCTGTGCTCGTTCACGGCCGCGCTCGCCGCGGCGCCCACGCAGTGGAACCCGCGCGGCAACGGCGGGGGCGGCGCGCTGTTCGCGCCGAGCTTCAGCCCGCACGCACCGGGGGAGTTGTACATCGCGTGCGACATGGGCGAGGTGTTCCACACCACCGATCTCTCGCACTGGGCGGCCGTCGACTTCCGCCAGCTGGGCGGCGGGCGCGCGAGCCGGGTCGCCTTCACGAGCGATCCGCACGTACTGTACGTGCTGCGCAACGACGGCAACGGCGACGCGCCCGCGAAGAGCACCGACGGCGGCGCGACGTGGACCGTGCTCGCGGCCGATCCCACCGGCAACGGCGCGTACTTCCTCGCGGCCGATCCCGCGCGCAGCGACCGGCTGATCGTCTCGGACTACTCGACGATCTGGTTCTCGAACAACGGCGGCCTCACGTTCACGGCGAAGTACAGCGACGCGACCGGCAACGGCGCGTACGTCGCGGGCGCGTTCTTCGACGGCACGCGGATCTTCGTCGGCACCAACGCCGGCCTCCTCGTGTCGCAGAACGACGGGGCGACGTTCGCGATCCAGTCCCTGGGAGGGATCCCGGCGGGAAGCGTCCTCGCCTCGTTCAGCGGCGCGAAGCAGGGGGCGACCACGCGCTTCTTCGCGGTCACCGCGTCGTCCGCGGACGTCTATCCCGGCGTCATGGTCGAGGACTTCTTCGCGAGCACGCTCGGCATGGTGACGCTCGACTGGGGCGCTGCGGCGTGGGTCGCGCGCACGACGGGCATCGCGGCCACCGATCACCTGAACTTCGTGTCGACGGCGCGGGGCAACGTGGCGAAGGCGATGGCCGCGGGCCAGGACGACAGTGGAAATCCCGTGGTGTACCGCACCACCGACGCGGGCGCGCACTGGAGCGCGACGCTCACGACGGCGAGCAACGGCAACGTCTTCACGGGGTGGAGCGGGGCCGGCGGCGACCGCGGCTGGGGCTACGGCGGCGGCTCGGTCGGCTTCGCGGTGTCGCCGCGCGACCCGGACGTCGCCGCGTGGACCGACTACGGCTTCGTGCACCTCACCACCGACGGCGGCGCGCACTGGCGCCAGGGCTACGCCACGTTCGCCGACCAGAACCCGCCGGGCGCGAACACGCCGACGGGGCGCGCGTACCACTCCGCCGGGCTCGAGGACACGAGCTGGTGGGGGCTCACGTGGTCCGACACGACCAACGTGTTCGCGGCGGCGACCGACGTGCGCGGCCTGCGCTCGACCGACGGCGGCGCGACGTGGTCGTTCAGGTACACCGGCCACACGCAGAACACGATGTACCTCGCGCTCAAGCACCCGGTGAGCGGCAAGCTCTACGGCGCGACGTCGTCGGTGCACGACCTCTACCAGAGCACGTACCTCCAGGACGCGCGCATCGACGGCGGGACAGGGCAGGTGCTCGTGTCGTCTGACAAGGGCGCCACCTGGTCGCTCGTGCACGACTTCGGCCACCCGGTCGTGTGGGTCGCCGCCGACCCGACCGACGCCGAGACGCTCTACGCGAGCGTCGTGCACGGCAGCGCGGGCGGGGTCTATCGCACGACCAACCTCTCCGCGGGCGCGTCGTCGACGTGGACGAAGCTCGCGGTGCCGCCGCGCACGCAGGGCCACCCGTACACGCTCACGGTGCTGAACGACGGGACGCTCGTCGCGGGCTACTCCGGGCGGCGCGACGGAACAGGCGCGTTCACGGCCAGCGCGGGCGTGTTCACGCTTCCGAAGAACGGTTCCACGTGGACCGACCGCAGCGACAACGGGATGAAGTACTGGACCAAGGACCTCGTCGTCGACCCCCACGACGCGGCGCAGAACACCTGGTACGCGGGCGTCTTCAGCGGCTGGGGCGGCCCGCCCAACGACCTCGGCGGGCTCTACCGCACGACCGACCGCGGCCTGCACTGGACACGGATCTTCACCTCGCAAGGTGTCGAGTCGTGCACGCTCGGCCCCAACGACGGCAACGAGATGTACGTCGCCACCGAGACCGACGGCGTCTACTACACCGCGAACGCCGGCGCCGCGACGCCCACGTTCACGCGCGTCGCGGGCTACGCGTTCGCGCACCCGATGCGCGTGTTCTTCGCGCCCGCCGACGACCGGGAGGTGTGGGTGACGAGCTTCGGCAACGGCGCAGCGGTCGGCTACGTCGTGCCGCGCGACGCCGACGGCGACGGGGCGACCGACGCGGTCGACTGCGCGCCGCGCGACGGCGCGGTGTGGGCGGTGCCCGCGGACGTCACCACGCTGCGCGTGGCGAAGTCCGGCGCGTCGCTGTCGCTCACCTGGACCGCGACGTCCGCGCCCGGAGCCGCGGCCGCGCCGACGTACGACGTCGTGCGCAGCCCGTCGGCGCGCGACCTGATCACGGGCGCGGTGTGCGTCGCGACGGGCACGTCGGCGACGAGCGCGAGCGAGGGCACGCCCGCGGGCGCGGCGTGGTTCTACCTCGTGCGCGCGAAGAACGCCTGCGGCGCGACCGCCGGCGTGGACGCGTCCGGGGTGCCGCGGCTGGTGCGTGCCTGCCCGTGACGCGCGCACGGTCGAGGTGCGCATCGAGCCGCGATCGTAGGGGCGGGGCTTGCCCCGCCCAATGACGCGTTTCTTAGCTCGCGCATTTAGTTGGCAACAAAAGGTAATAGCGCGCAGTCCTTGAATCCTCGCGCGTGACGGGCGCACAGTCCGGCCCATCCAGTCGCAACACATTTCGGGGGTTCGGGAGGCCGCATGCGCGAGGTCTTCAGGGACTGGGAGCATCTCGTCCGCGTCGGGATGCTCCTCGCGGCAGGGCTCGTCGTCTTCTTCGTCTTCTCCGCCGTGATGACGCCGGCCGGCTTCGGCGCGTACGGACACTTCCGCGGCCCCGCGCTCGCGGAGATCGCCGCGCGTCCGATCGCCCACGCCGGCGCGGCCGCGTGCGCCGACTGTCACGACGAGGTCGTCAAGGCGCGCGTCGGCAGCAAGCACGCGCGCATCCACTGCGAGACGTGCCACGGCCCGCTGGCCGCGCACGCCGACGACCCGACGGGCAAGAAGCCGGAGCGGCCGAACAAGCGCGCGCTGTGCCTCGGCTGCCACGCCGCGAGCGCGGCGAAGCCGGCGTCGTTCCCGCAGGTCGAGGCCGCCGAACACGCCGCGACCGAGGACTGCACCGAGTGCCATCCGCATCACCACCCCGAGCCGGGAGGTGGCAAGTGACGACGCACGACGGAAACGTCCGCGCGCGGCGCGAGTTCCTCGTCAAGGGCGCGCGGCTCCTGATCCTCACCGCGGCCGCGGCGAAGGCCTGGCCCGACGTCTTCGCCGGCACGCCGGAGAAGGCGCCGAACTACAAGGTGACCGACCACTGGTGGGCGATGGCGCTGGACCTCGAGCGCTGCATCGGCTGCGGCAGCTGCGTGCGCGCGTGCAAGGCCGAGAACGGCGTGCCGCTCGAGCCGCGCTACTTCCGCACGTGGGTCGAGCGCTACCACGTCCCGCGCGAGGAGCCCGAGCACCCGCAGGTCGACTCGCCCAACGGCGGCTACGACGGCTTCCCCGACCGCTACCACAAGGACGACGGCGGCAAGAACTTCTTCGTGCCCAAGCTGTGCAACCACTGCGCGAACTCGCCCTGCACGCAGGTGTGCCCGGTGGGCGCCACGTTCGACGCGCCCGACGGGGTCGTGCTGGTCGACAAGAAGTACTGCCTCGGGTGCCGCTACTGCGTGCAGGCCTGCCCCTACGGCTGCCGCTACATCCACCCCGAGACCAACACCGCCGACAAGTGCACGCTCTGCTACCACCGCATCACGAAGGGGCTCACGACCGCGTGCTGCGAGGTGTGCCCGACCGGGACCCGGGTGCTCGGCGACCTCAAGAACCCCGCGGACCCGATCCACGCCTTCCTGCAGGGCCACCGGATCCAGGTGCTGAAGCCGCACCTCGCGACCGGGAGCAAGGTCTACTACAACGGCCTCGACGGCTCGGTTCGATAGGGGAGCGCGCCATGGACCAGCTCGTCACCGCCGTGCAGGGCTTCATCTATCCCAACGAGGTCGAGCTCCAGTGGAGCGTCCTCGTCGTCCTCTACCCGTTCATCACCGGGCTCGTCGCGGGCGCGTTCATCCTCGCCTCGCTCGAGCGCGTGTTCAACGTGCAGGCGGTCAAGCCGACCTACCGGCTCGCGCTCCTGACCGCGCTCGCGTTCCTGCTGATCGCGCCGCTGCCGCTGCAGCTGCACCTCGGGCGGCCCGAACGCTCGTTCGAGATGTACCTCACGCCGAACACCAAGTCCGCGATGGCGATGTTCGGCTTCGTGTACCTCTGGTACCTGCTCGTCGTGCTCCTGCTCGAGATCTGGCTCGACTTCCGCAAGGACATCGTGCTGGCGGCGCGGCGGCACACGGGCTGGAAGCGCGCGGGCTACCGGCTGATGGCGCTGTACTCGGACAACATCAGCCCGCGCGCGCTCGAGATCGACGACCGCGTCGGCCGCGTGATCACGATCATCGGCATCCCGTCGGCGTTCCTGCTGCACGGCTACGTGGGGTTCATCTTCGGGTCGGTCAAGGCCAACCCGTGGTGGTCGACGCCGCTGATGCCGATCGTGTTCCTGTTCTCCGCGATCGTCTCGGGGATCGCGCTGGTCCTGCTGCTGTACATGGTGACGACGCGTTTCCGCGGCGAGGCGATCGACATGCGCTGCGTCGACACGATGGCGCGCTACCTCATGTACGCGTTCATCATCGACTTCGGGCTCGAGATGCTCGACCTCCTGCACCGGATCTACGAAGCCGACGAGTCGTTCAAGTCGCTCGACTTCATGGTCCACACGCGGCTCTACACCTCGCAGGTGATCCTGCAGATCGTGCTGGGGACGCTGGCCCCGATCGGGCTCCTCGCGCTCACGCAGCTCGTGCAGCTGACCGAACGGGCGCGCAAGGGGATCTACACGGTCGCGGGCTGCCTGACCCTGATCGGCATCCTCGCGATGCGCTGGAACGTCGTGATCGGCGGTCAGCTGTTCTCGAAGAGCTTCCTCGGCTACACGACCTACAAGATGGGCTTCGCGACGCGCGAAGGCGCGCTGCCCGCGCTGATCGTGATCGTCCTGCCGTTCCTCGTGCTCGCGGTCCTCGTGCGCATCCTGCCGCCCTGGACGCCGCCCGAGCACGCCGAACCACACCAATCCTGATCGGGAAAAAAGGAGGCGCGGCCTTTCGGCCGCGCCCGTTTTCTTCAAATCAGCCTGGCCGAGCAAGCTCGGCCCCGACCTCAGCCGCGGCGGGCCTTCTGGGCACCGGCCTGGAGCTGCGCCCACAGCGAGTCCGGGACGGCGATCTGCTGGTCGGGGTTCAGGTTGCCGACCTGGCGGACGTTCGGCGGAACGGTCTTGCCGGCGGCGTTCAGCATCGAAAGCAGCGTGCCCACGTTGGTGAAGACGGTCGGCGCAACACGGCTCTCGAGTTCGGTCACGTTCAGCTTGCGGCTCATCGACTTCTCCTCCGGCCCCACCCCTGGTGCCGTGGTTTACGGGGGTACCCCGTGTGCCCCCGGTGCGTTTCGTGGCGCCGCGCGCTCCCGGCGCGCAGCGGTACACCATTAAGCAAGCCGCGGGCCAAATCCGGTCGTAACTCGTGGTTCGTCGAAAAGCCGCGCCGTGCACGGTTTCCCGCGCGGTCGCGGACGCGCGGCCGGCGATCGATCAAACACGATCTTGTCGAGTGCGTGAGCCGGAGCACGGAACTGAGCGTGCGTGTTCATTTCCAAGACACGGAGCCGGAAACCGGACACCGCCGCGCGCGCCGCACACGTTGAACGCGTTCGGGAGGGGCCGGAGGGAGAAGCGTTCGCGACGTGCGGGAATCGTGCTCACCCGTCCGCGCTTTCCGCTCGTCGCCCCTTCCGGTTTCCCGGCGATCACCGTAGATTGGGGCATTCACTCCGGCACAGGAGCAAGGGGTTCGTCTTCCTCGCGGCCCGAGGGAGGAGCACGAATGACGCGGCTGCTGCGTGACGTGGTGGAGATCGTCGTGGTGCCGTCGGCCATCGCGATCGGACTGGGATTGCTGCTCGTCGGACTCGCGCCGCTCGCGCTCAAGGCGAACCTGACGCCCGAGAGGCCGATCGAGTTCTGACGCGATCGCGGGCGGTACCGGACGCGCACGAAACGCTCCGGCGCCGCCGCATGACGGATCTCTCGCCGGAACGCCGGCACCCGCGTACATTCCCCGCGTTGCGTTCGCGCGTCCGGCGAACCCGCGAAGGGAGACTCCCGTCATGAACAGCCGTCGTGCGGCCCTCGGTGTGGCCGCCGCCCTCCTTGCACTCACGGCCGGCGTCTTCGTCACGCGGAGCGCCGTGACCGGCGGCATCGACCTCCCGGGGACCCAGCCCACGGACGGGAGCGGCGATCCGAACTTCCCGCGCTTCAACAACAACGGCTTCGACGGGTTCCTGCAGGATCCGCTGCGCTGCGCCTCGTGTCATTCCGCGTACCGCCAGTTCAACGAGAAGGTCTACGAGCCGTTCGACTCGTGGGCCGGCTCGATGATGGCCAACTCCGCGCGCGACCCGCTGTTCTGGGCCGCGCTCGACATCGCCAACCGCGACGCGAAGGAGCACCTGGGCGGCGCCGGCGTCGGCGACCTGTGCCTGCGCTGCCACGTACCCAAGGGCTGGTACGAGGGCCGCTCGACGTGCGAGACGGCCTACGGCGAGAAGTTCGACGGCGCGTGTTTCGTCGGGACGCGCGACGCGCCCGGCGGCGACCTCGAAGGCATCCAGTGCCAGTACTGCCACCGCATGTACGACGCCGGCAACCCGCCGCCGAACCAGGTGGCCGACCCGGCCGCGCCGTACCTCCAGAACGCGGAGGTCTACCTCACCGACGAGCCCAACACGATGCAGGGCCCGTACTCCGACGCGCAGCCGCCGCGCCACACGTTCACCGCGTCGGCGTTCATCAAGCAGTCGGCGTTCTGCGGCCAGTGCCACAACGTGACCCACCCCGCGCTCAACCAGCTCGACGCGAAGAGCGGCGCGGACCTGGGCTTCAAGTTCCCGATCGAGCGCACGTACCGCGAGTGGTCGAACAGCGTGTACGCGCAGGAGGGGCATCCGAAGGCCGCGACGTGCCAGGCCTGCCACATGCCGGCCGCCGACACGAACGGCGACGGCACCACCGACGACGCGGCCGCCTGCGCCTACCCGCCGGGGCTGCGCGGCGAGAACACCGCGCTGCAGGGTCCGGTGCGCACGCACTTCTTCCGCGGCCCCTCGACGTTCATGATGCAGGTGCTGCAGGGCGAGTTCGGCGTGCTCCTCGAGCGCAGCACGGCGTTCGACGCGGCGCTCGAGCAGTCGCGGAAGATCCTCGCGAACACCGCGACGGTGACCGTGAACGCGCCCACGCTCGTCAACGCGGGGCGCCGCTTCCAGGCCATCGTCACCGTGACCAACCTGTCGGGGCACAAGTTCCCGACCGGCTACTCCGAGGGCCGGCGCGCGTTCCTGCGCGTCTCCGCGGGGCCGGACCGCGACGCGAACGGCGTGCTCGATCCGTCCGAGGTCACGTTCGTCTCGGGCGCGATCGACCCCGCGACCGGCGGTCTCGTGCCCGACGCGCAGCTGCGCGTGTACGAGGTCAAGCACGGGATCTTCAACTGGAACGGCACCGGCACGTGTGACACCAGGGACGCGAACGGGCGCGAGATGTTCCACTTCGTCCTCAACAACTGCATCGTGAAGGACAACCGCATCCCGCCGCTCGGCTTCGTGCCCGACCCCGAGACGGTGCCGGTCGGCGCGACCTTCCTGCCCGATCCCGCGATTCCCGGCGCGCTCCAGAACAAGGACCGCGCGAGCTACGCGATTCCCGTGCCGCTCGTCGCGCACGGCACGCTGCTCGTCCAGGCCGAGCTGCTCTACCAGTCGATCGCGCCCGAGTACGTGGACTTCCTCCTGGCCGAGAACACCTCGACCTGCGATCCGCTCGACGCGCCGTGCGATCCGACGCAGCCCGACGACCGGCCCAACCGCGCCGAGAAGATGAAGGACGTGTACGAGCGCTACGGCCGCTCGACGCCGGAGCTGCTCGCGAGCGCGACCGCGGCGACGCGGATCCGGCCGCTGCGCAGCGGCGCGGTGCCGGTGCGGCCCGGGATCGGCATCCGCTGAGGCGGACTCCGCTCAGCGGGGCGCGGGCGGCGGTCCCTCCGGAGCCGGGCCGTCGCCGGGCGGCGGCGGGCCGCCGGGCGGGGGACCGTCGTGCGGGGGGCCGTCGTGCGGCGGACCGTCGTGCGGCGGACCGCCGCGCGGGAACCCGGGCGGGGGTCCTTCGAGCAGGAAGCGCCACGCCCGGCGCCGCAGCTCCTCGAACTTCGTGCGCTGCGCGGCGGTCAGCTCGGCCTCGATGCGCCGGCGCACCGCTTCGACCTGCTGATCGAGGCGCGGGCGCATCTCGCGTCGCAGCGCCTCGCCCTCGCGGCGGCCCTCGTCGAGGATCGCCGCGATCTTCGTTTCCTGCTCCGGTGACAGCGCCAGCTGCTGCTTGAGGTCGTCGAGCATGCGGCCCGGCCGCGGCGGACCGCCGCCGAACGCTTCGTGCGGCGGACGGCGCCGGCCCTCGACCAGCAGCGTGCCCAGGACGCCGATCGCGATGCCCGACACGAGGAGCGCGAGCGCGGCGGCGAACGCCGTGAAGCGGCTCATCGCGCGCTCCCCTCGAGCACCCACGACAGCGGATCGAACTCGCCCTCCCGGGCGGACGCGCTCGCGGTCCGTGTCGCGGACGTCGTGGCGGACCCTCTCCCGCCCGTGCCCCGGTTCGCGTCGACCAGCACCGCGACGAGCAGCAGCGCGGCGAGCGCGGCCGACGCGGGGAGCAGCCGCGCGAACGCCCACGCGAACGGCGAGAGGGGATCGCGCACGGCGCGTGCGGCGACGCGGCCGGCGAAGCCGTCGTCGGGCGAGACGCGCGCGTGCCGCGCGCGCAGCAGGCGGCGCACCTCGTCCATCCGGTGCTCGAGGTCGTCGCGCCGGCTCACGGCCGTTCCTCCAGCACGCGGCGCAGGCGGTGCCGCGCGCGGAACGCGCGCACCTTCACGTTGGCCACGCTCCAGCCGATGCGCTCGGCGATGTCCTTCACGCTCCAGCCCTCGCCGTCGAGCAGGAGCAGCACGAAGCGGTCCGCCGGCGTGAGGCGCGCGAGGAGCCGTTCGATGTCGATGGGCGTCGCGGGGTCGTGGCCCGGCGCGGCGGGTTCGATCTCGGGCAGCGGCTGTTCGCGCCGCCGGTCCTTCGAGAGCTTCGCGTAGCAGCAGCGCAGGCAGACGCGCGTCGCCCAGTGCTCGAACGGCGCGCGGCCCTCGTACGTCGAGAGGCGGCGCCACACGGCGAGGAACGTCTCCTGCGCGACGTCCTCGACGTCCTCGCGGTGGCGGAAGAAACGTCCCGCGATGTGGAACACGCGCGCCTGGTGCCGGCGCACCAGTTCGGCGAAGGCCACGGGGTCGCCGCCGCGGCTGGCGCGCACGAGCTCCGCCTCGGCCGCGTCGGGGCGGCTCGCGGCGGTCATCGCCATCCTGAGCGGCAGCAGCAGCTCCACGGTCCCGTCCTCATCGTGAAAGAGCGCCGTTCCCGCCGGCCGGTTACGTCCTCGCCGTCGTTCGCGCATTGTCGCCCCGTTCGGGGGCGTCCGCGCGGGGCCCCTGTAACCGGCGTCCCGGGGCCCCGCTCTATCCGGGTGCAAGGAGGACACACCGATGAAACTGACAGTAGCCCCGCTCCTGGCGCTCCTCGCGCTCGCGCCGGCGTTCGCCCAGCACGGGCCGCCCCCGGGCGGCCCCGGCGGATTCGGCGGGCCGGGCGGGCCCGGTGGGCACGGCCGCGGGCCGGGTCCCGGGCCGGTCGAGTTCGCGCTGCGCGCGATCGACCTGACCGATGCCCAGAAGGCGCAGATCGACACGCTGATGAAGGCGCGCCACGCCGCCGCCGAGGCCAACCGCGACGCCGCGATGGAAGCCCACCGGGCCCTCGCCGAGCAGGTCCAGGCGACGACCTTCGACGAGGCCGCGATCCGCGGCAAGGCCGCCGCGGCCGCCGTCTTCGAGGCCGACCGCGTCGTGGCCGACGCCGCACTGCTGCGCGACGTGCGCGCGGTGCTCACCGACGCGCAGCGCGTGAAGTTCAACGCGCTGCTGCAGCCGCCCACACCTCCGGGACCCCCACCCGGGAAGTAGACACTTCTCTCCTCAGCCTGCTCCACCGTGACACACCGCCGGCGCGGCGCCCCCGGGCGTCGCGCCGGTGCCATTCCGGACGGTCGCTATTTGACGCGCTCGATCTTGAGCGCGCCGGGACGGCCGGCGTCGCGGCAGCGCGCGCAGCGCCACGCGCGCATCGGACGGCCCGCGAGGCGCGTCGCCTTGCAGCGCACGCACACGTGACGCCACACGCGTCCGCGCCGCTCCGAGCGCCCGGGCCAGTCGGGCACGCGCATCGTCGCGCTGCTCGAGTGGCCGGCCAGCTCCATCAGGCGCTGCCACTCCTTGCCGTGCGGCCGGATGTCGTGGCCGTGCAGCCGCACCGCCGCGAGGTGCGCGAGCTCGTGACACAGCACCTCGTCGAGGACGTGCGTGTGCGACGTGACGAGCGCGGGATGGAGACGGATCAACGTCGAGAACAGATCGGCGCGCCCGAGCGCACGCGTGAGACGCGCGCTCGGCTTCACGACGGCCTCGCGTTCGAGGCCCGGAACGCCCCACAGCACGCACACGCCGGCAAGGCGCGCGAGTGCTCGATCGATCAGCTCCGCCGGCTTCGGAAGTTCGGCGGGCGGAGTATCGGGCAGCGTGGCGGGCAACACCTCGGGCGGGCGTGCTGTCACGGTTGCGATCTCATCGCGCAGAGTTTGCCATCATCCGGGCGTCGATGGCGCGCCGCCCGCGGCAATTTTTTCAGGCGAGGGCGCGGTCGAGTTCCGCGACGAGGTCGTCCGCGTCCTCGAGTCCGACCGACAGCCGCACGAGATCGTCGGCGAGTCCGATGCGCGCACGATCCGCTTCGGGAATGCTGCCGTGCGTCATCGCGACCGGATAACACGCGAGCGACTCGACGCCGCCGAGGCTCTCCGCGTACGCGAACAGCGCGAGCCCGCCGACGAATTTCTCGATCGCCCCGCGGCCACTCGCGCGTGCGCGCGCAGGAGCTCCGTCGTGCGGACCGCGTCGTGCGCGTGCCGCTCCATCCGCTCGGCGAGCGTCTCGCGCTGTACGAGGAAGCCGTCGAACGGCGAGCGCACCGCGTCGACGGCGTTGTGGTGGAAACGGGCGCGCTTCGCGAACTCCGCGCCGCGCGCGATCACCGCGCCGCCGACCACGTCGCTGTGCCCGCCGCGGTACTTCGTCATGCTGCGCACGACCAGGTCGGCGCCGAGGTCGAGCGGGTTCTGGAAGTACGGCGGGCGAACGTGTCGTCGACCACGAGGCGCGCCCCGGCGGGCTTGCCCGTGGCGCCCGCGGCGATGTGGTCCGCGAACCACGCGCCGGTGGGGTTCCGCGCGAGCCGCTCGGCCACGTTGTGGTCGTCGTCGGACAAGATTCGAGCTTCCCGTAGACCGCCGACGCGATCCCGGCCGTCACGCGGTGGAGCCGGACCTGCGGCGTGCGGCCGATCGTCTCGAGCACGTTGCCGCGCGGGCCTGCCACCGCGATCTCCCGCGGGCCAGGGCATGAGATCTCCCGCGCCGCGGGGCGTCGACTTGCGCCCCCGGCGTGACCGTTCATGGGCGGGATCGCACCGCTGGTGACGCTGCCCCTCGACCCCGCAAACCCTGCGCGATATACGGGCGCGCGGAGGCGCGCATGGATCGGACCCGGCGGGACGTCATTCGGAACTCGGCACTCGCAGCCACGCTGTTCGCGTTCGGGCGCCAGCTCGCCCTGGCGGAGGACACCGGCAAGGCTGCCCCCACGCCCGCGTCCAAGGGCGGCAAGTCGATCCTCGTGATGGGCGGCACCGCGTTCCTCGGCCCCGAGATCGTGCACGCCGCACAGGCCCGCGGCTGGACGATCACGCTGTTCAACCGCGGCAAGACCAACCCGGGCCTGTTCAAGGACCTCGAGCAGATCCACGGCGACCGCAACGTCGAAACCGACCTCGACACGCTGAAGGACCGCACGTGGGACGCGGTCTTCGACACCTCGGCCTATTTCCCGAAGCAGGTCGACGCGCTCGCCGCGCGGCTCGCGCCGCACACCGGGCAGTACGTGTTCATCTCGACGATCTCGGTCTTCGGCGACACGAGCAAGCCGCTCGACGAGTCCGGCGCCGTCGGCAAGGTCGACCCGCAGGTCGCCGCCAACGTGACCTCGATGAAGCAGGTGACGGGCGAGCTGTACGGGCCGCTCAAGGCGCTCTGCGAAGCGGCCGCCATGAAGGGCTTCGCCGGCAAGGCGACCGTCATCCGGCCGGGCCTCATCGTCGGGCCCGGCGACCCGTCCGACCGCTTCACGTACTGGCCGGTGCGCTTCGACCGCGGCGGCGAGGTGTTCGCCCCGGGCACGCCGGACGACCCGGTGCAGCTGATCGACGTGCGCGACCTCGGCGACTGGGCGGTGCGCACGGCGGCCGACGGCACGCTCGGCCTGTTCAACGCGACCGGCCCCAAGTCGACGCTCGGCATCGGCCGCATGCTCGACGCGTGCAACAAGGCCGCGGGCAAGGGCGCGACCATCACCTGGGCCGACGTCGAGTTCCTCGCGGCGCAGAAGGTCTCCGCGTGGTCCGACATGCCGGTGTGGGTGCCGCCGGTCGACGACACCGCGGGCTTCGCGAAGATCGATTGCCGCAAGGCGATCGCGAAGGGGCTCACGTTCCGTTCGATCGACGAGACCGCCGCGGACACGCTCAAGTGGTGGCGCACGCTGCCCGAAGAGCGCCGCGCCAAGACGCGCGCGGGGATCACGCCGGAGCGCGAGAAGGAACTGCTCGCGGCGTGGCACGCGGCGCACCCGGCTCCCGCCGCGAAGTGATGCCGCGGCGACGCGACGCAGCGGCCCCGCGACCCGTGACTCCGTGCCCCCGTGACCCCGTGACCCCGTGACGCTGCTGCGCCGCCTCGTGCCGCTCGAGGACGCGGAGATCCCCGCGTTCCGCTGGTCGTTCACGTACTTCTTCTTCCTGTTCTCGAGCTACTACGTGATCCGGCCGCTGCGCGACGCGCTGGGGCTCGCGGGGCGCGAGGACGCGCTCACCTGGCTGTTCCTCCTGACGCTGGTCGGCGTGTTCCTCCTGAACCCGCTGTTCGGCGCGCTCGTCGCGCGCTTTCCGCGCCGCGTGTTCGTGCCGGTCGTGTACCACGTGCTGGCCGCGAGCCTCGTCGTGTTCGCGGTGCTGCTCGCGGCGCTCGGGCCCGCGGGCCGGACGACGGTCGCGCAGGTGTTCTTCGTCTGGGCCAGCATCTTCAACCTCTTCGCGGTGTCGGTCTTCTGGGGCTTCATGGCCGACGTGTGGACCAGCGGGCAGGGGCAGCGCCTGTTCGGCGCGATCGGCGTCGGCGGGACGCTCGGGTCGATCGCCGGCTCCGCGCTGACCGGCGCGCTGGTGGCGAAACTCGGGCCGCCGCCGCTGCTCGTCTTCGCCGCGCTGCTGCTCGAGGGCGCGGTGTTCGCGATCGCGCGGCTCGTGCGCGTGGCCCGCGAGAACCACGCCGCCGCGCCCGCACACGGCGACGCGCTCCACGCGCTCGACCAGCCGCCGCCGCGCGGCTCGGCCTTCACCGGCCTGCGGCTCGTGCTGACGCGGCCGTACCTGCTCGCGATCTGCGGCTTCCTCCTGCTGTACACGATGAGCTCGACGTTCCTCTACTTCGAGCAGGCGCGCATCGTGCGCACCGCCTTCGCCGACGCGGGCGCGCGCGCCGCGTTCTTCGGGCGCGTCGACCTCGCCGTCAACGTCCTCACCGTGCTCGCGCAGCTCCTGCTCGCGGGCCGCGTGATCCCGCGCCTCGGCGTGGGCGGCACGCTCGCGATCCTGCCGCTCGTGACCCTCGGCGGCTTCGCCGTGCTCGGGCTCGCACCGGTGCTCGCCGTTCTCGCGGTGTTCCAGGTCGTGCGCCGCGCGACCGAGTACGCGCTGGTGCGCCCGGCGCGCGAGACGCTGTTCACCGTGGTGGGCCGCGACGAGAAGTACACTTCGAAGAGCTTCATCGACACGTTCGTCTACCGCGGTGGGGATGCGCTCGGTGCGCTCGGCGACCGCGCGCTCGCGGCGCTGCAGCTCGGGGCCGCGGGGATCGCGCTCGTGTTCGCGCCGCTCGCCGTGCTGTGGCTCCTGCTCGCGGCGTTCCTCGGCCGGCGGCAACGCGCCCTGGCCTCCGCGGACGTGAGCGCGAGGTCGTAGTTCGCGGCTGCGCGCTCAGTTTCGCCCTCGATACGGTTTCCACGGTTCGGTTTCCCTAAGGTCCGACGCGGTGAGGAGTCCGAACCGCTCGTCTCCGGCGACCGTGGCGACGAGGCGCACGGCGGCCGCGTTCGCGGGGCCGTTCCCGTTGCGCGCGTGCACGCGGACCGTCGACGCGTCGAGACCGAGAGCGGACGCGATGCGGGCGCTCTTCAGTCCCGAAAGCTCGACGGCGGCATCGAGAAGGAGCGAGCGCGCCGGCCCGCGCACGTTGAGCCTGTCTTCCGGCGTGCGGGTCAGGGCGCTCACCGCTGCGCGCAGGATTTCGAGCGGGATCGGGCCCGTGGCATCGAGCGGCCCGCGCGTCGGGAGTGCGGTGCCCTCGACCTCCACGCTCGGATCGGCGGACACGTAGGCGTGGAACCGGATTGGGTTCGCGACGGGCCGCATGACGCCGGGCAACACGAGGCCGACGGCATCGCGGTGCGTGGAGAAGGGCCACGCGAGCGGGTCCTTGACCAGCCGCTTGCGGCACGGGTTCAGGTGGACGTAGCGACGCATGCGCTCGAGGTGCTGCGCGTTCGAGATCGGCGTCGGCTTCTCGCCGTGTTCGAACAGGGGGCCGCGCCGCCCGTGGCGCCGATTGAGCCACTGCGTGTACGCGCGCATCACGCGCGCCAGGGATTCGTCCTGGTTGTCGTCGCGCAAGAGCGCGTGCAGGTGATCGGGCATGAGTACGAGACCGAAGTGATGCACGCGTGCGTTGAAGATGTCCCAGAGCGCCTTCGCCTCCGTCCACGACCGGAAGAGAAGGCGGCCCATCCGCGCTCTCAGTGATCTGTGCACCATGCGGCGATCGTAGGTCGCGCCGGCCGAGAGATCGCGATCGCTCGTCGCGACGCCTCCCGGCCGCGGGAATGCGGGATCGAGTGTGCCGCGCGGTGCAGGACCCCATCCAATCCCCGTCGCGCGCAATGGGACCCGGTTGAGATCACGTTTTTTCCGCCATGAGGCCCGAATTGAGGCTCCGGACGGGAATTCGGGAGGGTCCCGCGTCCGCCAGGAGGCCGCCGCGCCCCGAAACGTGATTTCAACCGGGTCCCATTGCGCGCGACGGGAATTCGGGAGGGTCCCGCATCGGCCCTACGGCACCGTCCACAGCTGCTCCACGAACGCGCCGATCTCCCGCGCACGGTCGACGAAGTGGATCTCGAGGATCCAGTCGCGCGGCCGGCCGGCGCCGTCGGGGGCGCGCAGCGGCGCGGCGTTGTCCGGATGGATGTAGTTGCGCACCTCTTCGCCCTGGATGTGCTCGTGCGGGAACTCGCCGATCAGGTGACCGCAGTGCGACGCGCCGAACTCCCAGCCGCGCGCGGCGGCGAGCGACACGACGTGGGCGTACAGCTGCGCGCCGGTCACGTCCGGGTGCGTGTCGAAGAACGCCTTGCCCGCCGCCCACGCCTCCTCGGCGTCGCGCGCGAGGCGGAGCTTCACGGGGTCCGCGCCGACGACGTACGTGCGGCCGAGGTCGGCCTCCCACGTGCCGAAGACCGGGCCCAGGTCGAGGAACACGATGTCGTCGGCCTCGATCGTGCGATCGGGCGGATTCTCGCGGTACGGACAGAGCGTGTTCGGCCCCGAACGGACGATCCGTTTGTGCCAGAATCGCTCGATCCCGTACAGGTCGGCGGCCAGCTCGAAAACGTCTCGATTGACGGCACTTTCCGTCCGGCCCTTGCACACGAGGCCGCGCCGGACGATCTCTTCGAACAGCCGCACGGCGCGCTGCTCGGCGGCGCGAAGAGCCGCGGCGCGGTGGGCATTACCTGTGTCGCGTTCCATGTTTGACCTTAATCAGGCTCCGTGGAGCATAAACCGGCGTGATTTTAGTGTTTGCGAACCAAAAATTAGCCTAATATTCTGATGTCCTTCCGACCCGGGGTTCGGAGTGGCACCCCCTCATTCTAAGGAGACCGGTATGAGCAACGACGGCCTGCGCGATTTTCTCGAGATTCCGTACGACAAGCTCGAAGAACTCAACCTGCAGGCCAAGCAGCAGCGTCTCGACCGCGTCGACCCGGGCAAGATCCAGGAAGAGCGCCTCAAGTACCTGACCGACGAGAAGCGCATCAAGGCCGTGACCGTGTGCTTCACCGACCTCGAAGGCCGGCTGCACATGCTCGACTACGACAAGAAGTTCCTGCTGAAGTCGGCCGACAACCTGACCTTCGACGGCTCGTCGATCCGCGGCTTCTCCGCCCAGGCCGAGTCCGACCTGCGGCTCCTGATCGACTGGCCCGCGTTCTACTGGCTGCCGGCCGACATCTTCGGCGCCGGCAAGGTGCTGGTGTTCGGTGAAGTGCGCGAGAAGGACGGCAGCCTCTACGCCGCCGACATGCGCTCGAAGCTGAAGCACTACACCGACTCGATGTTCAAGAAGGACGGCGTGATCTGCAACGCCGCGAACGAGATCGAGGGCTTCCTGTTCAAGGGCCGCGACGCCGAGCGCCGCTACCACGAGACGGGCTGCTTCGAGTACGTGAGCACCGGCGGCTACTACCACTCGCTGCCCGGCGACATCCTGCGCCAGTTCATCGACACGGCCGCGGAAGCGCAGCGCGCGATGGGCTTCGCGAACGAGAAGGACCACCCCGAGGTGGCGCCCTCGCAGTTCGAGATGAACTACAGCTACGGCGAGATCAACATCGCCGCGGATCAGATCCAGCTGTACAAGCTCCTGGCCCGCCAGGTTGCCGCGCGCATGGACTGCACCGCGTGCTTCCTGCCCAAGCCGATGGCCGGCGTCAACGGCAACGGCATGCACACCAACATGTCGCTCAGCAAGAACGGCGTGAACCTGTTCTACGACGAGAAGGGCAAGGACATGCTCTCGCAGGCCGGTTGGGACTACGTCAACCGGATCCTCGCGAAGGGCGACGAGCTGTGCCTGATCCTCAACTCGAGCGTGAACTCGTACCGCCGCCTCGACCCGCACTTCGAGGCGCCGAACCAGATCAAGGCCTCGGCCACCGACCGCGGCTCGATGGTGCGCATCCCGATCGGCAACTCGCGCTCGATGCGCGTCGAGGTCCGCTCGATCGCGCCGGACGCGAACCCGTACATGGCGCTCTACACGCTGCTGCGCACGGGCCTCGAAGCGCCGGTCGCCGACGACAACGACAGCGAGGGCAAGCGCAGCCGCACGCGCTTCCTGTCCGACAACATCTACGACGCGGTGCGCCTCTACAAGTCGAGCAAGTTCCTGCAGGAGCTGCTGGGCGAGGACGTGCACGGGAAGTTCGCCGAGCTGAAGCTCATGCAGGCGGAGCGCTGCCCGAAGGCCCTCGGCACGCAGGTGAAGATCGCCGAGATCCAGTTCCACCACGAGGTCACCAACCAGTACCTGTGGTCGATGTTCTGATCCCTGACGTCGGACGGATTTCACGCGGGCCGGGGCGAAATCCCCGGCCCGTTGTTTACAGGGTCGCGTTTGGCCGTAAACTCCGCGGGCCGCGATGGGAAACACGGGCGGGGCAAGCCCCGCCCCTACGGCGGCCGAGGAGTTCGCGATGCCCCTGTCCCGCGTCGTCCGTCGTTCCGCCATCGTTCTCGTTGTCGGCCTCCTCGCCCTGACGGCGCGGCAGGCGCTCTCGGACGCTCCCAAGCCGCCGCAAGGTGGTCCTCCGCCGCAGGGTGGTGCGCCGCCCGCGCGCAACCCGTGGGCGCCGCCCGCGCCGGGCACCAAGGCCGAGCAGCACTACCAGAACATCCAGGCCTTCAAGGGGCTGCCGGCCGAGGACCTGATGCCGGCGATGCAGTTCATGTCCGCGGCGCTGGGCGTCGACTGCGACCACTGCCACGTCGAGCGCGCGCCCGAGAAGGACGACAAGCGCGCCAAGCAGGCCGCGCGCCGGATGATCGCGATGACGCGCGCGATCAACGACGGGCACTTCAAGGGCGAGCGCGAGGTCACGTGCTACACGTGCCACCGTGGGTCCGACGAGCCCGAGCGCGTGCCGTCGGTCGACGTGAAGGAGCACGACGAGGAGGAGGCGCCGGCCGAGTCGCCGGTCGCGCCGATCCTCGAGAAGTTCCTCGCCGCGTCCGGCGGCGCGGAGGCGCTGCACAAGGTCACCTCGCGCGTGATGAAGGGGACGATGAGCGGCGCGGGCCCGCAGCCGTTCCCGGTGACGGTGTACGCGGCGGCGCCGAACCAGCGCGCGACCGTCGTCGAGACCCCGCGCGGCGAGAGCGTCACCGCGTTCGACGGCAAGGGCGGCTGGCTCGGCGGCGGCATGCGCCCGCCGCGCGACATGTCACCGGCCGAGTCCGCGGCCGCGAGCCTCGACGCCGAGTTCTGGCTGCCGGAGACGCTGGGCAAGCGCTTCGACCAGCTGCGCGTGCTGCCCGACGGGAAGGTCGACGGCAAGCCCGCGCGGCACGTGCTCGCGAAGCACGCCAGCGACACGCCGGTCGAATTCTGGTTCGACGCGGCCAGCGGCCTCCTCCTGCGGGTGGTGAAGAAGACCGAGACGCCGCTCGGCCAGCTGCCGACGCAGATCGACTACACCGACTACCGCGCCGAGGGCGGCGTCACGCTCCCGCACGCGTGGAGCGTGGCGCGTCCCGGCAGCCGCTTCGAGATCAGGATCACGGACGTCCAGCAGAACGTCGCGATCGAGGCCTCGCGCTTCAGGAAACCCTGATCGCCCCGCTCACGGGCACGCCGCGATCGACTGCGGCGCACACGGCACGGACGCGGGCGACCGCTCCGTGCCGTCGCTCTTCCGGCCGTACGACCCTTCCTTGCCGCCGGCGAGCGGCACGATCACGTACGAGCGGTTCCCGCCCGCGGGGGTGATCGTGATCGTCGTCGCGCCGCTCGAGGTGCAGGCCTTGGAGAGGAAGCTGTTGGCCACGCCCAGCGTCCCCTCGTACGTCGCGTAGTCCGTCGCCGGCCCGCACGCCGCGGCCCACGACAGCGTCAGGTTCGTCCCCGCACGCACGACCGTCATCTCCGAGCCCGGCGTGAACTTGCCGTCGGGCACGTGGCCCGCGCTCGTCGAGCCGCCGCCCGGCGTGATGCCCGCCGCGTACACGTCGACCGAATCGCCGGTCTCGCTCGCTTCCTTGCGGTTGTCGGTCCAGATGCCGATCAGGCTGTTGAGGACGTTGTCGAGGCCGTTGTAGTCCCCGAACTCGAACCCGTCGGCGATGTTGTTCGACTGCACCGTCGTGACCCGCGAGGGCGTCGACCAGGTGACCGCGCCGTCGTTCGACCAGGAGTAGAACACGTCGACCGCGGTGCGCCCCGCGGAGCGGCGCGTGTCGTAGTAGATCACGTGCACGGTGCCGTCCGGCCCGACCGCGAGCCACGGGTGGTAGCGGTCGACCGTCGTCGCGTCGGCGGTCTCGTACGGGGTCGTCACGGCCCACGTCGTGCCGCCGTCGGTCGAGCGCGCGACCTGGATCCGGCCGGGGTTGTTGGCCGGCGTGCCCGAGGTCGCGGCGGTCGAGTCGGTCCACGCGACGTACACGCGTCCGCGGAACGGGCCCGTGGTCACGTCGGTGTCGGCGGAGACGTACACGAACGCCTCGCGCGCCTCGATCGACGGCAAGGGGAAGCTGAACGAGGCCTGCGTGTTCGCGACCACGACCGACGCGCCGAACGACGTGCCGCCGTTGGTCGACTTGCGCATGCGGATCGTCTTGCTGTTGAAGCCCGGCCAGACGTAATAGATCTCGCCGCCCGGCCCCGTCGTGATGTCGCTTCCGATCCCGAGGTCGGCGTTGGCGCTGCCGAAGGAGAGCGCGGTCGAGAACGTGTTCCCGAAGTCCGAGGACATCGAGAACTTCATCACGTTGTTGTCGTGCCACGTGACGTAGATGCGGTCCTTGAACGGCGATCCGGCCGTCTTGTCGACGTGGAGGTATTCCTTGTCGCTCTGGCCCGCGCTCGTGATCGCGCGCCGCGGGTTCCCGGGCGTGGTGCTCTCGAGCCCGTTCCACGTCGCGCCGCCGTCGTTCGAGCGGTAGAACCACACGCTGCAGGCGTTGAAGCCGCACGCGCCGAGCGTGGTCGTGTAGGCGTACGTGCCGTCGGACGACCAGTCGACCGCGGGGTCGCCGTTGGTGTTGCCGAGCGGCAGCGTCGCCGAGGTCCACGTCGAGCCGCCGTTGGTCGAATACCACATCGTCTGCCCGGCGATCGGGCCGCACGAGCCCGCGATCACCTTGTTCACGTTCGACGGGTGGACCTTCACCGCGGACTCCGCGCCGCCGTTGGGCGTGCTCACGCGCACCTCGCCGCTGACGAAGCCCGCGTCCGTGGCCGCGGACTCCTTCACCGCCGGCTCCTCGAGCACGACCTCCCAGTGGTCGCCGGCCCACGCGACGTCGCGGTACGTCGTGCCGTTCACCAGGTAGCCGCCGTAGCGCTGCAGGAACAGCGGCAGCGTGTGGCGCGGGTACTGCGCGGGGCCGCTCTTCCGCAGCCACGGGGACTCGCGCCGGGACAGGACGCGGTAGAACGCCGGGAGCGGCTCGCGCACGTCCGACTCGTTCGGCGAGAGCAGCGCGAGGTCCTTCGCGGTGAGCGCGTAGTTGCGGTCGTCCCACGGGCCGACCCTGACGAGCGCCGCGTAGTCGACGGTGCGGTCCGCGCCGCGCGCGGCGTCGATCCGGATCGTGTGGTCCTTGTCGACGAAGACCTGGGTGACCGACTGCGACCGCGCCGCCGCGGAACCGAGGACCGCGCAAACCAGCACGGCCACGAGCGAACGTCTCGAAAGCGTCATGAAGCCCTCCCGGGGACTGCGCCTCATGTACCGCGCGCGCCGCGCCGGGGCAACCCGACATGCGACCGCTGCGGCGGCCGGGGATGCGACCGACCGGCAGCCCGGCGTTCGACCGCCCGTGGCGCGGGCACCCGTATCTGCTACCGTCGGCCCGTGAGCGATCAGCCCCCCGGTCCGACGGTTCCGGGCCGCCTGTCCGCGGTCCACCAGCCGCACGCGTGGTTCGCGGCCTGCGAGAGCCGCGAGTTGACCGCGGCCCCGCTCGAACGCACGATCCAGGGCCGGCCCGTGGTGCTGTTCCGCGCCGGCGCGGCGAGTGGCGCGGGCGGCGCCGCCGTGGCCTTCGAGGACCGCTGCCCGCACCGCAACGTCCCGCTGTCGCTCGGCCGCGTGCTGCCCTCCGGCCGCCTGCAGTGCTGCTACCACGGCTGGGAATTCGCGCCCGACGGCCGCTGCGTCGCGATCCCCGGGCTCGGCGGCGACGCCGTCGAGCGCCGCGCGCGCGACGCCGCGGTCCACGCGGTCGTCGAACAGGACGGGCTCGTGTGGGTCTGGGCCACGCCGGGCGACGAACCCCCGAGCACGGGGCCGCAGGCCGCGCCGTTCCGCTTCGCGTGGCTCGACGACCGCCGCTACGGCGTGATCCGCCGCCAGTTCACCGTGCGCGGCACGCTCCACGCCACCGCCGAGAACGCGCTCGACGTGCCGCACACCGCGTTCCTCCACGGCGGCCTGTTCCGCACGAGCACCAAGCGCCACGAGATCGAGGTCGTCGTGCGCCGCGGCGTCGACCGCGTCGAGGCCGAGTACATCGGCGAGCCGCGCCCGACCGGGCTCGCACCGCGGCTCCTCGCGCCGCACGGCGGGGTCGTCACGCACGTCGACCGCTTCGTGCTGCCGTCGATCGTGCAGGTCGAGTACCGCCTCGGCGACGACACGCACCTCGTCAGCAGCGCCGCGCTCACACCCGTCGACGACCTCACCACGCGGCTGTTCGCGATCGTCGCACTGCGCACGCCGCTCCCGCACTGGCTCGTGCGCCTCGTCGCCGAGCCCGTGATGAAGCGCATCTTCGCGCAGGACGCGCGGATCCTCGCGCGGCAGACCGAGACGATCGAGCGCTTCGGCGGCGAGCAGTTCGCGAGCACGCCGATCGACGTGCTCGGGCAGCAGATCTGGCGCCTCCTGCGCCACGCGTCGGGTGCCACGGGCGCGGCGGGCGACGCGCCGGCCGGCGAGCGCGAGGTCCGGCTGACGATGAAGGTCTGACCGACGGGCGCACCGGCCCTCGTTCAGGACGGATCGTGCAGCGCGGCCTCGCGCGGCGCATTCATCGCCCGGGCCAGGTCGTTCTTGAAGCGCGGGTCGACGTGCACGCCGAGGTCCTCGGCGCGGACGAGGTTCGCCTCCGCCTCGCGCAGGCGGCCCATGCGGTAGTACAGCACCGCGAGGTCGTTGAACACGATCGCGAACTTCGGATCGGTGCGCGCGCACAGCTCCCACGCCTCGGCGGCCTCGAGGTCGCGGCCGAGGCGGAAGTAGGCGCTCCCGAGCGCGAACGACACCTTCGCGGGCACGCGGAAGCCGTCGAGCGGATCGGGTTCGGCGATTCCGCGGCGCGGCGCGAGCACGGCGCGGCGCGCGATCTCGTCGTGCGCGCGCAGCGCGGCCGCGAGCAGCGCGTCGCGTGCGGCGAGGTAGTGGTGCAGCGCCGACTCGAACGACGCGCGCCGCATCGCGACGTGCCCGAGGCCGAGCTCCGCGTCGGGATAGCCGGGCACGGCGTGGAGCGCCTCCTCGAACTCGGCGCTCGCGTCCTGCAGCGCGTCGGCGGCGAGGTGCGCGAACGCGCGCGCGGACAGCGCGGCGGCGCGGGCGAGGGCCTGCGGGGTGACGCCGCCCGCGGGCGTCACGGCGGACGCGGCGAGGGCGAGCCACAGCGAAACGGCGAACTTCGCGACGACGGGGCGGGCCATCGCGCACTCCTTCGCGGGGCGGTGTGAAGCGCTCGGAACGGAGTCGTGGTGTTCGAGTCAAAGGTATGCGCAGCGGTGCGGCCCGTACAGACATTTTCATGCAGTGCGGCGCCCGTTCTCGGGGCAGCGGCGCCCGTTCCCCGTGCCGCGGTACCCGTTCTCCGTGCAGCGGCGACACGGTCGGTGCGCGGGACTCGCATCGGCTATGATCGCGGGCGCCCGGGCGGTCCCACGAACCGGAGATGACCCGATGTCCTCCAGCGATCGGCGCGCCGAACTGATCCCCGCGGAGATCCTCCCGCTGTTCGACGACGCGTTCGTGCGCTCGTGCAGCCTCGTCGACGGGTTCGTGCGCCAGCTCGCGCGCGGCGTGCTGCGCGAGGCAGGCGTCGATGCGTTCGTGCGCGACAGACCCGTGACGCCCGACGCGGTGGCCGACGCGGCGGCGGAGGCAGCGGCGGTGGCGTTGGGGTTCCCGGCGAGCCGCGTGCCCGCGTTGCGGTCGTTGATGCGACAGGCCGCGGGGCCCATGGACGGCGACGACCCCGCGCGCGCCGCGGACGCGATCGAGGCGGAGCAGTCGGCGGTCGATCCCGCGGCGCTGCCGTCGTACCCGCTCGCGCGGCTCGCGGCCGAGAATTATCCGCGCTTCCTGGCCGGGGCGGCCGAGGGCGCGGAGATCCTGTTCGCGCCGGACCGCATCGCGCTGTGGGCCGAGTACTTCGCGAACGAGCACACGCTCTACGCGGTGAACAACCGCGTCGGCGCCGCCGCGGTCGTGCACTGGCTGCCGCCCGGACCGGTGCGCGCGCTCGAACTGGGCGGCGGGCTCGCGAGCGGCGCGGTGGCGCTGATCGACGCGCTCGCGGCCGCGGGGCGCCCCGTCGAGCAGTACCGCTTCACCGAGCTCGCGCCGCCGTTCCTGAAGCGCGGGCGCCGCACGCTCGCGGCGCGCTACCCCGAGGCGCCGTGGCTCGCGGGCGGGCTCCTCGACATCGACCGCCCGTTCGCGGAGCAGAACGTCGAGGCCGGGAGCGCGACCCTGGTCTACGCGGTCAACACGCTCCACGTCGCGGCCGACCTCGCGTTCACGCTGGGCGAGATCAAGCGCGCGCTCGCGCCCGGCGGGTGGCTCGTCGTCGCGGAGTGCGTGCGGCCGTTCGAGGGGCAGCCGCTGTACCCGGAGTTCGTGTTCAACCTGCTCGCGCCGTTCAGCGCGCCTGCGGTCACGACCGCGTATCGCCCGCACGGCGGGTTCCTCACGCCCGAGCAGTGGAGCGACGCGTTCGAGGCCGGCGGCTTCGAGCGGCCGCGCGTGTACCCGGACCTCGCGCGGCTGCGCACCGCGTTCCCCGACTTCATCACCGGCGCGATCGGCGCGCCGCGCCGCGCGTGACCGTGGACGCGGGCACGGGCGCGGGAATGGGCGCGGGGGCGAGCGCCGGCGCAGGCGCGGACACGCTGCGCCTCGCGCGCACGATCGCGGCCGACGCGCCGTGGTTCCGCGGCCATTTTCCGGAACAGCCGATCGTGCCCGGCATCGCGCACCTCGCCCTCGTGTCCGAGTTGTTGGGAGAGGCGCGTCCGCTGTGCGGCGTGGGCCAGCTCAAGCTGCGCCGCCTCGTCGGTCCGGGCGACGCGATCGAGCTCACATGCTCGACGGCCGACGCGAGCGGGAGCGTGCGTTTCGAGCTGCGGGCGGGCGGCGAGGTCAGCAGCAGCGGCAGCGTGCGCGTGGGTGAGGCCGGCGGCAGCGCGGGCGCGGTGCCCGCGTGGACGGCGCCCGCAGGCGTCGATCCCGGGCCGGTGCCCGCGCCGGACACGTTCGTGCCGCATAGGCCGCCGATGCTGCTGATCGAGCGGCCGCTCGCGCGCCTCGCCGACGGACTCGTCGGGTGCGCGTCGATTCCGCGGGACAACCCGTTCGTCATGGGATCCGGGGCGCCGCCGTTCGTCGCGCTCGAACTCGCCGCGCAGACCGCGGCGTTGTTCGAGGCCCTGAAGCGCCGTGACGAGGGCGGGGCGGGCGAGCCGCGCGTCGGTTACCTCGTCGGTGCGCGCGACGTCACGTTCCACGCGCCCGCGTTGCCCGTCGCGACGCCGCTCGAGGTCGCGATCGAGCTGACCGGTCTCGCGTGGCCGCTGTCGGTCTACCGCATGACGGTCGCGCACGAAGGACGCGCGCTGGCGCAGGGTTCGATCAGCACGTACATCGCCGGTTCCTGATCCCGACGTGGCGGGCCGCCATGCGGCGTTCGCCTCCGTAGGGGCGGGTTGAGGCGCCGCAGGCGCCGTAACCCGCCCTCGGCCCACACGCGGACCGGGCGGGTTACGCTCGCTTCGCTCGCTAAACCCGCCCCTACGGCGTGTCGTACACGTCCACACGGCGTGTCGTACACGTCCACACGGCGTGTCGTACACGTCCACACGGCGTGTCGTACACGCGCACACGACGTCGATCGGAATGCGCGGCGCGCTATCCATCGCGCCGGAAGATTCATCGCGCCGGACGATCAAGCGCGCCGGACGATCCATCACGCGGGACGATCCATCGCGCCGGACGATCAAGCGCGCCGGAAGTAGGGGCGGGTTTAGGCGCCGCAGGCGCCGTAACCCGCCCGCGGGGCGATCAGTCGCGCAGGATGTCGAGCAGCGCCGCGCCGTAGCGCTTCAGCTTCGCGGGCCCCAGGCCCTTCACGTCGGCGAGCGCGTCGAGCGTCGACGGGCGGCGGCGCGCGAGGTCCTCGAGCGTGCTGTCGTGGAACACGGTGTACGCGGGGATGCGCGCGGCGGCGGCGTGCTCGCGGCGCCACTGCTTGAGGCGCGCGAGCACGTCGGCGTCGACATCGCCGAGGTCGGTGTCGTCGAGGTCGTCCGAACGCCGCCCCGACGCGGCCTTGATCCCCGCCGGCAGCGTCGCGCGCCCGCCGCGTCCGCGACCCCTCGCACGCGGCGCGGGCGGCGGCGCCTCCTCGCGCAGCGCGAGCTCCGGCCGCACGGTGCCGCGCATGACGTCGGCGCCCTCGCGCGTGATACCCAGCACCGCGGCGCCCGGCGGCGCGCCCGCGATCGCGCGGCGCTCGACGAGCCCGGCCGACACGAGCGTCTCGACGAGGTCCTTGATCCGCTCGACGCGCAGCTCGCGCAGCCGGCCGTACGTGGGCAGCGCGTCGAGGCCGCGGTCGACGACCTTGCGGTCGCCGCTGCCCGCGAGGACGAGCGCGACGACCTCGAGACCGAAGCGCCCGTCGAGGCGCGCGACCGCGGACAGCGCGATGCGCACGCGCTCGAACTCGGCGTCGGTGAGGGCGCGCGCCGTGCCCGCGCGCTCGCCCGTGCACACGTCGCACGCGCCGCAGCGCGGGGCCGCGCCGCCCTGCGCGGCGCCGGCGAAGTAGTCGTACACGTAGCGCGTGCGGCAGCCGCGGTGGAACGCGTAGCGCACCATCGCGTCGAGGCGCGCGCGGTCGCGGCGCGCCTTCTCCGCGCGCAGCGCGAGGTCGACCGGCAGGGGCCCCGCGCCGGGCGCGACGCCGTGCGTCTCCGCGGCCTGCAGGAGCAGGCGCGCGGCGGTGGCGAACGCCATCCGCTCCGCGGCCGAGCCCGGGCCCGGGCCCTCGGACTCGCCGCCGTCGGCCAGCGTCTCGGGATCGGCGTCGGGGCCGGCGCGCGCGAGCGCGGCCCACGCGCGGCGCAGCACGGGCGGCTCGGGGTTCGCGCCCGCGAGGAAGAACTCCTGCGTGCGGATGTCGGCCGGCGAGAACAGCAGCTCGCAGCGCGCGGGGAGGCCGTCGCGTCCCGCGCGGCCCGCCTCCTGGTAGTAGGCCTCGAGGCTGCCCGGGATGTCGGCGTGCACGACGAAGCGCAGGTCGGCCTTGTCGACGCCCATCCCGAAGGCGTTGGTCGCCGCGATCACGTCGAGCCGTCCGCCGAGGAACGCCTCCTGCACGCGCGAGCGCTCGTCGTCGGGGAGCCCGCCGTGGTACGCGGCCGCGCGCAGGCCCAGCGCGGCGAGCTCCTCGGCCCAGCGCAGGACGCCCTTGCGCGTCGACGCGTACACGATCCCGGTGCGGCCCGCGGCGCGCACGACGCGCGCGCACTCGCGGCGCTTCTCGTCGAACCCGCGCACGGGCACGACGGCGAGCGACAGGTTCGGTCGCTCGAAGCCGGTGACGACCTCGACCGGGTCGGCGAGCCCGAGCTGCCGCGCGATGTCGGCCCGCACCTCGGGCGTGGCCGTCGCGGTGAACGCGCCCGCGGGCACGCCGAGCTGCGCGCGCAGGGCGCCGAGCCGCATGTAGTCGGGACGGAAGTCGTGGCCCCACTGGCTGATGCAGTGTGCCTCGTCGACCACGAGCCGCACCACGCGCAGCCCCGCGAGCCGCGCCGCGAACGACGGCGCCGCGAGCCGCTCGGGCGCGACGTACAGGAGACGCAGCCCGCCGCCCGCGAGAGCGCGCTCGGCCGCCGCGCGTTCCGCGGCCGACAGGCCCGAGTGAAGCGCGGCCGCCGGCACGCCGCGCGCGACCAGCCCGTCGACCTGGTCCTTCATCAAGGCGATGAGCGGCGACACGACCAGCGTGACCCCGTCGAGGAGCAGCGCGGGCAGCTGGTAGCAGAGCGACTTCCCCGAGCCGGTCGGCATCACCGACACGACGTCCCGGCCCGCGAGCAGGGCCAGGGCCGCGTCGCGCTGGCCGTCGCGGAACGCCGCGTGGCCGAACCAGCGGCCGAGGGCCGCGTCGAGCATCGCCGAGGGATCGGGCATCGGGGGAGTGTACCGGAGCGGTGCGGGGCCCCTCGACTTAAACGATTTTGCGCCCCATCTTCCGTCCCATGGAGAGGACGCGATGAGCACGAACGCGAACGTGATCTCGGCCCCGGGGATCGTGGCCCGGTTCCGCAATCACCAGATCGTGAAGGGCACGACGGCCGACTTCCACCCGGACCGTCCGAAGTTCCACGTGAAGCCCACGGAGGGCGGCGCGTCCGTCGAGGTCGAGGTCAAGGACCTCAAGATCCTCTGCTTCGTAAAGTCCTACGGCGGCAACCCCGAGCACGTCCCGTTCGAGGGCTGGACCGGTCCGAACCAGGGCCGCAAGATCGAGGTCACGTTCGAGGACGGCGAGGTGATGCACGGCTTCACCGTCGCCTACCACCCGGGCAAGCCCGGCTTCTGGCTCATCCCCGCCGACCCCGACGGCAACAACGTGCGGGTCTTCGTGGTGAACGTCGCCGTGAAGTCGGTCCGCTGGGGCTAGCGCCGACGCGCGGGCGTCGCGAATCGATTTTCCGTTAGCGAACGAACGTACGTCTCCCTACACTCCGTGAGTCCGCGCGGCGCCCGTCCGCCGCCGCGCCCGCATCACACGGAGTCTTTCGTGCGACTCTTCAGCAGTCCGACCTTCAACAACCTCGACGACCTCTTCTTCGAACAGCTGGGCGACCTCTACGACGCCGAGAAGCGCCTCGTGCAGGCGCTTCCCAAGATGGCGGACGCCGCGCACGAACCACAGCTGCGCGCGGCGTTGCAGCACCACCTCGCCGAGACGCAGAACCAGGTGCGGCGCCTCGAGGAGGTGTTCCGCATCTACGGCAAGGAGCCGAACCGCGAGACCTGCGAGGCGATGAAGGGCCTCATCTCCGAGGGCTCGGACATCATCGGTGCCGACGGCGACCCGCTGGTGAAGGACGCCGCGATCATCGCCGCCGCGCAGCGCGTCGAGCACTACGAAATCTCGGGCTACGGCTCGGTGCGCAACTTCGCGCGCCGCCTCGGGCGCGAGGACATCGCCAAGCTCCTGCAGCAGACGCTCGACGAGGAGAAGAACGCCGACAAGAAGCTCACCGAGGTCGCGGAGCAGTCCGTGAACCCGGGCGCCCAGCGCCGCATCGCCTAGCCACGTCGTCCGACCCGCAGGGCCGGGTTCCCGTAGGGCCGGGTTCCCGTAGGGCCGGGTTTGTAGGGGCGGGTTTGTAGGGGCGGGTTTAGCGAGCGAAAGCGAGCGTAACCCGCCCGTGAGCGTAACCCGCCCGCGAGCGTAACCCGCCCGCGAGCGAACCCGCCCCTACGGGTGTTTCGTGTGCCGCGCGAGCCAGCGATCGATCGTCCCCGCGGCGTTCAGCGCGATCTTCCGCGGGTGCGGCGTGTCGAGGGCGGCGCGGTAGGTGCGGATCGCTGGCACGTAGTCGACGCCCTGCGGTGCGAGCTTGTCCGCGGCGGAGAGGATCAGCCGCGTGTTGAAGTCGAACTGGTCGGCGTACGGCGTGTGCGTGCGCTCGATCTGCTCCGGCACGTCCGCGGCGAGGCGACGGATCGCCTCCTCCACGGGCGCGGCGACCGCGCGCGGGTCGGGCGGGTCGCAGGCGTCGAGGTAGATGAGCGCGGTGTCGGCCCGTCCACCGCGCAAGACCTCGATCAGCGCGGCGGTGAAGTCGGGCCGCGCGCGCGCCTTCTCCAGTGCGACCTTGCGAATCTCCGGCTTCTCGAAGCGGTTGGTGAAGTTGAGCAACTCGGGGAAGTCCTTCACCGGGTCCATCGCCTGCACCTCGGCGAGGATGCGCCGGTCGCGCTCGTCCTGGAACTGCACCTCCTCCTGCACGCGGGCCGCCGCGCGGCGCTGCGAGGACGCCACGGCCTCGACCGCCATGCCCGCGCCCGCGAGGAGGGCGAGCCCCGCCGCGGCGGCGAGCGGGGCGCGGTGCACCGCCACGGGCAGCCGCGCGACGAGGCCGGGGTTCAGCGCAGAGGCGGTGCCGAACAGCACCGCCGCGGGCAGGACGAGGTCGGCCCAGCCCGCGAACGGCCGCACGGCCCACGGCATCTGCGAGGCGTGCTCGATGCGTCCGACGTAGGCGAGCACCGTGAGGAGGAACAGCGCGAGGCACGCCACGCCGACGACGACGAGCTGCGGCCCGCGCCCGCGGACGATCCACTCGAGCCCGCCGCGCCACGCCGCGGCGCCGAGCGCGAGCAGCACGAGCAGCCAGAGCGGACCGAACAGGAAGGCGGCGCCCCACAGCGCGCCGCCGTCGTTCCGTGCCCGGCCCGCCTCGAGCACCAGGAGCGGCAGGGGGATCGCGTAGAGCAGCGTCGCGAGGACGAGGCAGACGTTTCCGAAGAGGGTCATCGGGGGACCGAAGAGCCGCGGACGGGGCCGCGGCAAGAAAAAAGTTCGTTTGCCAAGGCGGAACGAAAACGTTTCCAGCGCGCTCGAATCGTCATCTGGCACATGGCGCCGTGTCGCAAACCCTTGTCATTATGGGTATAACCGGCTGTTATACGATTGCCGTCAAAGTATTGACGGCAGGGCGCCCCGAAAAGCCGATTAACCAAGTCACCCCGCGGGTTGCCGCGACTCGGCGGAGGCCTATTCATCGGCCTCGGAGACTCGGTGCAAGCGCGCGCCGGACGCGGAGTTCCGGCGCGCCGAACGAGCGGGGAGAGAGCGGTGCGAGGACGTTGCGCGCGAAGCCTGGTGCTTCGCCTGGTGTTCACGGCCGGTGTCGCGTTCGTCGCGGCGCCGCACGTCGTCGAGGCGCGCGGCACGGCGCCCGACGCGCGCGGCAAGGCGCCCGAGCCGGCCGCGATGCAGTCGAAGGCGGCGAGCGTCGCGGACGAACTGGTCTGGCCGCTGCCGCCCGACCCGCCGCGCATCCGCTTCGTCGCCGCGTACAGCGGCGAGGCCGACTTCAAGAAGAAGGCGAGCGGCTTCCGGCGCCTGCTGCTCGGGCCCGAGCCGCCGTCGGGCGTCGTGCTCAAGAAACCGTACGGCGTCGCCGCGAGCGACGACGGCCGGATCTACGTCACCGACACGGGCTCCGCGACGGTCTTCGCGTTCGACGCGGCGCGCCGCGAGGTGCGGCAGCTCGGCGTCGAGGGCCGCGTGCACTTCCGCGTGCCGACCGGCATCGCGGTCGACGGCGCCGGTCGCGTGTTCGTCGCCGACTCGGGCCTCGCCGCGATCTACTGCTTCGACGGCGCGGGCAAGCCGGTCATGAGCCTCGGCGGCAAGGAGCTGCAGAGCCCCGCGGGGCTCGCGATCGACCGCGCGCGGCACCGCCTGTACGCCGCCGACTCGCGCGGGCACCGCATCCTCTCGTGGGACATCGAGAGCGGGAAGTTCCTCGCGGCGTGGGGCACGCGCGGGGCCGGCGACGGACAGTTCAACTACCCGACGAACCTCGCGGTCGACAAGGCCGGCCGCGTGTACGTGACCGACACCGGCAATTTCCGCGTCGCGATCCTCGATGCCGACGGGCGCTTCGTGCGCGCGTTCGGCGACGCGGGCGACGCGATGGGCCACTTCCACCGGCCCAAGGGCATCGGCGTCGACAGCGACGGCAACGTCTACGTGAGCGACGCCGCGTTCAACAACTACCAGATCTTCGACGACACCGGGCGCCTCCTGCTCGCGGTCGGCGGCGCAGGCCGCGACCCGGGCACGTTCTGGCTCCCGGCGGGGCTGCACGTCGACGCGAAGGACAAGGTCTACGTCGTGGACCAGGTCAACGCGCGCGTGCAGGTGTTCCAGTACCTCAAGTCGCCGGCGAAGTAGGACCGCGCCACGGCGCGGGGCAGTACCGCGGGGGAGCGAGCCGCCCCACCGGGGGCGCACAACAGGAGGGGGTTCACCCATGACACGGATCGGGAACAGAGTGCTGGTCGTCGCGAGCGTGTGCGCGCTGGCATGCGGCCTCGTACTCGCGGCCTCGGACGTCACCAACACGAAGCACAACCTGTCGTCGACGGCGGGCACCGGGCAGATCACCGACAAGTCGACCAACGAAGACCAGGTCTGCGTGTTCTGCCACACGCCGCACCAGGCCAACCCGGCGGCGCCGCTGTGGAACCACACGCGCTCGGCCGTCGCCTCGTACGGCGTGTACACCTCGCCGACGATGAACGGCGTGCCGGCCGACATCGGCGGCGGCACCGACACGTCCAACCTCTGCATGAGCTGCCACGACGGGACGATCGGGGTCAACAACCTCGTGAACCCGCCCAACGACATCAACGCCAACCCGACGATGGGCTCGGGCCACGAACTCGACGCGACCGGCAAGATCATCGCCTCGCGGCCCACCAACATGGGCAACGACCTGCGCAACGACCACCCGGTCAACTTCACCTACGACGCGGCGCTCGCGGCGGCGGACGGCTCGCTCGTCACGCCGGCTTCGGCGTCCTACGTCGACGCGGGCCACACGGTCCCGCTGTTCGGCGGCAAGCTGCAGTGCGGGAGCTGCCACAACGCGCACGACAACACGAACGTGCCGTTCCTCACCAAGGGCAACCACGCCAGCGCCCTCTGCAAGACCTGCCACGTGAAGTGATGGGCGGAACGGCCGCCATGCCGGGGACGACGACCCCGCGAGCGAGGCGCCCGGGAGGGCGCCGGGGCCTCGCTTGCGCCGGTCTCGTCCTCGCCGCCCTGTGGGGCGTGGCGGCCGCACCGGCCCACGCGCAGTGGCGCCGCCGCACGGAAGAGCCGCGCGGCTACCGCTTCACGGCGCTCGCCGACTGGGAACTGCAGCGCAGCAGCACCGACCTCCAGGGCGAGACCAACACGTCGAGCGGCTTCGTGCAGCGCTACGCGCTCGGGCTCGACGGCGTGCTGTGGGATCAGCGCCTCGCGCGCTTCTCGGTCGGGCTCGAACTCCTGCGCGCCGACCGCCGGGCGGGCAGCCTCTCGATCAAGACGCGCGACCTCGGCTACTGGGGCCAGCTGTTCCTGTTCAACAACCGGCCGTTCCCGCTGCGCCTGTACGCGCGCCGCGCGGCCGCCGACGCGACGGGCTCCGCCGTCGTGGACGACCGCCGCGAGGTTTCCGCGTACGGACTCGAGTGGCGCCTCCTCGACCACGGCGCGCGCTCGATCCGCGTGCTGTGGGACGACACCGACACCAAGCTCTACGCGCCGCCCGCGCGCGACCAGCGCCAGAAGACCGGCGTTGCCGAGCTCCGGCAGCGGTACTGGTGCGGCGAAGTCTCGCTGCAGGCCAACCGGCAGACCATCGACGAGACCGTCATCGACGTGCAGCGGCGGCGGCAGAACTACGTCCTGACCAACCGGACCGAGCTCACCGACACCGCGACCGTCGTCATCACCGCGGACCACGCCAAGGCGGACGCGTCGTTCGCCGACGGCAGCACCGACGACCTGGCCACCAACCGCGCGCTCGTCCAGCTCGACATGCCGGGCGAGGGCCGGATGCACTGGGCCGTCGACTACGACTACAGCGACAACAAGGGCAAGTTCGTGCGCGGCCGCAGCCACGAGGGCCGCGCCACGGGACGGTTCGAGATCGGCCCGCACTGGGAAGCCACCGTCGGCGCGGTGCTCGGACGGCTCTCGGCGGGGCCCGTCGACGCGCCGGTCGACCTCACCCACACGGGCGGCCGCGGCGGCGTGCGCTACACCGGCGACTGGCGCGCGGTGCACTTCTCCGCGGGCTACACGCTGGGCATGGACCGCCTCAAGCCGAACACGGGCGTGGAGCGGCGCGAGACGACGCACCTCGCCGACGTCACCGCGCGCATGCCCACCGGCGCGCGGGACACGGCGTACGCGCAGCTGAGCGTGGGCCGCAACAACAACGACACGACGGGCATCGGCTACACCCACGACGAGACGCGGGCGACGGTCGGCTGGGACAAGTTCCTCGGCGGCTCGTGGCGCGCGGACACGGCGCTCGAGGCGCGCACGACGCGCTACGACACGTTCCAGTTCGGCGTGCAGGACAGCCGCGAGATCGGCGTGCGCACGTCGGTCACGTGGTGGCGCGGCAGCTTCGCCGTGCAGGTCGCGTCGCGCCGCGGCGTCTCGGACTTCCTGCCGGGTCCGGGCAACGTCGGTCCGATCGCGCCGGGCACGTTCCTCGAGAACAAGTCCCAGGTGCTGGCGGCCAACGGCCTCCTGCGCATCGTTCCGCACCTCAACTTCCAGGGCATCGCGACGATCGAGCGCCGCTCGTACACCGAGGTCGGCGACGAAAACGTCACCTCGCTCCACCCCGAACTCGTGTGGGACTGGCGCACGTGGCGCGTGTCGACCGGCATCGCGCACTACTCCCGCACGAACGGCACCGTGTACCGGGACACGACATGGCTGCTCAAGATCACGAAGCAGTTCCTGTGAGCCGGCGCGTGCGGCGCGTCGCGGCGGGGCTGCTCCCGGCGCTCGCGCTCGTGCTGCTCGCGGCGTGCGCCCATTCCGGTGCACGCGTCGCGGCGGCCGCGCCGTCCGCGGGCGTCGACATCGGCTGGCCGCCGCCGCCCGATCGCGCGCGCGTGCGTTTCGAGAAGTCGTTCGCGGTGCCGCGCGACCTCGGGATCCGCAAGAACTGGTTCCGGCGCGTGGTGAGCTTCGTCGCGGGGACGTCCGCGTTCGAGGAGATGGCGCGGCCCCACGGCGTCGCGTCCGCGGCCGACGGGCTCTACGCGGTGGCCGATCCGGACGGCCCGGTGCTGCACCTGTTCGACGTGCGCGAGGCGCGTTACGTGCGCGTGACGGAGGCCGGCAAGGTTCCGTTCCTGGCGCCGGTCGGGGCGGCGATCGATGCCGCGGGCACCGTGTACGTGAGCGACGCCGTGCGCCGCACGGTCTATCGCTTCGACCGCCAGGGGAAGTGCCTGGGCACGCTCGGCGGGCCGGAGGAGTTCGAGCGGCCCACCGGCCTCGCGTACGACGCGGGACGCGGGCTGCTGTTCGTCGTCGACACGACCGGCCACCGCGTGCGCGCCTACGACGCCGCCGGACGGCGCGCGCTGTCGTTCGGCACGCGCGGCCGCGGCGACGGCGAGTTCAACTACCCCGTGGCGATCGCCGTCGGGCCGGGCGGCGACCTGTACGTCGACGATTCGATGAACCACCGCGTGCAGGTCTTCGCCCCGGACGGCTCGTTCCGGCGCCGCTTCGGTGCGCCCGGGAACGGTCCCGGGGCGTTCGACAAGTCGAAGGGCATCGGCGTCGACGCCGACGGCCACGTCTACGTCGCCGACGCGATGCACGACGTCGTGCAGGTCTTCGACGGCGCCGGCCGCCTCCTCACCGTGATCGGCGGGAGCGGCGACGGCCCGGGCGAGTTCTCGCTGCCGACCGGCGTGTTCGTCGACGCGAGCGGCCACATCTTCGTCGCCGACTCCGCGAACCGCCGCGTGCAGGTGCTGCGCTACGTCGGCGACGCCGGGGAGGGCAGCTGATG
>JABLTH010042843.1_pt1 | contig 36758 bp, 29 predicted proteins | sample 7875711 | NCBI WGS metagenome assembly JABLTH01 (sample SAMN14941262, study PRJNA633318) | bioreactor metagenome | isolation source: bioreactor | place: China | collected 2019-03-05 | reverse complement strand
TGTAGGTCGTCCACGGCATTGATTTATCCGAATGATAAAAGTGGTCGGGGCGGTGAGATTTGAACTCACGACATCCAGCTCCCAAAGCTGGCGCTCTACCAGACTGAGCCACGCCCCGACTTTTTCCTTTTTCCAGCTCCCAAAGTCCCGACTCCCACCCGACTTCTTCGAGTCGGGGAGGTCGGGACTCTACCAGACTGTGCCACGCCCCGGCGACGGATTGATTAGGCTCCACATCTGTCGCAATTCGGAGTAGGTTATCTGCTGTTATGGAGGCGCAAAAGCCTAAAAACACTCTGTTGCAACGACCGCTGGAGCATATCGCGTTCTGGCAGTTCCTCTGCTTTTTGCTGTTGATCGCCTTCGTGTGGACGGTGAGATCACTGAACCTTCTGGATGTCTTTTTCGGCGCCAGGGGCGAGGACGAAGGATGGTATTTCGCGTGGATCATTACCATCGGAATCATCGTGGTTGGATTTGTGACGGTCGGCCAAACCTATGTGCAGGAGCGGCGGGCGTTGCGAGGTCTCATCGTGGTGTGTTCCTACTGCCATCGAGTGCGAGTGGACGAGGCAGCCTGGCAGCAGATGGAACGCTTCGTCTCACAACGGACGCTCGCCGACTTTACCCACGGTATCTGCCCCAAATGCTTCGGGGAGCAGGTGCAGGAACTCGACCAGAACAAGTCGTAACGCCGCCGTTTCTTTTTTGCGCGGCAACGCTTTTCACGACCGGGCGGGCTTGCTACATTCCCGCAGCTTTATGACTGATTATCCTTCAGGACGGCTTCTTTCTGGCTCGCAAGACGATCTCCACCGCGGACAGGAGCGTTTCGCGCGTCAGAAAGTGGATTGGGATTTACTGGGCGATCCGCCGCCCGCAATTGGTCCCGGCCGCGCGAAGACCATCGCGCGCGCGGTGAGCGTCACCGGGCGCGGCACCTTTTTTGGCAAGGCGTCGCGCACGTTGAAGTTGGAACCGAGTGTCGAGCCGGGTTGGTGGTTTCTGCGCGATGATTTGTCCGACAGCCTGCCGGTGAAGGTTTCTATTCGCAATGTGTGGACGACCAATGATGTCGTGAGCAACATCGTGCTGCGCAGCGGCGCGCCGAACAACTATATCCGAATGGTCGAGCACATCGTCGCGCTGCGACTCGGTTTCGATGTGGACAATCTGCTGATTCGTCTGGAGTCCGGAGATCCGCCTCTTTTTAATCACGGCAGCGCCGATCTGGTCCAAGCCTTGGAAGGCGCGGGCACCGTCGAAACTGACGAGAGCGTTTCCTACGTCACCGTCACCGAGCCTGTCAGCATCGCCACGCCGAGGGGAAGCTATCTGACGCTGATTCCGGCAAAGGACGGGGATCGTTCGCTGACCCTTGATTGCGCAATTGATTTCGCCACAGCCATCGGCAAACAGCGCATCCGCTTCCGCGTGGACCGCGACCGTTTCAAGTATGGGGCGGATGCGCGCACGAACACTTCGCTTCTAAAAATGATCTACTGCCGCACGGTGGGCAAAATTTTTCAGGCGGATTTGCGCCACCTGGGCTACACCATGGACAACATTCTGGTGGCAAGCCGCTTCGGTTACTTGAACAAGCCGCGCCTCGAACATGAAGGAAAATCGCTGGAAGCGGTATGGCATCGTTCCACATTGGATCTCATTGCCGCGCTTGCGCTAATCGAAGACGGGCGCTTCTGCGGCCACGTGGGTTCCTACTGCGCGGGCCACACGCTGGATTGCCTGCTCGTCCGCCTGCTCTACAAACACCGACTGCTCAAACCCGTGGGTTGACGCGGGCATGCCCCCGCTGGTCAGCGTTCTCCTCCCCGTCCGCAACGCCGCGCACACGCTCCGCGCCGCGCTCGCAAGTTTGCGCGCACAGACGATGAAGCCGGGGGCGTTCGAGATTGTGGCGATAGACGATGGATCGGAGGACGACTCGCTTGCGATTCTCGAAGCCGACGCAAAGAGTCACGGACAAATGACGCTTCTTCGCGGGGCAAAACGAGGATTGGTCGGCGCGCTGCAATCGGGCATCGAGGCTGCGCGCGGCTCGCTGATCGCGCGAATGGATGCGGACGATTCCTGCGATCCCGCTCGCTTGCAGCTTCAGTCGGATTACCTCGCAGCGCATCCCGAAACCGGCGTGGTGAGCTGCCGCGTGAAGTTCGGCGGGACGGGCGCGGGATATGCCCGGCACGTGGCCTGGAGCAATTCGTTGCTGACGCATGAGGATATTTCACTCGCGCGTTTCCGGGAATCGCCCGTGGCGCATCCCTCGGTGATGTTCCGACGCGACGTGCTCGCGCGACATGGCGGATATCACAAGGGCAACTTTCCGGAAGATTATGAATGCTGGCTGAGATGGCTCGACGCGGGCGTTCGCTTTGAGAAGTTGTCCGAAGTTCTGCTCACGTGGAACGATTCGCCCGCCCGTCTTTCGCGCACGGATCCGCGGTATGACGTCGAGCGGTTCTACGAAGTGAAGTGCCGCTATCTCGCGCGCTGGCTTTCGCGGCACAACCCGCATCATCCGAAGATCATCGTGATTGGCGCGGGACGCATCACGCGGCGGCGCGTGGATTTTCTTCGGCGCGAGGGTATCGCCATCGAGGCGTGGGCGGATATTGATCGGGACAAGGTTGGCAAGGTTTATGACGGGGCGCCGGTGATTCATCATGACGAAATTCCGCGTGGCAGGTTCGTGATTCCGTTTGTTGGAAATGTCGGCGCGGCCGAATATCTTCGCGAAATGCTGGAGGCTCGGGGATTTGTGCGAGGGTCGGATTTCATTGAGGCCGTTTGATTTTGCTTTCGTTGCGATGAAGGCGCTTGCCGCTCGCCCACGTTTTTCGTATTTCTTTGCGCCCGGGTGGGACAATCGCCGGACGGCGGTCCGGTTGCAGGGATGACGTATGAATCCAGAATTGGTCGAGTGGCTTAATCTGCTCGCGCGGTGGGTGCACGTGATCGCGGGCATCATGTGGGTGGGCAATTCGCTTTTGTTCAACTGGCTAGACCGCAGCTTGCGACCCGAAGATGAAGGGCGCGACGCGGTGGGCCATGCGTGGTTGCTGCACAGCGGCGGTTTCTACTTCGTCGAAAAAACACATCTTCGTTCGACGGCGATGCCGCCCTTTGTCCACTGGTTCAAATGGCAATCCTACACGACGTGGATCACCGGTTTTTCGCTCGTCATCCTCGTGTATTACATGGGCGGCGCGGCCTATCTGATTGACCCGACCATTTGGAAGCTGACCCAGGCGCAGGCGATCGGGTTGAGCCTCGGCTTGCTCATCGGCGGGTGGATCATTTACGACGTGTTCTATCGCATCGTCGGAAAGTCCGTGCTCACGCCCATCATCGGCGGAATCGCGGCGAGCGGCGCGATCTATGGATTGTGCCACCTCTTCAGCGGGCGCGGCGCGTTCCTGCAAGCCGGCGCAATGATCGGATCGCTGATGGCCGGGAATGTTTTTTTTCACATCATTCCTTCGCAGCGTGAACTCTATTCCGCGATCAAAGCCGGCAAGGGTTCAAAGCTCTCGCTCGCCGACCGCGCGAAGCAGCGCTCGATTCACAACAACTACTTCACGTTCCCCGTGCTGCTGGCCATGATCAGCAACCACTTCGGCAGCATTTATGGCCACCGCTTGAACTGGCTTCTGCTGATGATCCTCTTCGCGACCGGCGCGCTCGTTCGCCACTTCTTGAACATCCGCTTCAACTTCAAGCCCTGGCTCGCTTCCATTGGGGGAACGCTCGGAGCGGCCACCGTGGCGATCTTTCTAATTGTCGGGCCGGTATTTCAGCCGAAGCAAACCGTCGCGGCGGCGCAGGGCGCCGCCGACGTCACCTTTGCGCAGGCGCGGGAAATCATCAATCGCCGCTGCCTCGCGTGCCACTCGGCCTATCCCACGCAGCCCGCCTTCGCGGCCGCGACAGGCGGCGTGTTCTACGACACGCCCGAACAGATCAAATTAAAGGTGGACCGCATCAAAATCCGCGCGGGGGATCAAAAGACCATGCCGCTCTCGAATTTGACGGAAATGACCGACGCCGAGCGCGAGGAACTCGGGCGCTGGATTGACCAGGGCGCGAAGATACCTTAGCGGACCGTTGCCGCTGCCGGCTCATACGCGCAGGCCGGCTCCGCGCCCATGATGTCGCCGGTCACCGCATAGGCGCGGGCGCGCGATCCGCCGCTGCACATATCGCGGAACTCGCACACGCCGCACTTTCCCTTCAACTGCGTGAAATCGCGCAGCTGGCGGAACGTCGGGTGGTTTCGATAAATGTCGCTCAACGGGCGCTCTTTTACATTGCCGCACTGGATCGGAAGAAATCCGCTCGGGCAAACTTCGCCCGTGTGATCCACGAAACAAAAACCGTGTCCTGCGTTCACCGGTTTCGGAGCGGCGTGGGATGCGCGGTTCATCGGATTCACCGCCATATCCATTCCGCCATGCTGGCGAACATAGCGCCGGAAGTGCTGGCCTTCTGTGACCTTGACGATGAACCTGGACTTCTTCGCCAGCTCATGCAGCTTGCCGAATAAAATCTCCACCTGCTCCGGCGTGCAGCCTTTGAGCGCGGTGCCGCGCCCGACCGGCACGAGAAAGAAAACCTCCCAAAAGACAATATTCAGGCTCGTCACCATTTCCGCCATCGCATCGAAGTCGTTGAAGTTCCATTCGCCGAAAACGGAATTGATCTGAAGCGGGACACCCGCTTCGTGAATCCACTTCGCCCCCTCCATAACCTTCGCGAACGTGCCCTCGACCATGCGAAACGCGTCGTGCTTCTCCGCCGTCTCCCCATCGAGGCTCAACGCCATTTGATGCACGCCCGCATCCCGAAGAGAAAAAACGCGGTCGCGGGTCAAACGCGGCGTCGCCGCGGGAATCGCGCCGACGGTCAGGCCGCGAGAAACGGAGTGACGCACCAAATCTTCGAGGTCGTCTCGCTGAAGCGGATCGCCGCCGGTAAACACGATCAATGGCGTGCCCATCCCCGCGATGTCGTCAATCAACGCCTTGCCCTGATCGAGCGACAACTCGCGCGGATCTCGCCAATCTTCCGCCGAAGCGCGACAATGCTGGCAGGCCAGCGCGCACGCGCGCGTCACCTCCCAGATGGTCAGCAAAGGGGCCTGATTGAAATCGGGGGGACGTCTCATGGGCAACTACCTCGGATAAACTGGTCTGCTCGACAACACGCGCCTAACGTACGACGCAAAGCGGGAGAATCAACGCCCAATTTGGATTTGCCATTCTTCGCGCACTTTCCCAGCCTTGCCCCACATCGAAAAGGACTTCGAGTTGACCCCAACGCAACAAGCTCCAACGGAAAGACCAGGGCAAATCGCCGACGCGCGACCGGCGTGTTTTCACTGCGGCGCTCCGTGCCCCGACGCCTCGCTCGCCATCGGCGACAAACTTTTTTGCTGCGCCGGGTGCAGGTCCGTTTTTGAGATTCTCGACGCCGGCGGGCTTCAGCAATTTTACACCTTCGCCCAAACTCCCGGCGTCCGTCCGCAGGCCGAACAACGCGCCGAACGCTTCGCCTTTCTGAATGACGCCGAACTGCGCAAAAGACTTTTGGATTTCAGCGACGGGAAGCGGGCGCGTGTGACTTTTCACGCGCCGGCCATTCACTGTGCCGCTTGCGTATGGCTGCTGGAGAATTTGTTCCGCCTGCACCCCGGCATTGGCCGTTCGGAAGTGAACTTTCCACGGCGCCAGGTCGCGATTCAATTCGATGAAACTCAAACGACGCTCGGCGATGTGGCCGCGCTCCTGGCTTCCTGCGGTTACGAACCGAAGCTGAATCTCGGCAGCGCAGAAGAGCCGGTAAAGGACCCAACCGCGCGGCGGTTGGCGCTGCGGATTGGCGTCGCGGGCTTCGCCTTCGGCAACATCATGCTGCTGAGCTTTCCCAGCTATCTCGGACTGAATCCCGCGACCGAAGGACTTCTGCAAAGGTTTTTCGGCTGGTTCAGCCTCGGCCTCGCGCTGCCGGTTTTGCTCTACAGCGCCTCGGACTATTGGGCCGCCGCGTGGCGCGGAATCCGCCGGCGCATGTTGACCATTGATTTTCCCATCGCGCTCGGCATCGCGGCGCTCTTAGCTCAAAGCGTGTGGGATATTCTGCTGCGCCGCGGCGAAGGCTATCTGGACTCATTCGCCGGCCTCATTTTTCTCCTGCTCTGCGGCCAATGGTTCCAAAGAAAAACTTTTGAGCAACTCTCCTTCGACCGCGACTACAAATCCTACTTCCCTCTCGCGGTGCTCCGCAAGACGGACGAGGGCGAAGCGGCCGTGCCCGTCAAGAATATCGAGGTAGGCGACCGCATCATCATCCGCAACGAAGAAATCATTCCCGCTGACGCCGTGCTGATCTCCGCATCCGCGTCGGTGGATTACAGCTTCGTCACCGGAGAACCCCTTCCGATCGCGCGCGAACGCGGCGATCGCCTCTATGCGGGCGGACGTCAACACGGCGGCGCGATTGAACTCGAAGTCGTCAAAAACGTTTCTCAGAGCTATCTCGTCTCGCTCTGGAACAACGAGGCGTTCAACAAATCGAACCGTTCGGATTTTCACAGTTTGAGCAACATCGCCGGACGCTACTTCACCCTCGGCGTCGTGATCATCGCCGCGTGCGTGGCGGTCTTCTGGTCGTTTCACGACCCCACGCGGCTTGTTCGCGCGTTTTGTTCGGTGCTGTTGGTCGCGTGTCCCTGCGCGCTCGCGCTGGCCGCGCCCTACACGCTCGGCTCCGCCCTTCGCGTGTTCGGACGACAAGGCTTCTATTTGCGCAACGCCGGCGTCGTTGAGAATTTGGCGAAGGCAGACACCGTGGTCTTCGACAAAACCGGCACGCTGACTTCGGCGAGCGAGCACGAGGTGTCCTTTCAAGGCGGCGTCCTCAACGACGACGAACGGCGCGCCGCCGCGGCGCTTGCGAGTCATTCCACGCATCCGATCAGCCGCGCCATTGCGGCGGGTTTCGCGCCGGATCAATCGGTCGAAAACTTTATTGAAGTGGCGGGGAGCGGCGTGCAGGGACGCATCCGCGGGCGCCTGTATCAACTGGGTTCCCGCGCATGGCTCAACGCGCGCGGCGACGATATGGCCGCGACCTATCTCGCGGTTGATGGCGAGGCGCGCGGGCGGTTCGTCCTCAAGTCGGCTTATCGTCCGGCGCTCGGCCGTGTCATGCAGTCGCTGGCGAAGAAGTTCAATCTCGCCATCGTCTCCGGCGATCACGCGGGCGAAGAAGGCGCGTTGGGCGCGCTTTGCGGCGCGCCGATCGAAATGAGATTCCGCCAAAGCCCGTTCGACAAATTGGACTTCGTGCGCCGACTTCAATCCGACGGGAAGCGCGTGCTGATGGTGGGCGATGGCTTGAACGACGCGGGAGCGCTGAAGCAAAGCGATGTGGGCATCGCGCTGACCGAAGACGTGGCGTCGTTTTCGCCGTCATGCGACGGAATCCTCGACGCGCGCGCTTTCGGGCGGCTCATGGACTACATCAGGTTTTCCCGGGCATCAATCCGGGTATTGAAAACCGCCTTTGTCATCTCCATTATGTACAACCTCATCGCCGTGGGCATCGCCGCAAGCGGCCATCTCTCGCCGGTGATCTCGGCGATTTTGATGCCGATCAGCTCGTTTTCGGTGATGGCCTTTTCCGTGGGGGCCACGCACGGGGCGGCTCGGTGGATGGGGATTCGGTAGTCGCATGAGCGTGATATTTTTGTTGATGGGCGCGAGCTTTGTGCTCGCGTTGAGCTTTCTGGGTGTATTCATCTGGGCGGTTCGCAGCGGACAATTCGAGGACGCGGAAACTCCTTCAATGAGGGTGTTGACGGAGGAGAGCGGAGCGAGAGACAGAGTTCTGGAGGAGAAGAAAGACCACACGCATGACTAACATGGAAACGTTCCGGTACGACAATCGGATCACGCGCAACTTCGCGCTGGCGACGGTGTTTTGGGGAGTCGTGGGATTTTTAGTGGGGCTCATCTGCGCCATCGAACTGGTTTGGCCGGGGGCGAGCGGAGGATTGCCTGAACTGACCTACAGCCGCCTCCGCCCGCTGCACACCAACGCGGTCATTTTCGCTTTCGTGGGCAACGGCATTTTCATGGGCGTGTATTATTCGCTCCAACGTCTCTGCAAGGCGCGGATGTTCAGCGACTTTTTGAGCAGCCTCCATTTCTGGGGCTGGCAACTGATCATCGCGCTGGCGGTGGTCACCCTGCCGCTCGGCATCACCGCGAGCAAAGAATATGCGGAGCTTGAATGGCCGATTGATGTGCTCATCACGATCGTTTGGGTGATCTTCGCAATCAACGTTTTTGGAACAATCCTCCGGCGACGCGAGCGGCATCTTTACGTCGCCATCTGGTTCTACATCGCGACGATCGTCACCGTCGCCATGTTGCACATCATCAACTCGCTCGAGATTCCCGTCTCGCTCACCAAGAGCTATCCGATCTACGCCGGCGTGCAGGACGCGCTCGTGCAATGGTGGTACGGCCACAACGCCGTCGCGTTCTTCCTCACCACGCCCTATCTCGGCCTGATGTACTACTTCTTGCCGAAGGCGGCGAATCGTCCGGTTTATTCCTACCGTCTCTCGATCATTCACTTCTGGTCGCTCATCTTCATTTATATTTGGGCCGGCCCGCACCACCTGCTCTACACCGCCCTCCCCGACTGGGCGCAATCGCTCGGCATGGTCTTCTCGCTCATGCTCATCGCGCCGTCGTGGGGCGGCATGTTGAATGGATTGCTCACGCTGCGCGGCGCGTGGGACAAAGTCCGCCAGGATCCCGTCCTCAAGTTCATGGTCGTCGCCGTGACGGCCTACGGCATGGCCACGCTCGAAGGCCCCGTGCTCGCGATCAAGAGCGTCAACGCGCTCTCGCACTACACGGACTGGACCATCGCGCACGTGCACACCGGCGCGCTCGGCTGGAACGGATTCCTCACCTTCGGCGTGCTCTACTGGCTCATCCCGCGCCTCTACAACACGAAACTCTGGTCCATCAAACTCGCGACAACACACTTCTGGATTGGCCTGCTCGGCATGGTCTTCTACGTCGTCCCGCTCTATTGGGCCGGCGTCGCGCAGGGTTTGATGTGGCAGCAATTCACGCCCGAAGGAACGCTGCAATATCCGAACTTTCTCGAAACCGTCACCCAGATCCTTCCGATGTATAAAATGCGCATCATCGGCGGCCTCTTGTATCTGAGCGGCGCCGTCATGATGGTCGTCAACTTGATGGCCACCATTCGCGCCGGCGTGTTCGAACCCGAGACGGAAGCGCAAGCCGCCGCGCTCGGCCCCATCACCGGCAACGTGGATGGCCACGATCCGTGGCATCATCGCGCACTCGAACGCAAACCCGTGCTCTTTACCGTGCTCTCGCTCGTCGCCGTCGCCATCGGCGGACTCATCGAAATTGTTCCCCTGGGCATCATCAAGAGCAACGTGCCCACCATCGCGAGCGTGAAGCCTTACACGCCGCTCGAACTCGAAGGACGCGACATTTACGTGCGCGAGGGCTGCTACGTCTGCCACTCGCAGATGATTCGCCCCTTCCGCGGCGAAACGGAACGCTACGGGCCCTATTCAAAAGCCGGCGAGTTCGTCTATGACCACCCGTTCCAGTGGGGATCGAAACGCACCGGGCCGGACCTCCACCGCATCGGAGGAAAATACAGCGATTCATGGCACTACCTGCACATGGAAAGCCCGCAGCAAATGTCCGTCGGCTCCATCATGCCCGCCTATCCGTGGCTGCTGAAAAACAAAACCGCGTCAAACCTTACGCAGAAAAAAATGACGCAACTGCGCAAGATCGGCACGCCCTACACGGATGGAGAAATCGCCGGCGCCCTCGACCACCTCAACGCGCAAGCGGAGGAAGTGGCCGCGCGCCTCAAGGCGCAACTGCCCGACCGCGCCGGCCAAATTGAGGCGAATCGCGAAATTGTCGCGCTCATCGCCTATCTGCAACGACTCGGCACCGATATTCGCAAAGGCGACGTCGCCTCCGCAGGAGTGGCCGCACCATGATCAAAAACGTGCTCACACACATCGAGAATATCGCGGTCTTTCCGATCATTTCGCTGATCCTCTTCGCGCTGGTTTTCACCGGCATGGTGCTGTGGACCATGAGCATGAAGAAGTCGGACGCCGCGGCCTGCGGACGAATCCCGCTTGAAGATGCAACCGAAGAAGAAGGAGGTCATCGCCATGACTGACCATGACCCGAACTCCGCCGTTCCGCACGAAGTGGACGGCATCACCGAACTGGACAACCTCCTGCCACGCTGGTGGCTCTGGCTCTTCTGGCTCTGCAACATCTTCGCCGTCGCCTACCTGCTGTATTATCACGTGTTCAGGATGGGTCCGCTGCAAATCGGAGAATACGAAGCCACGATGGCGGCGGCGCAGAAGGCCCAGGCCGCAGCCGCCGCAAACGCTCCGGCCGCCGCCGCCGTAAACCTGGAGGAGCCTTCGATGGACGCGGCGGTTCTCGGAAAAGGAAAATCCATCTTCGGCGTGAACTGCGTCGCCTGCCACGGCATGGACGGACAGGGACTCGTCGGCCCGAACCTCACCGACGACTTCTGGATTCATGGAGGCTCGTTCAAGGAAATCGAGCACACGATCACCGAAGGCGTTCCGGAAAAGGGAATGATCAGTTGGAAGCTGACGCTGAAGCCGGAAGAAATCCACGCCGTCGCGAGCTACGTCTGGTCGCTGCACGGCAAAGACGTCTCTCAGTCCGTTCCGCCGCCGAAACCCGTCGAACCGGAGGCGAAGGAATACAAACGCTCCTCGTGAACGTTTCCGGAAGTTTGAACCGTCATGTCCATCGCCCAACCCGGCAATCAGCAAACGGCCACCGGCTTTCGGGACATCATCCCCACCGCCGACCGGACCGGTAAACGCATCTGGGTCTTCGCGCGAGAGCCGAAGGGCCGCTGGTACGATCGGCGCAAGTGGGTCGCGTGGTTCCTGCTGGCGCTCATGTTCGCCGGCCCGTTCATCACGATCAACGGCAACCCGCTACTGCTGTTCAATCTGGTCGAACGGCGATTTTCCATCTTCGGACAGATGTTCTGGCCCTCCGACCTCGCGATCTTCGCCATCTGTATGGTCATCTTCTTCGTCATGATCGCGCTCTTCACCGCCGTCTTCGGGCGCGTGTGGTGCGGGTGGCTCTGCCCGCAAACGGTGTTGATGGAAATGGTCTTCCGGCGGATCGAGTATCTGATTGACGGCGACTATCTCGCGCAAAAACGCCTCGCGGCAGAACCGTGGACGGCGAAAAAAATCCGGCGGCGCGCGCTCAAATTCTCCGTCTTCTTCGCGATCTCCTTCCTCATCGGCAACTGGCTGCTGATGTACATCATCGGACCAAAAGCCGTGTGGGCGATCATCACAGATAACCCGCTCCATCACCTGCGCGGCCTATCGGCGATGCTGGCCTTTACCACCATCTTTTTTCTCATCTTCTGGCGCTTTCGCGAACAGGCCTGCACTTTCGTCTGCCCCTACGGACGATTCCAATCCGCGCTCGTGGACAGCAACTCGCTCATCGTCTCCTACGATCCGAACCGCGGTGAACGGCGCGAGCGGTTCAAAAAGCCGCAAACCCGCGAAACCCGACGCGCGCTCGATGTCGGCGACTGCGTCAACTGCGGCCTCTGCGTGGACGTCTGCCCCACCGGTGTGGATATTCGGAACGGGATTCAAATGGAGTGCGTGCACTGCACCGCCTGCATTGACGCCTGCGACTCCGTGATGGACCGGTTGAAATTTCCGCGCGGCCTCATTCGCTACGCCTCGCAAAACGGCATCAACACCGGACAGGCCTTCCGCTTCACCCCCCGCATGATCGGCTATTGCGCCGTGCTCCTGCTCCTCACGGGCGTCCTCGCGTTTCTCCTCCTCAGCCGCACGGATGTTCAGGCCACGCCGCTCCTCCGCATGCCGGGCCAGGTCTATAGCGTGCTGCCCAACGGTTGGGTTCAAAATGTGTATCTGACGAAAGTGCGCAATAAATCGCACCAGCCCCTCCCCGTCAGCGTCAAACTTCTGGAGCCGAATGACGGGCAGGCGCTGTTGCTCGGCGCGCAGGAAATTGCGCCCGAGCAGCTCATCCAACTCGCCGTTCCCGTGCAACTTCCCGCCTCCGCGCTGAAGGGCGGACGCAGCGAAATTGTCGTCGGCCTCTACAGCGGCGATCAGTTGATCCAAAAACTGAAGAGCGGATTCACCGGCCCCAGCGGAACCGCGCAACCGTGAAATCCATCTGGCCCATCGGCATCATCGCCTTCTTCATCATTTCCATCAGCAGCATGGTGGCGTTCGTCGTCTGGTCCACGCGCCAGCGCGTGGACCTCGTGGCCGACGATTACTACGAACAGGAACTCCAATTTCAGCAGCGCGTGGACGCCTCCGCCCGCGCCGCAAACGAGGGACTCAAACCTGCGATCAGCTTCGATGCGGCCGCGGCTCAAATCGTCCTTCAATTCGCAACGCCCGCCGCCGTGCAATCCGCCACCGGCGTCGTCACACTCTACCGCCCCTCCGACGCCGCGCTGGACCGAAGCTTCGACTTCGCGCCGGACGAAACCGGAAAACAAGCGATCGCTGCGCCCCTCCCACCCGGCCTTTGGCGCGTCAAGGCCGAATGGCATCGAAACGGGCAAACCTATTTCGCGGAAGACGCGATCATCGTGCGATGAACTTTTCAGACCTGCCACAGCGCCCCGCGAGGCTCCAATGATTTGGCCCGCGCTCATTCTCGGACTCGCCGGCAGCTTGCATTGCGTCGGCATGTGCGGCCCGCTCGCCCTCGCGCTGCCCTCGGCCTCCCGATCTCGCGCGGATTACACGCTCGGCCGAGTGCTCTACAACGCCGGACGCATTCTGACCTATTCCTGCATGGGCATTTTGTTCGGCTGGATCGGTCAGACCCTCGCCTTTGCCGGCTGGCAACGCGGCGTATCCATTGCCGCCGGCGTGGTGATGCTGTTGGCGGCCATCTCTGCCCGTCCCCTCGCGCCGGCCCTTTCAATCGGACCGCTCCGCGCCGCCATCCGCAACCTGCTCGGCAAGCGAACCCGCGCCGCGCTCTTCATGCTCGGGCTCTTGAACGGCTTGCTGCCCTGCGGGTTGGTCTATGTCGCGCTCGCCGGCGCGGCGGCCACGGAATCGGCTGCGCGAGGCGCGCTCTTCATGGCTGTTTTCGGATTCGGCACCTTCCCCGCGATGTTCGCCATCTCGCTCGCCGGACGCGCAATCAACGCACCCGCTCGCCTGAAGTTTCAACGGCTCATTCCCGTCGCTCTCGTTCTGGTCGGCATCCTTCTGATTCTGCGCGGTCTGGATTTCGGCATTCCATTCATCAGCCCGCACCTCTCGCTGCAACCGAACTGTTGTTCGCAATAATCGAGGCAATAAAAAACCCGCAGATGGCCTTCGCCACCTGCGGGTAGTAAACGAGAACCCGGAGAACTATTTCGCGAAGCTGCGGACGTAAGCCGCCACATCCTGAATCTTTTCTTCGCTCTGAAGGACGGCGCCCCACGGCGTCATCAACGGCGACAAACCAACGGACGCGCCGCCTTCCTTGATAACCTTGAGAACCTCCCAGTCGGCGATTTTGCTCATGCGTTCCTTGTCGGCGAAATCGCGGGGCTTCGGATTCAACGCGGCGGCGGCCATGCCGTCGCCCTTGCCCGTCGCGCCGTGACAGGTGACGCAATAGAGCTTGTAGGTCGCTTCACCCTTCGCCGCATCGCCGGTGATCTTGATCTGGTCGGCGTTCGGCGGCGCGTGAGCGGCCGCGGGATTGTTGGTGTCTTGCGCGCGCACCGCAAAAGCGGCCAGCGCAACCATCGTTGTAAGTATGATTTTTTTCATAGGATTCACCGAATTGCGGGACAGAATAGGAGGAAGTTGTCCGCAAATGCAAGGAATAAGCAGGCCGCCAATTTCGGTTCAAAATCGAGCGGTCGCGCCTTGATTACCCCATCAACCCGTTGCATGTTTCGCCACGCCTATGTCACACGCATTCTACGTCGCTTCCGTCAGTATCCACATCCTCGCCGCCATGATCTGGATTGGCGGCATGCTCTTTTTGGCGCTGATTCTCGTGCCCGCGCTCAAGCGGCTGAACGATCCGCCGCTCATGGTTCGCCTCGTGCGCGACACCGGACGCCGCTTCCGGACCGTCGGATGGGTCACGCTCATCACCCTCGTCGTGACCGGAACAACGAACTTGATGGCGCGCGGCGTGACCGTGGAGCAACTCAAGTCCATGGACTACTGGAAAACGCCCTTCGGCTCGGTGCTCGCGTTCAAGCTCATCTGCGTGCTCTGCATTCTCACCATCAGCCTCGTCACGACTTCAACATCGGGCCGAACGCCACGGAAAAACTCCGCATTGCGCCCAACTCCGCCGAAGGACTTCGCCTGCGCAAAATGGCTTCGTGGATGGGGCGCACCAACATGATTCTCGCCATCGTGGTGGCGGTCTGCGGCGTTATGCTTGTCCGAGGGCGGCCGTGGTGACCGCCCATTTTGCTTTGATGTCCCGAACGCTTTTGCTATACATGAAGAATATTGAGCGTGTGATCATCAAAGGAGACACCATGCGAAAGTTTGCCGCGTTGCTCATCTGTCTGGCCGCCGTATCCGTTCAAGCCAAGGACGAAGCCCTTCTCAACGATCAGGATGCGTGGAAGCTCTACACCGCGCCGGAAATCAGTTTCTCCAAAGTCAACGGCGATGTGCAGGCGCTCGGCGGCCTCGGAATCGGCACCATTCTGAACGACCGGTGGACCTTTGGCCTCGCGGGCCGCATCTCCGTCAACGACGTGAACACCGGCGAAGGCGGCGACTATTCGCTGGATCAATGGAAGCATTGGTATGCCGGCGGCGAGCTTGGCTACATCTTCGCGCCGGATCGCCTCGTTCACCTCAACCCGAGCGTTTTTGTCGGCGCCGGCGAAGCCAAAGCCAAGGGCTATATCGGAAGCGAAAAGTCGGGCGACTTCCTTGTCGTCGAGCCGCGCCTGGCCCTCTGCCTCAACCTTCACGAAACATGGGAACTGAACGTCGGCGTCGGTTATCGCTGGACCGATGGACTGGACACCCTCGCCGTGGAAGACGACGACCTAACCGACATCACGTGGTTCGTCCAACTTCGCGCGACTGAATTTTGATTCAGCCGCCACGCTGAAAAAGAAAAGGCCCCGCCCCGCGCGGGGCTTTTTCGTTGGCGCTCAACCCGGAGGCTGAGCAAGGCGTTCGATCCCTTCACTCAACTCCGTGTGATTTGAGCCGAAACAAAATGCGGTTTCGCGTCGTGGAAGCGCGGCGCAGGCCGGCTGCGTTGCGCGCGCAAAATCAGTCCACGCTCTGGAGAACTTTGGTGTTCTTCAAGGGTGCGAAAATGCTGTTGGCAACATCTGCGCCGATAACGGCGCTGACGTGGCCGTCGAGATACAGCACGTTCCGGTAGGCCGCGCCGTGGTTATCATCCGGCCCGATCTTCGGCATGTTGCCCGCCTGCAATGATCCGTTTTCCGGCGGATTGGCTTCGTCCGTGAGCATGGGAGCAACCACGGGGTCCTCCTCGCTGCGGTCGGAAAACCCCGCGATATAGAGGTAGCTGCAGTTTTTCCGGGTGTCAAAGGTCGGGTCCATAAGATTTTTCACCGGCACCACAGGGATGTTGGCCCCTGCTCCTTCCACTTTGTCGCTCGGACAGATCAGCACTTTCCCTTCGCGAATGTAGCCGCGCGACGCCAGATTCGTCACAACGAACCGGAAGGATCCCTGGTCATTCAGCACACCATCCGTCGCGAGGTCAATTTTGGGAGGTGTCCTGCCCCAGGGATACCAGCCGTCGTTGTCGCCGGCGAATTGGGTGAAGTAGATACCCAACTGCTTCAGGTTGTTCCGACAGCCCGTGCGCCGGGCGCTCTCGCGCGCCGCGGAGAGGGAGGGCATGAGAATGGCTGCAAGAATGGCGATCACGGATATCACCACCAGCAGCTCAATCAACGTGAACGCTTTGCGCTCAAGGTTTTTCATTGAAAGCCCTCTCTACGGATAAGGATGCGGCGTAACGAACACGCGATACTGCCGCCCGCCATTTGCTGGGTTGCCTTCGCTATCCCACTTATTCTCTGCGTTGTTTTTGAAGACGAAGTTCACGCTCAGCGAAGCATTCGTCGGAACCGGGGCTGTAAGCTCCCACACGGTCCCGGTCCCTCCGACATTCGTCATCGCTGGCGAGGTCAGACCCCACCAGCTTTCATCGTACGCGAGATGCACCTTCACCACCGTCTCAGTTGCAAGCGGGCCGCCCGCCGCATCATACGTGATCGAGATCGTCCCGCCCGCCACCGGTTGCTCCGGCGTCCAGGTGGCACGACCTTGTCCTAAATAGGCGCGCGTGTTGTCGCCACTCTCCCACGCACCGTCTGTTGTGCGCGCCTTGACTTCAATCTGTGGCCCCATGGAAGGCGTCACCGGAAGCTCGTAGTACCAGACACCGTCTCCCAAGAACGTCATGGGCAACCCGTTCCCCCAGCTGTTCCAATTTCCCGTCAGTCCCACGTTGCGCTTGCCCGCGAGATCGCGACCGTGCTGGCGATACCAGACGCGAAGGAGTCCGCCAGTCGCGGGCAGCGGATCCGGTTCAAAGTACATACCGATCGGAGCTTTAGCCGGGCCGGAGAAGACCGCGTAGTGTTCCATGGAGTTGCCCACACCCTGCACGGTTCCCGTCCATTTTCCGCCGGCGCCGCTTGCGCGCGTTCCGTAATCGAGCCACGCGGAGCGGAGGTTTGTGGAAATCAAAAGGCCATGCTGCGCCTCGCTCACAAGATTCGTGAAGAGGACTTGGGCGGCGCCATTGGTGTATCGAATGCCCGAAATCGTCGGACTGTTTTCCGGCGGAGGAGGCGGGAGCGCGTTGTTGTTCCAAACGAAAACGGGCAGGACGACATTGGTGGGCGAACCTTGAATATAACACTCCTGATTTGCGCCCTGACTTTCCAATTCCACGTCTTTGGAGACATAGAACTTATAGATGAAACTGCGCGGGGAGCGCCGGTCTTCCCATCCGGTGCCCAAATAAGGATCGGTTGAATAACCGCCGCCAACGAGCGAGTAGGGAATGTCCGGCTCAACCGCGTCATCGGCGCCGTCCACGGAGCAGGCCCAGTCGCGCGAGTAGATGCCGTCGTTGGCAACGAGATCGCCCATCGTCCCGTCGTCATAGAGGCGAATTCCGCCATAGTTGAAATCGCCAATGCCCGTGGCGTCTGCATTGAAGCCGCGCAGCGGATCGCTGCCCTTCACCGCAATGTTGGTGACGCCGACCAGCGAGTAGCTGCTCAAGTCGAGTTGGAATTTGATGACCGTCCGCTGGCGCACGCCGGCGTCGCCGCGGTTGGCGTCAATGTAGAGCGCGTTGTAGCCGGTGTTCGTTGTGGGATCGCGATAGGGCCCGGCGGCCGCGCCAAGGTAATCGGTCACCACCATGAATGAGGCGTTCGTGTTGAACGTTAAATAGCGCGCCGCGTCGGCGTATTCAGCGAGCCGGATGGCTTCATAGGTGTTCGTCCCCGTGGAGGTGAGGACGCCGCTGTACTTGTAGCGAAATTCCACCGGCGATCCGGGCGGGAAAACCACATCGCGATAGTAGAGCGTCCCGCCCAGGGGCGAAAGTTCGGCGGATTTTGCGGGAGGATAGCCCCACTCCAGCGGCAACGCGCCGCCGTTAAGAAAGAAATTCGTGGAGCCGGGATTCAGGCCGAGGCCGGACGCCGTTTCGAGAATGAAGCGGACGGTGATGGACGTGGAAATGCCGCCGGAGGACGGGTTGAAATAGTTGTACACAGCGCGCGAGTTTCCGCTCACGTCTTCGACGCCCGTCGCCTGAACCTTGACCAGCGCAGCGGGGTCCGGGAGGTCTGTTCCCAACTGCAACATCACGGCGTTGGTCTGCACGAGGGTGGCGGAACTCGGCGTGTTTCCACCCACAGTCCAGTTCGCGGCGACTTCGGCGGTGTTCTGGCGAACCGGTTCGTTGAGCAACACATACACCTCGCGCCGCCCGGTCGCGCCCTGAAGCATGCGCAAATACGGCGCGTTGACATCGGCAACCGTGCCATCGGGAATACCGTCGTTATCCTGGTCCACCGGCACGTCAATATAGTCATCCGTCGTGAGCAATCCGGCGGCGTAGGAGGCGTTGGAGCTGACCTGCTGCGGAATCGCGTCGTCGGCGCTGTAGGCGCTGTTCGGATCGTTGTTATGCACGTTGGCAAACAGGCGGATCGTCGCGCCGCGCGGCACAATTTCGCCGCTCTCGACCGTGCCGAACCGCCCCGTGTTCGCGCCATAAATGACGCTCCACGGAATGCGCGCTTCAATGCCCTTCAATTCATTCGACGTGCTGTCGGATTGAACCGCCATATCCACCGGTGAACCGACGGGCGCGCTCCCGTTGCCGTGGTCGAACAACACGGTCACGTCATTGCTGTCCACCGGCGAGATGTCGTCATAAATGATGCGCAGGATATTGTTGTAGAACCCCTCGCTCGCGATCATGTAGTCCAGCCCGAAGTCCTTCGCCCCGGGACTGTCGGACGCGCGCCAGCCGACGTCGTTATACTTGATGTAGCTCGGATCAAGACCCGTCCAGTTCGTCGTGGCGCTCGCGCCGGTCCCGTTTCCGGGATCCACATCCAACATGACCACCAGTTTGTTGTTCGCCTCCGCGCCCTGCAACGCGACATACAGATACGTCGAATCCCACGTGACATACAGATTGGTGATCCACACGCCCGCGCCGAACGAGCCGCCGCCGCCCGTGTAGGCGCCTCGCAAATCGGTGGCGTCATATTCCAACGGGCGTCCGTCAAGAACTGGCGTATTGTAGGTCGTGGCGAATGCCGAAATAGACCAAAGAGCGAGGAGTGCCGATACCAGGCGCAGTTTCATGGAATGCTCCTTAAAGCGATTTACAAGAGATAACTCTACGCGCCGCCATGAATATTTTCCAGTTCAATTCGTCGGAGTCTTGGAGATTGTGAAACCGCTCTTGAATCAGTAATGCTCAAGTTTAAGGAGTCAGCCATGAAACGTATTCTCGTCGCTCTACTCGCCGCAACCGCGCTCACCGCGCGCGCCGAAAACGAATCCCGCCCCCTGCGTGTCGCCGTGTTGGATTTCGCCGATCAAACCGGCCAGAAATCCGACGCCAAACTCGGCGGCGCCATCGCCCCCGGCGCGCTCGCCGACAAAGGCTTCCTCATCCTCGGCAAACACTTGCTCCAAGCGGGCGGGTTCGATGTCATTGACCGCCGCGACTTCGTCAACCAGATCGAAAAACTCGTCCCCACCGACATGGGCCTGCCCACCCCGACCAAGCCCTCCTTCATCCAGGCCGCCCAGCAACTTCGCGCCGACGCCGTTCTCCGCGGCAGCATCCTGAGTTTCTCCACCGGCAAGGAACGGGTCAACCTCGGCGGGCACGCCACTGAATTCTCCACCGTCTCGCTCCGCGTCGCGCTCGAAGCGCTCGATGCAAAAGACGGCAAGGTCATCGCCGTTTCCGACGGCGCCTCCAACCGCCGCTTCCGCCAGACCGAAGCCGTCTCCACGGAAATGAGCGAGGACGACGTGCTCGCCATGCTCGAAGACGCCACCGCTCAAGCGGTCGGCGTCGTTCAAGCCGAACTTCAAAAGAAGGAAGCCGAACTCGCAGCCCGCCCCACGGTCACGCTGGCCGTCAAGACCACCGAAGATCCTGCGCTCGTCGAAGTGGACGGCATCCTCATCGGCACCGCGCCGCTCGAAGGCTTCGAGGTGTACAAAGGCGACCACGTCCTGACCATCACGAAACCCGGCTATGTCGCCATTACCAAGCGCGTCCTCTTCGAAAAGAACACCTCCATCGAAGTCCCGATGCTGCGCGAATCGCTCACCGCCGAAGAGCGCAAGGAAATCCTCCAAAAGGCCAACATTGACATCATCAACTCCGACCTGCCCGGACTGATTATCAAAACGACCGATTGATGGAAATATTCCACGAACTGCTTCGCAACGCCGGCCATGGGGCCGGCGTTGTCGTTATCATCCTCCTCTGCATAGGTGGACTCACCCTCTCCTGCCTCACCCTCTCCGGCACGTGGCTCGTCGTGCTCGCCACCATTCTCGCCGCATGGTGGAGCGCCTCGGGCTATCCCGGCTGGACGCTCGTCGGCATTTTTATCGCCATCGCCATCGCCGTCGAAATCCTCGAAGGGCTCTCCTCCGCCTGGGGCGTTCAAAAGCGCGGCGGCTCGAAACTCGCCGGTGTCGCCGCCCTCTTCGGCGGCTTCATCGGACTCTTCCTCGGCGCGGCCATTCCCATCCCTCTCTTCGGCAGTCTCATCGGCATGATCGCCTGCAGCTTCGCCGCCGCCTACGGCGTCGAGCGACACCGCCTCAAACAACACGACCCCGCGATGCACATCGCCTGGGGCACCGTCATCGCCCGCGTGCTCGTCCTCCTCCTCAAATTCAGCGTCACCCTCGGCATGATCGTCTGGCTCGCCGCCGGCGCGCTCACCTCTTGATTCCCCGCGAGCGCGGCGTAGAATGATGCCCGCCGATGCGCTGCCGGATTTCCAATCGTTGGAACTTTTTTTTCGCGATTTTCCAATCGTTGGAACTTTTTGCGCTCGCCGCCGATCCCAGCTTCACCCCGCACGACCGCGCGCACCTCGACCGCGCGCTCGCCGAGCTGAACATGACCGAACACGACCTCTCCGCGACCAAAGATATCGGCGAACCCCGCGTCGCCCTTCAATGGATTCGCGACGCCCTCCACGATCCGCTCCAACTCCCCGCGCGCGCCGACGCCATCATCGCCGGCGCTGAAACGGACCTCTGGCGCCTCGCCGATGCCATGCTCGAAATCCCCGCCGCCACGAACGAACCCGCCGAGCCTGAGCCGGTCGCCGGCGACATGTGGGAAGGACTCGACCCCGAACTCGCCTCGACGATGACCCTGTTCGTAAACTCGGCGCGCCGCGCTGACGCGCTCCTCACACGCGCCTTTGCGCAGCTTTCGCCGGAGGACAAAAGCTACCTCGCCGCCGCCGAGCTTTGCGGCGCGCTCCACGCCGAAGACAACGACGAAGCGCGCAAGGAAATCGCCGCGGAAGGCGTCTCCACGCAAGCCATCGCCCAAGCCATCGCCGACGCGCTCGCGCTCGATCCCGAACCTGCCGCCACGCGCTATCTCGAATTGGCCGCGAAAGTGGATCGCCGCGCGCTATTCGACGCGGGCCGGATTTTTCAGGAAGGCGTTCGCGCACTTTTCACCGACGCGCAAAAGATCACCAACTGGCCTTCGGGCCACATCACCGTCGCCACCGACCTCGGCCGCATTCGCATCACGCCGGGCGGCGATGAGCAATATTCGGACGACTGCCTGCTGATTCTCTCGACCGGCGGCCACAACGTGTATGGCGGGCACGCAGGCGTCGCGAACGGGTTGGGCAAACAACGCATGGCGGCCATTGTGGACTTGGCCGGCGACGACGAATATGACTCCGCCCGGCTCCTCGGCGCCGGCTCCGCGCTTTTCGGCCTCTCAGCCATCATGGATGCGGGAGGCGACGACATCTATCGAGCCAAATATCTCGGACAGGCATCGGCGCTCTGGGGCGTAGCGTGCCTGGAGGATTTTTCCGGCAACGATTCATACCGCGCGCGTCTGTTGTCCCAATCCGCCGCAGTGATGGGCTTGAGCCTCCTGCGCGATCACGCGGGGAACGACGACTACTCCGTCGGACTTTTCGGCCAGGCCTTCGCCGGGCCCTTCGCCTTCAGCCTGCTGGAGGATGACGCCGGCCATGACCGCTACTTTGCCGGAGGCGTGGATCACGACTTTGAGCGCAACGACGCCCGATTCAGTTCGCTCTCGCAGGGCTTCGCCACGGGCCTGCGCCCCTACGCCGGCGGCGGCGTTGCAGCGCTGCTGGACCGCGAAGGAAACGACACCTACATCGCGGATGTCTTCGGGCAGGGCGTGAGCTACTGGTATTCCGCCGGGTTCCTCCTCGACCTCGCCGGGCACGATTCCTATCAACTGTATCAATACGGTCAGGGCTGCGGCATTCACCTGAGCCTCGGGCTGCTGCTCGACGGCGGCGGCAACGACGAATACAGCGCCTTCAGCCTCGCGCAAGGCGCGGCGCACGATTTCGCCGTCGGCCTGTTGCTCGAACGCGGCGGGAACGACACCTACACCGCCGGCGAACACGCACAAGGCCACGGCATGAATCAGTCGCTCGCGCTCCTCCTCGACGAGTCGGGCGACGACGCCTACTTCGCTCGCGACACCACCGTTTCGCAGGGCATCGGCAACGACGGAATGCCGCGCGACTACGGCAGCCTCGGCCTGCTTCTCGATCTTGGCGGGCGCGACACCTACAGTTGCGGCGCGATCAACAATCACACCCTCCTGCGCCCGCTCTACGGCGCGATCTACGATCGGGAGGAAGCGAAGTGAAATCCGCCCTCGCCGTCGCCGCCGCGCTCTGCGCCGCCTCCGCCTTCGCCGATGGATTCGACGCCGCAACCGCCTCGCTCGACGACTGCCTTCTTCGCGTCAATCGCTACGGCGACTCAGAGCAGCGCCGCGCCGAAAAAGCCGCCGCGCGCGACCGCATCTTCGCCGACAAAGCCGCCGGATTGGATTTTCTCATGTCGAAAATCCATATCGAAAATATCACCATCCATGTGCTCACGCAGAACCTCGTCGAACAGATGAACGCCGACGAAGCGCTGCCAGTCCTGTTTCGCCATCTCGATTCGCCGCAATCCAACACCGTGCGCGCCACAATTTATTTTCTCAGTTTCTTTCCCGCGCCGCAGGACGCCGCAAAGTTGACGCCCCTCCTCGCCAACGACCAACTTCGCGGCACCACCATCCGGACGCTCGGCAAGTGGCGCGCGCGCGAGCTGACCGAAACGATCAGCCGCTATCTCGCCGATCCCAACGAACGCGTCCGCGTGGCCGCGGCGAACGCCCTCCGCGACATCGGCGATCCGCGCGCCATCGAGCCGCTGATCACCTCCCTCGCCGATCCGATCTTCACCGTGCGGAACACGGCGCTCCGGGCGCTCGTCCGATTCGGCGCGGAGGCCGAACATCCCGTGCTGGCCGCCGCGGAAAAGGCGAATGGCGCGCAACTGCGGCAGTTGATTGCCGCAATGGGTCAGCTGGGTTCGCCGGCCTGCAAACGCGCGCTCGCAAAATTTGAGCGCAGCGAGGATCCCCTCATTCGCGCCGACGCGCAACGCGCGCTCGAACTCGCGGTGGCCTTGCCCCAAAGTTGACGGGTAATCGCTTGAGTTGTCTCGTTAATGCGATATGTTCCGAATCCCCATGCCAGCCATGACCTATCTTTCAACGCGCGGCCGCTCCCCCGCGATGGGCTTTCAGGAAGCCGTCATCACCGGCCTCGCGCCCGACGGCGGACTGCTGATTCCCTCCTCCATTCCGGATGTACGGTCGAAGCTGGCGCATTGGAAAACACTCTCCTATCAGGACATCACATTCGAGATTTTGCGCCTCTTCGTGGACATTCCGGATGACGATCTGAAGGACCTGATTGACCGCAGCTACGCGCCGTTCACGCATCCCGAAATCGCGCCCGCCGTTCCCGTCGGGCCCGTTCAGATTCTGGAACTTTTTCACGGGCCGACGCTGGCGTTCAAGGACATCGCGCTCCAGTTTTTGAGCAATTTCTACAGCTACATCCTGAACCGCACCGGGCAGCGCTTGAACATTCTCGGCTCCACGAGCGGCGACACCGGCAGCGCGGCGATCCACGGCATTCGCGGCAAGCCGCGGATGAACATTTTCGTCATGCACCCGCGCGGGCGCGTGGCCCCGCTTCAGGAAGCGCAGATGACCTCCGTGCTGGACCCGAACGTGTTCAACCTCGCGATCGAGGGCACGTTCGACGATTGCCAGCGCATCATGAAAAACATTTTCGGCGATGTGCCTTTCAAATCGCAGCACGCCCTCGGCTCGATCAATTCCGTGAACTGGGCGCGCGTCATGGCGCAGATCGTCTATTATTTTTCCGCCGGACTTTATGTGATGGACCAAACCGGCGCGAAGGCGGTGCGCTTTGCCGTGCCCACGGGAAATTTCGGCGACATCCTCGCGGGCTACTACGCATGGCGCATGGGCTTGCCGATTTCGCGCCTCATCCTTGCCACAAACGAAAACGACATTCTCGCGCGATTTTTTGAAACCGGCGTGTACAGCGCCGGCAAGGTTGTCCCCACGATCAGCCCATCCATGGATATTCAGGTCGCAAGCAACTTCGAGCGATATCTATTCTATCTGCTCGGCGAAAACGCCGTTCAACTCGCCGAACAGATGATCACGTTTGGCAAGACGGGCGCGCTTCACCACCCCCTGAACGCGCAAGGCCGCGTGGATAACTTGTTTTATGCCGGCGTCGGCCACACCGCGGAAACGCTCGCGGTGATTCGGCGCTACCACGACCGCTACGGCTACCTGCTCGACCCGTACACCGCCGTCGGCGTGAGTGTCGGCGAAAAACATCTCGACGCGAAGGAGCCGATGGTCTGCCTCGCGACGGCGCACCCCGCGAAGTTCAAACAGGCCATTCTCGATGCCATCGGCAAGGACATCGCCCATCATCCCACGCTCGACAAATTGAAGGGCGCGCCGACGCGCTGTACAGTTTTGCCGAACGACGAACAGGCCGTTCGTAAATTCCTGATTGCCCATGCGACCTGACCGCGCAGCCCTCTTGCTGTTGGCCCTGGCCGTCGCATCCTGCAAACCCAACGGCCCGGAATTCCGCCACTATCGCGAAATCTCCATCGCGCCTCCTCCGCATGAAGATCACACGCCCGCGCCAGCCATGGACATGAGCGGCCCGGTGGCGCAAGCTGATGTGGCCCTCGCATGGGATACGCCGTCCACCTGGACTGAAATGCCCGCATCGGGCCCGCGCCTTGCGACGTTCGGCGTGGACGGCATGGAATGCACGATCACCTCGTTTCCCGGAACGACTGGCGGGCTGGAGGCCAATATCCGGCGCTGGCTGGGCCAGTTGAACGCGCAGCGCACGGAAGAGGACATTTCGAAATTTGCGCAAGAGGCGGAGAGTTTTGAAACCGCCGGCGGGCTGCGCGTGACGCTGCTCGATTTCGCCGCGCTCCTTCCCGCCGATTCGCCCACCAGCATGTTGGCGGGTGTGACGGAACTGAACGACGCAACCGTGTTCGTCAAACTGATGGGACCGCCCGAAAAGTTGGCGGCGGAAAAGAATCGTTTTCGCGCCCTCTGCGCCTCGCTGAAATCGAGAACGCCATGACGAATGACCGCAGCTACGCTTTCTTGCGCTTTGTCGGCTGGCTCATTTCGCCGACGCTGACCTGCATCTGTCTGGCGTTATTGATGGCGCTGACCTTTTGCGGAACGCTCTATCAGGTGGATCACGGCCTGCACGCCGCGCAGGTTCGGTTCTACGATTCATATTTTCTCCTGCTCGGCGGATTCCTCCCCTTCCCCGGCACGCAAACGGTCATGGCTGTGCTGCTCGTTAATCTGCTCGGCTATCTCATCAAGACGCTCATTCTCGATCGCCTTCGCGTGGGCATCCTGATGACGCACCTCGGGATTCTCATGCTGCTCATCGGCGGAGCGATCACGCACCACTTCGCCGAAGAGTCGCACCTGACCCTGCAGGAGGGCGAGACGTCGAGCGTATCCGCCTCGTATGGCGAATGGGAACTCGCGCTCTGGACGCAGGAAGGTCCGATGCGCGACGTGCTCGCGCACGACGCGGACAACTTGAAGCCGGGCCAGACCCTCGCTTTCCCCAACACCGATGTGCGCGTGACCGTCGAATCTTATTTTCAGAACGCGCGCGCATTCCGCGCGCCTATGGAGAATCCTCCGCTCAACACGCGCAGCATCACCAAACTCGAACCGGCGGCGATCTCGCGCGAGCAGGAGTCCAATCTCGCCGGCGGCATCTTCACGGTGCAGGCGGGCGCCTCGGCGCCGCAGCGGGTGCTGCTCTACGGCGAGGACACGTTTCCCATCGGCAAGTCCACCCTCGCGCTCCGCCACCGCCGCTACCCACTCCCGCTGGCCGTGACGCTGGAGGATTTTGAGCGCGACTTCCACCCCGGCACACAAATGGCCAAGTGGTATTCGAGCCGCGTAGCCATTGTGGGCGAAGGCGTCCAACGCGAAGTCACAATCTCGATGAACAAACCGTTGCGGCACCGCGAATACACGTTCTATCAAGCTTCCTACGCAGAAGAGCCGACAGGCCGGCAATCCTCCACGCTGGCCGTCGCCCGAAACTACGGGCGGTTGGTCCCCTATGTGGCGACCTCGATCGTCGCGCTCGGCATGATGGTTCATTTCATCAGCGCGATGGTGCAGCGTCGGAAGCGGAGCAGCCCATGAGAACCCCCGCACTTTGCTCGCTGGCCTTGAGTCTTTGGTTCGCCGTCGCGCCCGCCGGACGGGCGGAACTTTCGCGCGTGGACTCGTTCGCGCGCCTACCCGTGTTGGAAGCCGGTCGCGTGATGCCGATGGACACGCTTGCGCGTCTGCGGCTTCTCCAGTTCTCGGGGCACAGCAGCCTGAACGGACGCCCGGCCCTCCACTGGATCGCGCGCCTCGTTTTCACGCCGGAAGTCTGCCACAACGACAAAATCTTTCTCGTCAATAATCCCGAAGTCATCGAAGCCATGGGCCTCAAAGCCGGCGATGGACGCCGCTACAGTTTTCGCGATCTTGAACCGGGCCTCTCTAATTTGAACGACCGCGTCACCGCCGCGCTCAAGGTTGATGAAAAGGAACACTCACCGGTTGAGAAGGAAATTCTCCGGCTCTACCAAAATCTGAATAACTACATCGAACTCTTTCACAGCTTCAGCTTCGCGTTTCCCGATCCCGCTTTTTCCGTGACCTCGTCCGTCCTGCGCGCGCGGTTCGACTTGCCCGCGAATCTCGAACAGTTCAGCTATTTCGATATTTTCAAGCGCGCCGGTCTTTTCGTGTCCGATATCGAAGCGGTCGGAAAGCTTGAACCGTCCGCATGGAGCGAAGACCAACGCACGGTCTTCGGCCTCTCGGCAAATCTTTATCAGTGGAGCAAGTTTTACCGCGGCCTCCCGCTGCCAATGGTGCCGATGGATGGGCATCAAGGCGACCAGTGGTTGTCGCCGTGGGACATTCTCGGTATCGGCAAGATCGGAGAAACCCTTCAGTCCGACATCGGGAATCTGCAAGACATGGCGCGGGCCTATGCCGACGACCGGCAGGCGGATTTCGACGCCGCGGCGAAGACTTTCGAGCAGTCCATCATGAAGCGCGCGCCCCAAAGCCGAAGCTTGAGCCACCTCAATCTCGAATTGCTCTACAACCGGGTGGACCCGTTTTATCGCGCTGAATTGTTTTATGGCTTTGCCTTTCTCGCCGCGCTGCTTTTCATGCTGGGCGACCGCGCATGGATTCGCCGCGCAGGATTCCTCCTTGTTTTTCTCGCGCTCATTCCTCACACGTGGGGACTGGTGGCGCGCATGTTGATGATGGGGCGTCCGCCGGTGACGAATCTCTACGCGACGTTCATTTTTGTCGGATGGATTTGCGCCGTGCTGGGATTGATTCTCGATGCCATCCAACGGAACGGGTTCGGGGTGCTGCTGGCCGGATTTTCCGGACTGGCGCTTCTTTTGATCTCCGGGCGTTTTTCTTCGCAGGGCGACACGATGGGCGTGATGATCGCGGTGCTGGATTCAAACTTCTGGCTGACAACGCACGTGGTCGCCATCACGGTCGGCTACGCGGGCTGCGTGGCGGCGGGGCTTGCCGGTCACCTCTATCTGATCAAGTCGCTCCGCCATCGCCTCGATTCGCCGGATATGCAGGCGGCGCTGCGCGCGGTATATGGTCTGTTGGCCTTCGGCCTGATTTTTTCATTTCTCGGAACGATGCTGGGCGGGGTGTGGGCGGACCAGTCGTGGGGCCGGTTCTGGGGCTGGGATCCGAAGGAAAACGGCGCGCTGTTGATCGTGCTTTGGAGCGCCCTGCTCTTTCACGCGCGAATTGACAAGTTGATCGGCCCCATCGGATTTGCCGCCGGCAGCGTGCTGGGCGTGATCGTGGTGCTGATGGCGTGGCTGGGCATCAACCTGCTCGGCGTCGGCCTGCATTCCTATGGCTTCACATCGGGCGTGGCGCGCGGATTCTGGATCGCCGTGCTCGCGGAGCTTTTGTTCGTCGCGGTATTTGCGCCGCTCGCGTGGCTCCGCTCGCGCCGGCTCACAGCCCCGGCAGCTTGAGTCCGCGAATCGGTAACTCGCCGCCCAACCCGCCCATGCCCGCCTGCACCGGCGGCACGAGCGCATTGAAGTCCGGCATGTTGCGTATCGGCGCGAAGCGCGGGTCGTCGCGAATGAGGTCGCGCGCGGAGTTGCCGCCCAATTCGACGGCCTTGCGAATCGCCCCCAGCGATTCCGCCGGCTTCTGCGTGTTCGCATAGACGGCGGCGAGATCAATCCACACGCGCACATCGGCCGGTTCGCGCTCGAGGTATTTCTGAAGCACCGCGCCGAGCATATCGAAGCGTTGGGCGTCGGCATACATCTGGCCCACGCGCAGAATGATGCTCGGGGGAATGTTGCCCTGGTTGATGATGTTGTTCGCGAGTCCGTCGAAGTAGGGTTGAAGGCCCATGCGACGATAGATATCGGCCAGTTCGAGGGCTTTGTCCACGTTCGCTCCGCGCGCGAGATCGCCTTCGAGTTCGCGGCGCTTCGCATCGAGCGCTTCGGTGTCCTTGATCTGGCGCAGGAAGTCCACGACCTTGTCGTTGTCCGGGTCTTCCTTGAGGAAGTCTTCAATAATTTTGCGCGCGTCGCTGAAGCGGAACTGCTGCATGTACACATCCGCAAGGCGGAAGTTCGCTTCGGGGCTGAGCGGATACAGTTCGATCGCTTGTTTGAACGCGTATTCGGACTCGCTCATATTGCGGCGCGCGACATAAAGACCGGCGAGCGCGCTGCGCAATTTGGAAAACGTCTTGCGCGCCACGACATCGCGCAGAAAGCGGCGGTTGCCCATCAGCCGCGCGGTGTACCAATCCCAGAATGCGTGATCCTTCTTCGTCAGTTCGGGGGTAAGGTCCGTGGGTTCGGAATTGATCTTCATGATCAGGCCGTTGGGCGTGAGATAGGGATACATCCACGGAATGACGTAGCTCTCCTCGACGTAGAAGGCGTGTTTGTCTTTATTGGCTTCAAAGATCATTTTGGCGAGAATGCCGTTGATCATCATCACGCCTTGTACGCCCTGAACGCTGACACGCCCGCCTTCAAAGGAAACATCGGCGCCCGCCGCAATGCGTCCCGCGCGAATGTCTTCCACATATTTCTGAAACGCAAAGTTGCTGTCCTGCTGCGAAGGAATCCAGATGCGGTCGCCGTAGAGGTCGCGCATGACGTTCATGTAGGTGTTGTCGGCGAGGGCGTTTTGCGTGATGAGATAGACATCCTCGCGGTAGTGCGCGGAATAAATCATGTAGGTCGGCACGAAACGGCCGGGATCGGTTCCGCCAAAGAAAATGGCGTTGGTTTCCATGGGCGGCGGATAATCCGGCGACGGGAACGTCTTGCGTTCCTCGGGGCTGATGTCGGAGAGAATCGCGCGGGCGCCTTCGAGTTCCCACGCGCCGAATTGCCAGCCGAAGTCGTGTCCGTTCATTTCCGAGCCGCCGACGATTTTGACGAACGTGTCGTCATAGGCATTGTTGAGGAGCGGGACGAGCGGAGCCAGTAGAGCCAGGCCGCAGCCCGCCACCTTGACGGGTTTGCTGCCCTTCGCCTTCACCTCCAGCAACGTGAGCAGAAGGATAACTCCGTAGCTGATCCAGAGCGCAAAAATGGCGTGCGCCTGAACATATTGCACGCGGCCGATGAAGAGGGTCTGCACGTCCGGCTTCGGATATTGAAAGACGATGAAAACAAACGTCAGGAAGAAAAAGGCGACGCCGGTCGTCCAAATCCACTGCCGGGAGGTGCGCGACATTCGCCGCATGAACGGAATGATCATGATCGCGAGCAACGGCAAAATGGAGGACACCAGCATGATCGGATAGAGGATCGCGTGCCGCTCCACGAGGTTGTGGAAGAACGACGGCGCAAGCGCGAACTGGGACATGACGGAGGTGTATTCGTCCGGGTCCACGATGATCTTGTAGATCAGTTTCGGCAGCGTGCCGGGATGCGCGATGGCATCCTTCATGTTGTCCACGGGGTTGATCTTTTCGTATTGCCCGCGGCTGACGGCGTGCCAGAAGCCTTCGACGGTGCGGGGATAACCCCAGTTCATCGGCGGATTTTGCTCCGAGGCGACGGGCAGATAGCCGAAGTAGAACGAGACGCCGAGGAACGCCATCGCGCCGGCGATGAGAAATCGCTTCCATTCGGTCATCAACTTGCGCTGAATGAGGAACAGCCCGCCCGGCGCGAGGAGAAAAATGATTCCGGCGGTGATCATCTGCTGTTTCATCCGCAGCGAGTCGGCGGAAGAGGCCGGGCCGATTTCCATGGCCTTCTTGAACAGAATGCCGGCGATGAGAACAAACAGCCCCGCGAGGCAGTCGCGGAACAGCGCGCGGTCGCGAAACCAGATCGCCGCAAGCAGCATCGGGCCGAGAAAGAGCAACGCCTGGTGATTGGTCAAACCAAGACCGAACGCGAAAGCCACGATGTAGAGCACGTGATCTTCGTGCGGGCGGCACATCCAGCGATAGGTCAGGAGGGTGCAGAAAAGCATGAAAAACGAATTGAGCCCATACACCTCGACGATGGTGCATTGCGACCACAATACCGGCGTGAACGCGAAGAGCAGGCCGCCCATGACGCCGGCAACCCAGCAGAAGAGGCTTTCGGTTCGCAGGCCCAACGCTTCCGTTTCCCGCCGCAGACTCCGAATCATGTCGGATCCCGATCGGCTCACCAGCAAGGCGAACATGCCCGCCGCCAGCGCGCCGGTGAAAGCCGAAGCGAGGCCAACGGACCACGCGGGGTTCGGGTGCCCGCCCATCGAAGGATCGAACAAGGCCTTGATGGACTTCCAAACCAGCATGTAGTTGGAGTCCGGCTGCCCAAAGTATTTCACCCAGTGAAAAATCCACTGGAAGAACCACGTCACCAGCGTCCAGATCGGATAGCCCGGCGGGTGCGGCACGCCCAGATAATCCGAGGCGACGGCCAGTTCGCCCGAGTCCTCGAGCGTGACCGTCGGGGCGAGTGTGTGAAAATACACCGCGAAGGCGCCGATGAAGGTCGCCCAGAACGCGCCCCAGTCAATCCTTCGAAAGAACGGCCCTTCTTGTCGGTCAAAAAACTCTTCGCCCTTGGCGTCGGCTTTGATCGCCGCCGGCGCGCCATTCTTCGAGGGCACAGTGGGTTTCTTTTGGGAGGATGCCATAAGGGGCTGAAATCTAGGGTTTGCGCGGTCTAACCGTCAAGCTGCATGGTGACGTTGGACAATTCTGCCGGGGCGAACGCTCACCGGATTTATGGAGATTTGTCGCGGCCCCGTCAGTGCGCGAGGAAAACGGCCACAACGGTCGCGCCGTAGAGCAGCAAATTCACCAGCAGCGGGATGTCGGAGAGGAGAATTTGCTCGGGCCTCCCGCCTTTTTCGTGCCGATAGACGAGGTCCATGTAGCGGAACATGCCGAAGATCACGAAGGGAATGGTCAGCCCCAGCCGCTCGGTGCCGAACTTGGCGACCGTGTCCGCATCGAGCGTGTAGAGGGCGTAGCAGACCAGCGTCGCCGCGCCGATCATCGAAATGAGCTGGTCGAGGAGCTTCGCATCATATTGCCGCAGACTCGGCCGCGTCGCGCCTTCGGCATCATCCATCACCACCCGCTCGTGCCGCCGCTTGCACAGGGCGAGAAAGAGCGCGAGCAGCAGCGTGCAGAGCAGCAACCATGACGAAATCTCGACCTGCACGGCCACAGCGCCCGCCAGCGCGCGCAGAACAAAACCGCCGGCGATCACGAACAAATCCACCAGCGCGATGCGCTTCAACCCGAGCGTGTACAAGATCTGAAGGACCACATAGGCTGCGATCACCCAAAAGAAATCCGTGTTCACCTGCCGCGCGAGAAACGCGCCGGCGCTCAACAACACCGCCGCAAGCGTCGCGGCAAATCCCTTCGATATTTCGCCCGCCGCCAGCGGGCGCAACCGCTTCGTCGGATGCGCGCGGTCCAATTCGATGTCTTTCAAATCGTTGAGCAGATAAATCCCGCTCGAGACCATGCAGAAAATTCCCATCGCGCCCAACGCCGCGAGAATGTGATGGAAGTCCATGCGCAGATAGGACTGCGATCGGTCGAAAAGCGCGAAAACGGTCGCGGCGAGGACGACAATATTCTTCGTCCACTGCTTGGGCCGCAACGCGCGAAATCCGCTGGAGAGTGTGGACATGTCAGGTGGAAGCGGCGGTTTTCGATGCGGCGCCGACACTGCGCGGATGCAATTCCCGCGGGGGCGACCGACGAAATTTTACGCGAAACAACAGACTCCAGACCCGCGTGAGCGCCTCCCGCACAATCGCGGAGCTCATCTTGGACGCGCCCGAGCGGCGCTCCACAAATGTAATGGGCACCTCGGTCACTTTGAACCCGCGCATCCACGCGTGATGGGTCATTTCGATCTGGAACGAGTAGCCGTTGGATCGAATTTTGTCGAGTTCAATGCTCTCCAGCACGCCGCGACGAAAACATTTGAATCCGCCCGTCGGATCGGTGAACGGCATGCCCGTGACCAGGCGAACATAGACCGCCGCGCTCTTGCTCAAAATCAACCGGCTCAAGGGCCAGTTGATCACGCGCACGCCGCCCTTGTAGCGCGTGCCCAACGCGAGGTCCGCGCTTTTCGCGGCCGCGCGAAAGTCCGGAATCGCGGCGGGGTCGTGTGAAAAGTCGCAGTCCATCTCGAAGACGAACTCATACGCCTTGTTCAGCGCCCACTTGAAACCGGCAATGTAGGCGCGCCCGAGTCCCGACTTCTCCTGGCGGTGAATCACATGCACGCGCGGGTCGCTCTCACGGAGGCCGTCAATGATGCGCCCGGTGCCGTCCGGAGAATTGTCGTCCACGAAAAGAAGGTCCACATCGGGGGCGTATTGAAACACCGTGCGCGCGATGTCCTGCACGTTGTCTTTTTCGTTATAGGTGGGAATGACAATGAGCGTGTCATTCATAAAAGGTCCAAGTCTAATGAATCCCCTGATTGAACTGCAAGCGTTTGCGCCTATAGTACCCGCCGGTTCGACGAATGAATATGGAAATCCGAATGTATGGCGACCCCGTTTTGCGGGAAAAATCCGCCCCTTTCGCCGCCGTCAACGACGATGCGCGCAAGCTGGCCGCGGATATGATCGAGACGATGCGCGCCAACGAGGGCATCGGGTTGGCGGCGCAACAGGTCGGCCTGGCCAAAGCGATCTGCGTCATTGATATGCCCGAAACCTATGACCGGGACGGCGATGGCCCGCGCTTCAACCCCGAGGTGAAGATGCCGCTGGTCCTCATCAATCCGGAGCTGTCCGATCCCTCAAGAGACACCACCGGCCACGAGGAGGGCTGCCTGAGTTTCCCGGAGATTCGGGGGAACATCACGCGGCCGGACGAAATCACGGTGAAGTATCTGGATGAAACCGGCGCAGCTCGCGCGTTCCGCGCGCGCAGGTTTCTGGCCCGCGTGATTCAGCACGAAGTGGATCACCTTAACGGCGTGCTGTTTATTGATCGAATGTCCATGCCCAAGCGGCTCGCGTTGAAAAGCCGGCTGGAGCGGCTGCGGCGAAAAACGAAAGCCGCCCTCGGTTTGGATTGAAACCGGTCAGCGCGCGTTGCGCAGGCGCTCGGACAGCGCGCGAAGTTCGTCAAAAGATTCGCGGTTCAACACCGAAGGCCGCGCCAACAGGTCGTTGACCAACCGCTGCGATTCGTCGAGCATTCCCTTTTTTTCATACACCTTGGCCATGCTCAGCAGCAGCGGGGCTTGATTGGGCGTCAGCGAAAGCGCCTTTTGAATCGCCCTCTCCGCCTCCGCAACGTCGCCCTTCTCCAGCATGATATTCCCGTACGTGTCCCACGCCGCGGGGTTGCGGTCTTCCAGTTTCAGCGATTCGCGCACGAGTTTGAGCGACTCATCCATCGCGCCCCGGCGCGCCAGCAGCCAGGCCATATCGTTCAACACTTCGGGCGAGCGGCTCGCCTCCATGCTCACGCGAAAGGATGTTTCGGCCAGCGCATATTGATCGCGATACACTTGCAGCGTTCCGAGAATGTAGTTTGCCAACGCATTGCGCGGCGCCACGGTCAGCAGTTGATCAATATGTTGTTCCGCCGCATCGCGACGACCCTGGTAGACATCGAGGCGCAGGAGCGTTTCCAACGCCTTCACATTGCCGGGGTCCACGCGAATCAAATCATCCAGTTGCTTGCGCGCTGCGTCGCGATCGCCCTGCGCCATCGCAACCCGCACCATCGCCAATCGCACGCCCGGCGACAGCGCCCGGGTTGTGCGCAATTTCTCCATCGCGCGGTTCAGCAGGTCCTTGTCGCTCGCCTCCGCGGCGAGCATGGCAAGCGCCGCCCATGCGCGAGTTTGTCCAGGATCCTGCTGGACCACCTGATTCAACAGCGCGATGGCTTCTTTGCGATTTCCGGTCAGCGTTTCAAGCCCGGCCCGTTCCATTTTGAGCGCCGAGGATGCCACTTTCAGATCGGCGAGGCGGTCGAGATAGCTGCGCGCTCCTTCTATGTCGCCGCGCGACATGGCCAGGTGCAAGAGACCGAACAGCGCCTGGGTGTTGTTGGGGTCCTTTTGAAGCGCCGCGAGATAGGCTTGGGAACTTTCTTCTCCCATTTCCTGGGCAAAATAGAGGCTTGCCATCGCGAGGTCGCCGCTGGCGTCATCCTGCCCGCTCATCACCAGCGCCCGCTTGATGTCGCCGGCGGCGAGATTCGGTTTGCCCGTCATCGCCCACGCCATGCCGCGCGCGGCATACAACTCCGCGTTGCGGATGTATCCATAATTATAGGAGAGCGCCATCGCCATCCGCATGCTGCCCTGCAACTTCTTCGACAGGACGACCAGTTGCTGTTCGAGCGCTGGCGCTTCGGGCCGATCGGCGCGCTTGGCGAGCGAGTGGGCATTCACCAGCGCGCTGATGTTGTTGGTGTCAAAGGTGCGGGAGCGGATATAGCAGGCGAACGCTTCGTTCGTTTCGCCACGGTCCTCCAAAAACACGCCGAGGTTGTTGACCACGCGGCTCATGTGCATCAAAATCCAACCGTCCCACGGCGCGGATAGATTTTTCGCGCGGCCGGGCTTATGAGCCGCCAGCGTCATCAAATCCCACACGGGCGCCTGGCGGGCCAGCAGTTTGGGAATATCCACGGGGCGGCCCGGATGAACGCCCAGAAATAGCACGCGATCCGGCAGCGGTTCATAACCGCCGGCGTACCACAAGTCCGCATTGGCCAGGATGGCCAGCTCCGAGGTCACGTTGGTGTTGCGCGAAATCAATTCGTGCGTCAGCGGGCCCGGCCCGATGAGCGCAAGGCCCTTCAGTCGCAGGTCGTCAAAGAGCGTGGCGAGATAGCGCGTGTAGGCGTTCGCCGGCCCGCTGGAGGCCGAACTGATCATGTTCACGTTCAGCCCTCGCTCATATGAACGGATGCGAATCTGCGCATCGAGAATGCCGTTGGAAACCAGCCACTTCCGCCCCTCCATGCTGTCCAACACGATGTCGGCCACGCGGCTCGTCAACTGTCCGCCTCGCCCGTTTGCCACCGGCCAGTTCAAAACGGCAGGCGCAAGCAAGAGGGCCGCCATGAGCGGAACATAAATGACGCCCGCCAAACGCTTCAGGGTTGATGGCGCCGATCGCACATGGCGATCCCGGCCCGCCAGGACGGCATACCAATAGCCGGCGAGATAGCCGCCCCAGAGCGCGACAAAAAGATACGGCGTGATCAACAACGGGCGATCCCTGGTCAACGCCCACGGCGAAATCCGCGCGTCGTAGATGATGGCCACGAGAATGGCGGTCAGCACGAGGTTGAGCAAATAGGAACCTATGCGCGCGGCGCGGCTGCGATTGGACCGCCCGGGAATGCGCGACGCGAAAACCACCAGCCACGGCACGAACGTCATGATCCACACCGTGAGCCAGCCGTGGCGGGGCATCCCGCCGATGATCATCACATACTGCACATAGAGCATCTGGTGCAGCACTTCCCAATAGCTGTGGAACTCGCGCCACTCGTAGGCCGGCGATGACATGTACCACGCCGCGTGCAGAAGATAAGGCGTCAGGCCCAGCAGCCCGCAACCTATCAAGGAAAACACACGCCCGGCGTTCAGCTTCTCCGCGCGCCACAAACTGTAGATCGCGATGACGCCAAATAGCGGAGCGAGAACGATGCACGTCGCCGTTTCGGTCGTCCCAAGCCCCCACACAAACGATCCCAGCGCGAGCCAGAAAAATTTCTGCGTGCGCCGGAATTCGCTCAAAAACAATACCGCCAGAAGGATGATA
>JABLTH010066427.1_pt1 | contig 36763 bp, 30 predicted proteins | sample 7875711 | NCBI WGS metagenome assembly JABLTH01 (sample SAMN14941262, study PRJNA633318) | bioreactor metagenome | isolation source: bioreactor | place: China | collected 2019-03-05 | reverse complement strand
TCCCGCCGTACCGGCCCCGCATGGGCAGGCGGACCTGGCCGAGGATCCCCAGGCCCAGCGGATGCTGGTCCTGATTCCCGAGGCCCCAATGCCGCCTGGCGCCGCGGAGCAGGTCGCCTGGCTGGGGCGCATGGCCGCCTCGCGGCTGCGCCAGCTGGCCGAGACCTCGCGCCTCTACGAGGCGATCTCCAAGCTGGCCATGGCCGAGCGCCTGCAGCGGGCGCTCTACGCGATTGCGGACCAAGCCAGCACCGAACACAACCTGGCCGAGATGATGCACTCGCTGCACGGCATCCTCGGCAGCCTGATGTATGCGGAAAACTTCTACGTCGCGCTCTACGACCCAGCCACGGACAGCGTGCGCTTTCCGTACTACGTCGACACGATGGACAAGGATCCGCCCTCGCCCGACCAGAGCGTGCCGCTGCAGGACATGCGCCACAGCTTGACCTGGAACCTGCTGCAGAGCGGTCGGCCGATCATGGGGTCGATGGACGAGCTCTCGCGCCAGCTCGATGGCCGGTTCATCCTGCTCGGCCCGGTCTGCGAGCACTGGCTCGGTGTTCCCCTGCAGCGCGAGGGTCGGGTCGTCGGCGGCATCGTCGTGCAGAGCTACCGCGAGGACACGCACTACTCCGAGCACGATCGCGAGCTGCTCAGCTACGTCGCCAAGCACGTGCAGACCGCACTGGAGCGGCGCGAGGCGCATGCCGAGCTGGAACGTCGCGTGGCCAGCCGTACCGCTGCGCTGCGCGAGGCCAATCGCGTGCTGCGCCAACAGGTGCTGCAACGCCAGCGCGGGGAGCGCCTGCAGGCCGCCCTGTTCCGCATCGCGGAACTGGCCAATGCGTCGGAGAGCCTGGACAACTTCTACGCGGCAGTGCACCGGGTGATCGGCGGCCTGCTGTACGCGCGCAACTTCTATATCGCGCTGCTGGACGAGGAACCCAACCAGCTCACGTTCCCCTACTCCGTCGATGAATTCGACACCGTGCGCCTGCCCCGTTCGCATGGACGGGGCCTCACCGAATATGTCCTGCGCCACGGCAAGCCCCTGCTCGCCTCGCCCGAAGACATCGATCGGCTGGCGCGCCAGGGCGAAATCGGCCACCACGGGTCGCGCTCGGTCTGCTGGCTTGGAGTACCGCTGGTCTGGGGCGAGCGTGCGATGGGCGTGCTGGCGGTGCAGAGCTATTCGCCCGAACACACTTATGACGTGCGCGACCAGGAGCTGCTGACCTTCGTCAGCTACCACGTCGCCAATGCCTTGCAGCGCAAGCACACCACCGAATCGCTGAAGCAGGCCTACGCGAGCCTGGAACGCCGCGTCACCGAGCGTACCCGCGCCCTGGCCCTGGCCAACCGCGACCTGCGCGAACAGATCGCCGAGCGCGAGCGGGTGGAGCGCCGACTCAAGTACGAAACCCTGCACGATTCGCTTACCGGCCTGCCCAACCGCACGCTGCTGCTGCAACGATTGGAGCAAGCGCTGCAGCGCTACCACGGCAATCCGCAGGACATGTTCGCCGTGCTGTTCATCGACCTGGACCGCTTCAAGGTCATCAACGATTCGGTGGGCCACCTGGTCGGCGACGACCTGCTGTTCCAGGTGGGCGGGCGCATCCGCGCCTGCCTGAAGACCCGCGACGTGGTTGCGCGACTCGGCGGCGACGAATTCGCCGTGCTCGCCGAGGGCATCACCGACTACAGGATGGCGTTGGTGATCGCCGAACGCATCATCGCCGAACTGCAGACCCCATTCCGGCTGGGCGCAAAGGAGATCTTCACCTCGGCATCCATCGGAATTGCGCTGCCTGGCCCGCACTATCAGCGCCCGGAAGAACTGCTGCGCGATGCCGACGCGGCCATGTACCGCGCCAAGGACGAGGGCCGGCACCGCGCCGCTGTGTTCGACGACCGCCTGCGCCGGGACGCGCTTTCCCTGCTGGAAATGGAAGGCGACCTGCGCCGCGCGCTGAGCCGCAACGAGTTCGTACCGTTCTATCAGCCGATCGTCTCGCTCGAAAACGGCCGCACCGTCGGCTACGAAGCCCTGCTGCGCTGGCGGCATCCGGATCGTGGCCTGCTGACGCCCAGCGACTTCCTCGCGGTCGCCGAGGAAAGCGGCTGCTCGGAGAGCATCGACTGGCAGATCTTCGAACAGGTCTGCGCGCAGGTGGAGGCGCTGACCGGTAGCGATGGCTTCGTCAGCATCAATGTCTCCGGCCGGCACTTCCGCTCACCCGATCTGGACCGTCGGCTGCTCGACCTGCTGGCCGCGCACCGCGTCTCGCCGCGGAGCCTGCGCATCGAGGTCACGGAGCGGGCGCTGCTGGAAAACGCCTCCCAGGTGAAGCGCATCCTGGACAACCTCCTCCAGCACGATGTCGGCATCGCCCTGGACGACTTCGGCACCGGCTACTCCTCGCTGAGCTACCTGCACCAGTACCCGATCAGCACGCTCAAGGTGGACCGTTCGTTCATCACCGAACTGCCGCGCGAGGGCGGCCACAGCCTTGCGGTGGTGCGCGCCATCCAGGTACTCGCCGACTCGCTGCAGATGCAGGTGATCGCCGAGGGTATCGAGGAAGAGGCGCAACGCGACGCGCTGCTGCGCGTGGGCTGCCGCTACGGCCAGGGTTTCCTGTTCGCGATGCCTCGCGCGGCCGACGTATGGCTGCAGCGCGAATACCCTTTCGCGCTGCCCTGAGCCATTCCGGCAAGCTCGCGATCGCCCGGTTTACTGCGCCGTGCCCGGCGCGCTGACGCCCGCGTGGTTGAGCAGATGCTCGACGTCGATGCGGTCGAAGGTGTAGCGCCTCGCGCAGAACTCGCAGGTGACCTCGATCTCGCCATCGCGCGCCTCGAGCGCCGCTTCCACTTCTTCGCGGCCGAGCGAGCGCAGCATCGATTCCACGCGCTCGCGCGAGCAGCTGCAGCCGAAGGAGAGCGGACGCGGTTCGAATAGCCGTACCGACTCCTCGTGGAACCACCGGTACAGCAGATCCTCCGGCGCGGTGGCCAGCATCTCGTCGCGACCCAGCGTATTGGCCAGATGCAGGACGCGGGGCCATGCGTCTTCGTCATTTGCCGCGTCGTGCCCGCCTTCACCCGGAAGGCGCTGCAGCATCAAGCCGACGGCGTGCTCGCCATTCGCGGCGATCAGCACTTTGGCAGGCAACTGTTCCGACTGGCTGAAGTAGTTCTCCAGCGCCTCGCCCAGCGTCGCATGCTGCAGGTCGACCAGGCCCTGGTAGCGCTGGCCTCGATCGGCGCGCCCGATGGTGATCGCCATGATCGCCTGGGGCAGGTCCGCCAGCACCAGCGGCGCCGGCACATCGCCGTCCCACCGGGCGAGCCCGCGCAAACGGCCCTGGTCGCTGCACTCGGCGAACAGCAGGCGCAGCGGCCCGCCGCTCTTGAGCTCGATGGACAACGCGCCTTCCAGCTTGATGTTCCCGGTCAGCAGGGCGCTGGCGGCCAGCGATTCGCCCAGCAGCGAACGAAGCGCGGGCGGGTAGTCGGCCCGGCCGGCCACTTCGCGCCAGGCGGCGCTCAGTCGCACCAGCACGCCGCGCACGCCGGCGCGCTCCAGCAGGAAGCGATGCAGCACGTCTTCGACAAGAACGGTTTCCACGGATTCGGACCTCTCAGGACAGCCCCGGAAGATGGGGCCACGCGGCGGACATGCAAGCCGCCGGATGCGGCACGCCCGGCGCAGCCCGAGTGTATGCCAGCCGGGCCGCGGTGCCGGTCTCCGCGCCCTAGACGGCCCCTTATACTGCCGCGTCCTTCCCGGTCCGCCGCCATGCCGCCACGCCGTCCCCTCACCGTCCGCCTGTTGCGCTCGATCGCGATCCTCGCGGCCGCCTGGCTCGCCTTGAGCGTGCTCGTCGTGGTCGTACTGCGCTTCGTGCCGCCATGGACCTCGGCCGTCATGATGGAACGCCGGGCAGGCGCGCTCATCCGCGGCGAGAAGGACTTCCACCTGCGCTACCGCTGGGTGCCGTGGTCCGAGGTATCCGCCTACGTACCGATGGCCATGGTGGCCGGCGAGGACCAGAAATTCCCGTTCCACCATGGCTTCGATTTCGATTCGATCCAGAACGCCATGGACGCCGCCGAAGACGGCAAACGTCTGCGCGGCGCCAGCACGATCAGCCAGCAGACGGCCAAGAACCTGTTCCTGTGGAACGGCCGCAGCTTCGTCCGCAAGGGCCTGGAAGCCTACTTCACCGTGTTGATCGAGCTGACCTGGCCGACGCAACGCATCCTCGAGGTGTACATGAACATCGCCGAGCTCGGCGATGGCGTGTACGGCGTGGGCGCCGCCAGCAACGCCTTCTTCCGAACTGCGCCCGCGCGCCTGGGGCCGGCACAGGCGGCCCGCCTGGCGGCCGTGCTGCCCAATCCCCGCCGGTTCAAGGCGGATCAACCCAGCGCCTACGTGCTCGGCCGCGCCAATTGGATTCAACAGCAAATGGCACAGCTGGGCGGCCCTGGCTATCTCCGCGGCGATACGCCCGCGCAGGTGCGGCGAGGCCATTGAGCCGCGCCTCGCCGGCTCCAGCGCGGTCCGCTAGCATGCGCGCACCTGCCGATCGGACCCGTCCATGCCGCGATTGACCGTCATCGTCCCCGCCTACAACGAGGCTGCGGTGCTGGAGACCTTCCATGAGCGTCTCTCGCGCGTGCTGGACGGACTGCCGCTCGAAGCCGACGTGCTGTACGTGGACGACGGCAGCGCCGACGGCACCTGGGACATGCTCCAATCGCTGGCCCAGCGCGATGCCCGGGCTGGCGCGTTGAAGCTGTCGCGCAATTTCGGCAAGGAAGCCGCGATGACCGCCGGCTTGGACGAAGCGGACGCCGATGCCGTGGTGGTCATCGACGCTGACCTGCAGGACCCACCCGAACTGATTCCCGCGCTGGTCGAACAATGGCGCGCCGGCTACGACGTGGTATACGCCACGCGCAGCGCCCGCGCCGGCGAGACCGGTTTCAAGCGGTTCACCTCGTCAGCGTTCTACCGGACCATGGAACGCCTGTCCGATACCCCGGTACCGCGCGACACCGGCGACTTCCGCCTGCTGTCCCGGCGCGCCCTTGAAGCGCTGCGCCAGCTGCGTGAGCGCCAGCGTTTCATGAAGGGGTTGTTCGCCTGGATCGGTTACCGCCAGACCGCGGTCTATTACCAGCGCGACCCGCGCCATGCCGGCAAGACCAAATGGAATTACTGGCGGCTTGCCCAGCTGGCGGTGGAGGGCATCACCTCGTTCTCCACGGCCCCCCTGCGCCTGGCCACCTGGACCGGGCTGAGTGCCTCGCTGCTAGCCTTCGTCTACGGCCTGTGGGTACTCGCCCAGGCCCTGGTGTACGGCGATCCGGTACGGGGCTATCCCACCCTGATGCTGGTGATCCTGTTCTTGGGCGGCGTGCAGCTGCTGGCGCTGGGAGTGATCGGCGAGTACCTGGGCCGCAACTACGCCGAGAGCAAGCAGCGCCCGCTGTATTTCATCGAGGAGCGCCGTCGGTCGACGGAAGGCCGCTGAAGGGCGCCCCGCCGGGAGGCTTCACGCGCGCGCTACACGCCCGCCGCAGGTCGGCGCTAGACTGGCCCCGCGTTCGTCCACGTCCGTCCCGGAGGCCAGGCATGCGTCAGGTCAAGCATCTGCTGGATAGCAAAGGACATCAGGTCTACAGCATCGCGCCGGATGCGCAGGTGCTCGACGCCATCAAGCACATGGCCGAGCAGCAAGTCGGCGCGCTGCTGGTCATGCGCGGCGATCAGCTGGTCGGCATGATTTCCGAGCGCGACTATGCGCGCAAGGTGATCCTCAAGGGGCGTTCCTCGGCGCAGACCCTGGTCTCCGAAATCATGAGCAGCCCGGCGCTCACCGTGAGTCCCGACACCGACGTCGAATACTGCATGCGACTGTGCACCGACAGCCGCATCCGCCATCTGCCAGTGGTACACGACAGCCGCGTGGTCGGCGTGATCTCGATCGGCGACCTCGTGAAGGCGGTGATCGAGGAACAAGCCGAGCAGATCGACCATCTCGAACACTACATCGCCGGCCGCTGACGGCGGCGGCGAGTCAGGCGTTTGCCCGACCGGAGGCGCCCTCGCCCGGCGCCGTCGGCTCGGGCGCCAGATCGGGCGCATGCCCGGCGCGCCGGGCGATCCATGCGGCGAGCGCGGAGATGGCCGTGCCGATCGAAGCCATGCCGGACAGGGTCACCCCCAACATGCCGAGCAGGCTGACGCCGCTGGTGACGAGTACGTCACCGAAGCGCCATACCGCCGTTTCCACGAAATTCTTGCCCTTGTAGCGCGTCTCGCGCGGCACGCGCGTATACAGCGCATCCTGGGCCGGCTTGGTCATGCCGTAAGCGAAAGCCCGCGAGCCGATCATCGTTACCGCTAGCATCGGCACCGCATAGCCGAACAACTCGACATGCCCCGCTCCGACGAGCGCCAGGCCCAGCAACAGCACCAGATTCACCAGAGCCGGCACCACCAGGGCCCAACCGGCACCGAGGCGCATCATCAGCCAGCGGGTCAGGGTGAGCTGCAAGGCCGCGCCGATGAGGTTCGTGTAGAGATCGATGTCGTTGTAGAACGCGGTGCGCGCCACTTTGTCGGCGATATGGGCCTTGGTGTAGTCGGCCATCAGCGCGTAGGCCAGCGTACCGATGCCGTCACCCAGCAGCATGAGGATGGCCATGTAGCGGAGGAAAGGACGCGACCCGAGCTCCCTGATGCCTGCCCAGATCGAACCGCCAATGGGCTCGTCGGCGTTGCTCCCAAGCCCACCTTCCCCGGACAGGAAAAGCAGCAACCCGAGCGCCACGAGCAGCGCCACCGCAGACACCACCAGCAGCGGCGCCACGCCGATCGTCGTCACCAGCAACTTGGTGATGCCGGGACCGACGATGGCGCCCACCATGCCGCCCAGGGCGATCAGCGGGAACACCTTGCGCGCCCCCGCGCTGTCGAAAATGTCCGCCATGAAACTCCAGAACAGCGACACCACGAACAGGTTGAACACGCTGACCCAGACATAGAACACCACCCCCAGCTGGCGCGCGCCGATGCGGTCTTGCGCAACGAAGGCCGGGACGAAGACAAACAGGCAAAACGCGAAGAAGCAGTAGCTCCAGCTGAGCAGTTTCTTGCGCGGACCGCGCGCCACCAGTACGCCGAACAGCGGCGTGAGCAACAGCATCACCAGCAGCACCGCGCCATAGAAAAGCGGCAGCGACTGCGAACCCACTGCCCCGCCGAGCTGATCGCGGACTGGCCGGATGATGTAGTAGGACACCATCACGAAGAAGAACGCCAACGCGCACGTCGCAGGGGCGTAGGCCTGGCCGGTCTCGGTAAGACGGGGTGAGTTCACCGGGGAACATCCTGCTTTGGTCGCGCGAAGACTAGCATGCGACCATGAAGACCCATGGTGCGGAGGGGAGCGCATGGACTACGACTACATCATCGTCGGCGGCGGTTCGGCCGGCTGCGTGCTGGCCAACCGACTCAGCGCTCATCCAGGCAAGCGCGTGCTCCTGTTGGAAGCCGGTCCGCGGGACTGGAATCCTCTGATCCACATGCCGGCCGGCATCGCCAAGCTGGTCGGCGACCATCGCGGCCTCGCGCGACTCTACGGCAGCCACCGGATCAACTGGGGCTATCGCACCGAACCGGAAGCGCAACTCATGAACCGCCGCCTGTGGTGGCCGCGCGGCAAGACCCTGGGCGGCTCCAGTGCGATCAATGCGATGTGCTACATCCGCGGCGCAGCGGCCGATTACGACGGCTGGGCGGCCGCCACTGGCGATGAGCGCTGGCGTTGGGATGCCGTGCTGCCGTGGTTCCTGCGCAGCGAGGACAACCGCCGGGGCGCCAGCCCGTGGCATGGCACCGGTGGGCCGTTGGGCGTGGACGATCTGCGCTTCCACAGCGAGCTGTCCGATGCGTTCGTGGCCGCGGGCGCGCAGGCGGGCTATTCCCGCAACGCTGATTTCAATGGCGAACGCCAGGACGGTTTCGGCCTCTACCAAGTCACCCAGCGCGACGGCGCGCGCTGCTCCGCCGCGGTCGCGTATCTACGTCCAGCCATGGCGCGCCCCAACCTGCAGGTGCAAACCGGCGCGCTGGTCCAACGGATCCTGGTCGAGGGCGGCCGAGCGGTGGGTGTGCAGATCGGTGGCGAACGGATCGAGGCCGGCGAAGTGATCCTCGCGGCAGGGGCGATCAACACGCCTCAACTGCTCATGCTCTCCGGCATCGGCCCGGCGGATCATCTGCGCGACCGCGATGTGGCGGTCGCGCTGGACCAGCCTCACGTCGGCGAGCATCTCCAGGATCACCTGGACATCTGCACGGTGGTCGGCACCACCAGCCGCGCCACATTCGACCAGCTCCACGACCTGGCCGTGGCCTGGCGCTACCTGCGCCATCGCGATGGCATCGGCACGTCTAACGCGGCCGAAGCGGGCGGTTTCGTGCGCAGCCGCTTCGCCGCCGACGAACGCTGCGACATCCAGTTCCATTTCATCCCGGCGCAACTGGACGACCACGGCGCGCGCGCCCTGCCCGGCCGCGGCTATACGGTCCATGCCTGCTATCTCCATCCGCGCAGTCGAGGACATCTGCGGCTGCACTCCACGGACCCAACGGCGCCGGCCGCCATTCATGCCAACTATCTGGGAGACGCGGAGGGTCACGACCTGCGCATGATGATCGAAGCCGCGCGGCTGTCGCGCGATATCCTCGCGCAGCCTTCCTTCGACGCTTTTCGCGGCGCGCAGGTGCAGCCGCCGCAAGCGCTGCAGAGCGATGACGAGTTCGCCGCCTTCATCCGCCAGCGGGCGGAGACCATCTACCACCCCGTCGGCACCTGCCGGATGGGACGCGAGGGTGATGCCGTCGTGGACAGCGAGCTGCGCGTCTGGGGCATGCCCGGCCTGCGCGTGGCGGATGCCTCGGTGATGCCCACGCTCGTCACGGGCAATACCAACGCACCGACGATCATGATCGCCGAACGCGCAGCCGCGTTGCTGCTCGGCGAAGAGTGATCACGCCGACGTCAGCGTGGTGGGCGGCGCGCAATGCAGGCTGGCGCAGATCAGGCGCAAGAGTTGCGCTTCGTCACCGGTCACCTTGCCGTCGGCGTGCGCTGCGCGCAGCAGCCCTTGCACGGCCAATTCCTTGCCGATGGCGCTGAGCCGGTCCAGCTCGTCCAAGGAGGCATCGAACGCATCCTGCCAGAGCGCGGGCAGGGCCGGCCAAGTCACGGCGTCGCCCGGCAGCGCTTCCTGCATCGCCAGCCACCACGCACGCCGTGCGTCGTCTTCATCGGCGGCGCCGTGGCAGGCCAGCACGGCGGCGACGAACGCGTAGCTTTCGCGGCATGCGGTGAGCTTCAGCGTCCCGCCGATCGGTGCCGGCCGGGCCGATGGATCGCGCAGAGGCCCCCGCAGCAGGCGGAGCAGGACATACTCGCGCAGGTCCAGGCGACCGTCCGCGCGGACGAGCCGATCGACGGTGTGCAGCAGCGCGTCCCGCGTGGGCGGATCGAGCCGTCGAAGCGTGGGGACGGCGAGCGCGAGCAGCAGATGGCGCTGCTTCAAGGGCAGTGGGGCGAGCAGTGGGGCGGCGGCAGCGGAAGCTACGCAAACGGGTTCGCCCAGCAACTCGGACACGAGCCGGTCCTGGCGCTCGCGCACCTCGCGTGCGGACGACAAAGCGAACGCCACGACGAGCGCGATCGCGGTATCGGTCTGTCGAGCTGCCTGGACGAGCGCATCCGGCAACGCAACCGCCATCGATGGAGGAAGCGAAGACACCTGGCTCGCGACCGAGCCGAACCGCGCGTACAGGCCACCCGCCGCGGAGGTACTCGCCGGAAGCGGCTCCGGCGCGTGGGTCGGCTCCACAGCTTCCGTGCGTTCTGGGTCGTCGGCCATGTCCGCTCTTCGTGCCAGCTCGGCCCCATAACGCGCCGCGAAAAGCTTCAAGGCTGTCGCGCTGAAGGTGGGGTCCAGGGCCTTGATCCGCTCCAGCAGGGTCGGATGCGTCGCGAACAGCCGATGAAAACGCCCAGCCTCGCCGAACAGCATGTGGGCCACCTCGGCGCGGCGGCTGGAGCGCAGGCGGGATCCCTCCTCGATCGAGGCCACCTTTTTCAGCGCGCCGACCAGGCCGTCGGCCTGACGGGTGAATTGCACTGCCGACGCGTCCGCGAGCGATTCGCGTGACCGGCTTAGCGCCGCCTGGATCAGGCGACCGAAGAACAGGCCCACGTAGCCGATCATCACCAGCGCGATCCCCAGGCCGGCCATCTGCAACGTATTGCCGCGGCGCCGCCGACCCCAGTCGTCCTCGCCTCTGTCGCCCAGCAGACGCCGCCCCAGCAAACCCAAAGCCTGGATGCCGAACAACAAACCCATGACGCGGATGTTCAGTCGCATATCGCCGTTGAGCACATGACTGAACTCGTGACCGACCACGCCCTGCAGCTCGTCACGCGTCAGGTGCTCGAGGCAGCCGTCGGTCACGCAGATCACCGCGTCCTCAGGCGCATAACCGGCGGCGACCGCGTTGATTCCCGGCTCGCCGGCCATGACGTAAATGCCCGGCACCGGCACGCCGGCCGCGATCGCCATCTCTTCGATCACATTGCGCAGCCGTCGCAAGCGCGGCTCGGCGACGTCGACAGGAACCTCTTCGGCATCGAAGGATGCGGCTACCGCCCGGCCGCCGCTGGCGAGGTGGCGGATGCGATACAGGGAGCAACCGAGAATTCCGCCGGTCACGGCCACCGTAACGAGCGCAATGAGCGCGCCGCCCGAGTGCGGCATGGCCACGAACAGCGAACGATGGCTCAGCAGCTCCCATACGACGGCGTCGACGAGCGCGACGATCGCGATCACCGCCAGCGCAAACAGGACGATCAGCTGCCGGCCGGCCGCGCGCTGTCGAGCCTGCTCCGCAAAGAAGTCCACGCTTCAGCTCCGGGAAACGCTGCCGATAGCGAAGATCAGGCGAAGGAGACCTTGGGCGCTTCGCGGGCGGCTGGATTTTCCAGCTGCAGCGGCTCGGCGGAAACGAAGCCGTAGCGGCCAGCGATCAGCGAGCCGGGGAACATTTCGCGCTTGTTGTTGTAAGACATCACGGCGTCGTTGAAAGCCTGCCGCGCGAAGGCCACCCGGTTCTCGGTGGAACTCAGTTCCTCCGACAGCTGGGCCATCGTCTGGTTGGCCTTCAGATCGGGATAAGCCTCGCTGACCGCGAACAACCGCCCGAGGCTCTGGGTCAGCGCGTTCTCGGCACCGGACAGCTGCTGCATTGCCTCCGCATCGCCCGGGCTCGCCTTGGCGCCGGCCAGTCCGGCGACGGCGACCTGGCGGGCGCGAACCACCGACTCGAGCGTCTCGCGCTCGTGGGCGAGGTAGGCCTTGGCGGTCTCGACCAGGTTCGGAATGAGATCGTGGCGCCGGGTGAGCTGCACGTCGATCTGCGCAAAGGCATTCTTGAAGCCGTTGCGCGCGGCCACCAGTCCGTTGTAGACCGACACGAAGTACACGACAATCAGAACCGCTATCGCCAGAACGATCAGCAAGCCCATCGCCATTCCCCTGTTTCCGGCGCCGGTGGCGCCGATACCACGCCAGAGTAGCATGCAGTTTCGCAAGATCTCCCTGTCGGTCATCGGTGCGCTGGGCCTCGCCGCCGGCCCGCTTTTCGCGCAGACCGCCCCCGCGCCGACGCCCGCCAAGCCGGTGCCGACACAACCCCAGGTTTCCATGCAGAGCGCCACTGCCGCGGCGCAGCATCTGCCCGACGACCGCGTAAAGGCCACGCTCGACGCCTATAAGGATTGGCTCGAGAAACTGGACCAGCGGCACGCCGTGGCTGGCCTGGCGACCGCCGTCGTGGTCGACAACAAGGTCGTGTTCGAGCACACCCTCGGCTACGCCAACGCCTCCACGCAGGAACCGGTGACGCCCGAGACGGTGTTCCGGCTGGCTTCGCTGTCCAAGGCGTTTGCCACCGCCGTCGCCGGCGTGCTCGTCAACGACGGCCGGTTCAGTTGGGACACCAAGCTCGCCGACGTGCTGCCCTTCTTCAAGCTCAAGGACGCGGCCGCGGCAGAAAAGGCCACCGTGCGCGACATCCTCGGCCAGCGCCTGGGTCTTCCGCGCAATACCTACGACAACATGCTCGAGGGCGACGTCTCCTACGAGGAGCTCGTGCGCAAGCTCGACGAAGTGAACATGACCTGCGGCGTCGGGCGGTGCTACGGCTACCAGAACGTCGCCTTCAGCATGATCGGCGATGTCATCTATTCCATGACCGGCGATTTCTTCTACCGGCAGGTGGACAAGCGCATCTTCTTCCCTCTCGGCATGAAGACCGCGAGCTACGGCCGCGAGGCGCTGGAATCCAGCGCGAGCTGGGCGCGGCCGCATCGTCCCGCAGGCGCGGGCAACTGGCGTCCGTTCGAGCCGAAGGAGGCCTATTACCGGGTGGCGCCGGCCGCGGGTGTCAACGCCAGCCTGCGCGACATGGAGAAGTGGCTGATCGCGCAGATGGGTGGCCGGCCGGACGTGCTGCCGCCGGCGTTACTCGAAACGCTGCACGCGCCCGAGGTGTCCACCCCCGTCGAGCTGCGCTCCACGCCCTGGCGCCGGGAACGCCTCACCGACGCGTCGTATGCGCTCGGTTGGCGAGTCTTCCAATACGGTGGCGAGACGCTGATCTTCCACGCCGGCGCCGTGGAGGGTTACCGGACCATGATCGGGTTCTTCCCGAAATACCACGCAGGCGTCGTGACCATGTGGAATTCGGCCAGCCCCATGCCGTCGGGTCTGATGCCAATGGTGTTCGACAGCATGCTGGGACTGGAGCACGTGGATTGGGCCGGTGTGGAAAGCGAGGCGCCGGCGGTGGCGAGCGCGAAACCTGCCGCCAAGGGCAAGGTGCGACGCAGCGGCGGCAGCAAGGCGGCCTCCAGCAAGCGGGGCCACCGGCGCTGATGCCGGTCGCGGGATCCGGAAGTCCTTCGAAGAGGCGCCACCAGGCGCCTTTTTCGTTTCGCTAGTTCGTGTGACCTGGCAAAGAAAAAGGCGCCGCATCACTGCGGCGCCTTTCGTGCGGAGGCGGGTCGGCGACCCGCCGCGGCTCAGAGCTTGAACTCGATGCGCTGGCGCTTGGTGGACGCCACCGGCGAGCCATCCTGAGTCGCCGGCTGATACTTCCAGCGGCTCACCGCATCGATCGCCGCGCGGTCGAATACGTGGCGCGGCTGCGCATCGATCACCTTCACGTCGCTGACGTCGCCGCCCGCGGTGATAGTGAAGGACAGCTCCACCCAGCCTTCCTGGTTCGCGCGCATCGCCGCGGTCGGATAGCGCGGCGCGGTGTTCTTGACCAGCACCGCGGCGTGGGTACCCGCATCGGTCGCCGGCGCGGCAGCCGCGGAACTCGCCTGCTGCTGTTGCCGTGCGGACTCCGCCGCCTGCTGTTGCTGCGCCTGCCGCTGCTGTGCCAACCGCTGCTGCTCGGCCACGGCCTGCTGCGCCTTCAGCTCTGCCTGGCGATCGGCCTCGACCTTGTCCGCCGCCGCCTTCTGCGCCGCGAGCTGCGCCTGCTTCTCCTTGTCCGCCGCCAGCTGCTACTCGCGGTCGGCGAGCTTGCGTCCGGCATCGAGCTTGGAACGCAGAATGGTCAGCGTGTAGTTGGCGGGGTCCGCCTTGGCGAGCAGGTCGATCTGTCGCTGCGCGTCGTTGAAGTCGCGCTGGTTGATGGCCTGCTCGGCCGCGGTGGCGGCAAACGGGAACGTCTCGCGCAGCGCGTCGGTCGCGACCTGGTTGCCGGGCTGCTTCTGCAACACCTTCAGGTAGAACTCGAACGCGTTGTTGCCGGCCGGCGCCAGCAGGCGCTGCTCGTTCATCGCGCGACGAGCCTCGGACACCAGCTGGTTGAGGCTCATCGCCTCGACGTTCGCGGGCGGGGCCGCCGCCTCGTGTCCCGCCGACACCGGCGTGGACGGATGTCCGCCGTTATCGGCCTGCACCAGGTCCTGATGCGGTTTGATAATGAGGAACCAGGCCGCCGCCGCCAACACGGCGAGGACCACTAGGACGGCTATGACAATGGGCTGGATAGCCCCACGCGCCTGCGTGCGCGCATGACGGATATATCGGGTATCCATGGTCTCTCGCTGAGTGTCATCAGATACCCGCGCTTTTTCCCCCTGTACACCCAGGAGCGGCGGACCCCCCGGCCTGCCGCGGCGCGGATGCGGGAAAGGTAACCGTAATGCAGCACCACGGCAAATCGCGCGTAGCTTCACGGTGTGGGACCGGCGATTGCGCTAGCCGAACCCGGCGTGCAACCGGCGTCCGTTCCGCGTTTTCGGACCCCGGAAACGAAGCGTCCCGGCAAGAGCCGGGACGAAACTTTCGAAGTGCCTCTCCCTGCGCTGGGCACCGCAGGGAGAGAAAATCGAGTACGGCTTAGTTCTAGTCGTGCTTACTTCTTGGCGGTCTTGGCCTTGGCCGTCTTGGTGGCCTTGACCACCTTGGCAGCTGCAGCCTTCTTCACGGTCTTCTTGGCGGCCTTCTTGGCCACCTTCTTCACGGCGACCTTCTTGACGGACGCCTTCTTGGCGGCGGCCGGGCGCTTGCGGGCGGCGGCCTTCTTCGCGGTCTTCTTCACGGCCTTCTTGGCGGCCGGCTTCTTGGCGACCGGACGCTTGGTAGCGGCCTTCTTCGCGGTGGTCTTCTTGGCAGCCTTCTTGGCGGCGGGTTTCTTAGCGGCTTTCTTGGCAGTGGCCATAGTTCGTCTCAGCTCCTCATCAGTTGGCAGTGGTTGCCCAGTAAAAGCGTGGAGGAATGCCTCGACCAGCAGGTCGCTATTCGTGGCATGCCTCAAATTTTGGACTTGACGACGGGTGCGCTCGTCCGACAGAAGCCGCAGTACGTGCACTGGAATCGAGACCGTGATCTTGCGAACCGCCCCGGCCTTCTCGCCGTGCTCGACATACGGCTTGATGTACTTCGATGTTGCCATAACGCCTGTTCCCCGTTATCTGGTGCGAAAACTATTCCCGATTATTTCGGCTGTCAATTGATTTCAACAAAGAAATCAATCCGCCGAGCCCGCTCCATCCACCCCGGAAGCCCTGTCCCACAAGGCCCCGCGAGGCAAAAGGCGATTATCCGTTTGGACGTCCATACGTCCATACGGGAAAATCGGCGTAAATCAAAAAACCGCCTAAATCCCGCATAAAACCCGCTATTCCGCATCCACTCGCACATAATCGCGCGAACAAACCGGAATGCCGCGTAACTCTTTGGGAAGCAAGGGCTTAGCCCCTCGCCGACGCCCTTTTTGCCGGATGAACAAAATTCGACCGATGGAGCCCCGGACCGCCCCATCGCCCCCCTTGGAAGCAGGCCGAGGGCTCCTCGAGCGACATGCCGGCCGCCTGTTCGTCCGTCGCCACCACGGGTTCCGCTCGCTCGTTTCGTTCACCGCAACGGCACGGCGAAGGATGCGCCCCTCACAAACCAACGGCCGCTTGCGCGGCCGTCGTTCGATCCAACTCCTCCGCGGAGTGGTCAGTGATCTTCGTTCTCGATCTGCTCGGCGTACGCGTCCGCGTCGAGGAGCTCGTCCAGCTCGCCACGATCGCTCGGCTTGACCGCGAAGAGCCAACCGTCGCCGTAAGCGTCCTCGTTGATCTTTTCCGGCTTGTCGGTCAGCGCCTCGTTGATCTCCACGATCTCGCCGGATACGGGCGCATAGATGTCCGAAGCCGCCTTCACCGACTCCACCGTGGCGACGCCATTGCCGGCCTGGATGCTGGCGCCGATTTCCGGCAGCTCGACGTACACCACGTCGCCCAACTGGCCCTGGGCATGGTCGGAAATGCCCACGCGCACCAGGCCGTTGTCTTCGACTCGGGCCCACTCATGGGACTTGAGGAATTTCAGATCGCCGGGACTCTCGCTCATGATCGGGTCCAGTCATTGGGTTGGAAGATGCGCGGCATTCTAGCCGCATCGCCGCGAGGGCAACACTCGCTGGCGGTCAGATGCCTTCGCAGGGCTTGCCGTCGCGCACGAACGGATACTTCGCCACGCGCACCGGCACCTCGCGGCCGCGGATATCCACCCGCACCTCGCCCGGGTCGCCGGCGGGAATGCGTGCGAACGCCACCGCCTTGTTGAGAGTGGGCGCGAAGCTGCCGGAAAGGATCTCGCCCTCGCCATTGGCGGTGAGCACCTTCTGGCCATGGCGCAGCACGCCTTTCTCGTCCAGCACCAGGCCGACCATCACCCGCTTCACACCGGCGGCCTTCTGGGCCTCCAGCGCCGTGCGGCCGATGAAGTCGCGCCCCTCGTCCAGCGCGATGGTCCAGCCCAGATTGGCCTCCCACGGACTGACGGTCTCGTCCATGTCCTGGCCATAGAGGTTCATGCCGGCTTCCAGGCGCAACGTATCGCGTGCCCCCAGACCCGCGGGCGCGACGCCCGCGGACGCGAGCGCTTCCCACAGGGCTACCGCATGCTCTTCGGGCACGATGATTTCGAAGCCGTCCTCGCCGGTATAGCCGGTGCGGGCAATGAAGAGCGGCATGCCGTGCGGCCCCTGCGCCGCCGCGGCAACGAACTTGCCCAGCTTGCGGATGCGCTCGCGGTCCACCTCGTGCAACAGCCCGATCACCTTGTCACGGGCGTTCGGGCCCTGGACGGCGATCATGGCGAAGTCGGGCCGCTCCTTGACCTCCACACCGAACGCCTTGGCCTGCTTCTCGATCCAGGCGAGGTCCTTGGCACGCGTGGCGGCGTTGACGACCAGACGGAAGTGGCGGTCGTCGAAGAAGTAGACGATGAGGTCGTCGATCACCCCCGCCTGCTCGTCGAGCATGCAGGAATACAGCGCCTTGCCCTGGACCTTCAGCTTGTCCACGCTGTTGGCCAGCAGGTGGCGCAGGAAATCCCGGGTGCGCTCGCCGTGCAGGTCGATCACGGTCATGTGCGAGACATCGAACATGCCCGCGTCGCGGCGCACGGCATGATGCCCTTCGATCTGCGAGCCGTAATTGATCGGCATGTCCCAGCCACCGAAGTCGACCATGCGCGCGCCGAGCGCGCGGTGGGTGGCATTGAGTACGGTCTTCTCGGTCATTGCGATGGCGCCTGGGGAAAGCCGGCATTATCGCCGCCCGCCCCCACTCATTCCAAGCCACGCCCATGCTGCGTTGCGGCGGCGCACGCGTACGCCGCCGCATGGTCGGAAGGGTCAGGCCTTCGCGCTCTCCTGCGCCAAGAGGTAGGCAACCACCTGCTCGGCGAGCTGCTCCGCGCTCGCCGAGCCGGAAAGCAAATGAAGCTCCGGCGCCTCGGGCACCTCATAGGGCGAGTCGATGCCGGTAAAATTCCGGATCATCCCCGCACGCGCCTTCTGGTACAGCCCCTTCACATCGCGCCGCTCGCATTCTTCGAGCGGCGTATCGACGAACACCTCGATGAACTCGCCCGCCGCGAAGCGCTCACGGGCGAACTGCCGCTCTCTCTGGAACGGCGAGATGACGCACGCCAGCACGATCAGCCCGGCATCCACCATCAAGTGCGCCACCTCGGCGACACGCCGCACGTTCTCCACGCGCGCCTCGGCGGTGAAGCCCAGGTCCTTGTTGAGCCCGAGCCGGAGGTTGTCGCCATCGAGCAAGTACGTGTGCCGCCCCAACGCATGGAGCCTGCGCTCCACCAGGTTGGCGATCGTCGACTTGCCGGCGCCGGAAAGACCGGTGAACCACAGGCAGAGCGGCACCTGCCCCTTGCTGAGGCTGCGCGCCTGCTTATCGATGTCCACGTGCTGCCAATGGACATTGGTCGCCCGTCTCAAGGCGAAGTCGAGCATGCCGCAAGCCACCGTCGCATGGGTCTGGCGATCGATAAGAATGAAGCCGCCCAGGGTCCGGTTGTCCGCATAGGCCTCGAGGGCCACCGGATGATCGAGGTCGAGGTTGCAATAGCCGACTTCGTTGAGTTCCAGCCGCCGTGCGGCCAGCTCCGCCTGCGTATTGACATCCACCTTGTGCTTGATGGCGGTCACGCGCGCATTCACCGTCCGCGTACCCAGTTTGAGCCAGTAAGTGCGATTGGGTAGCAGCGCCTCGCCCCCCAGCCACAGAAGATGGGCAGCGAACTGGTCGGAGACGGGGGCGGGCCGGACGGCATCGGCAAACACGTCGCCGCGACTGACGTCGATCTCCCGGTCCAGGGTCAGGGTCACGGCCTGGCCCTGAGCCGCACGATCCAGGTCGCCATCAGCGGTCACGATGCGCGCTATTCGCGCCCGCTGCATGCCTGGCTCGACCAGGACCTCGTCCCCACGGGCCACGCTTCCGCCGCAAATGGTGCCTGCGTATCCGCGGAACGACGCGTCCGGACGGTTGACGTACTGCACTGGCATGCGGAAATCCGGCGATACCGTTTCAGCCGGCTCGGCGGCTTCCAGCAGATCAAGAAGACAAGGACCGGCGTACCAGGGCATGCGCGCCGACCGGGCACCTACGTTGTCGCCTTCCGGCGCAACCACCGGCAGGCCTTGCACGGATGCTATGCCAAGCCTTGACGCCAACTCGCGGTACTACTCGACGATGGTGTCGTAGACGTCCTGCCGGCAATCGACCAGGTCCATCTTGTTCACTGCCAGCACCACTTGGCGTACGCCCAGCAAGGCGCAGATGTAGGTGTGCCGACGCGTCTGGGGCAGCAGGCCTTTGCTGGCGTCCACCAGCACCACCGCCAGGTCGGCCGTTGATGCACCCGTCGCCATATTGCGTGTGTATTGCTCGTGCCCAGGGCAGTCAGCGACGATGAACGCGCGCCGGGCCGTATGGAAATAGCGATAAGCCACGTCGATCGTGATGCCCTGCTGGCGTTCGGCATCGAGGCCATCCGTGAGCAGGGAAAAATCGAGGCGCCCAGCCTGATCCATATGCAACTTGCGGCTATCGCGGGCCAACGCCTCCAGCTGATCCTCAGGCACCATGCCCGCGTCGTAGAGCAGACGTCCCAGCAGGGTGCTCTTGCCGTCATCGACGCTGCCGCAGGTAATGAAGCGCAGCAGGCCGTCCGGCCGGTCTTGACCCAAAGGTGCGGCCGCCATCAGAAATACCCCTCCTGCTTCTTCTTTTCCATGGATGCAGAGGCATCGTGGTCGATGACACGCCCCTGTCGCTCAGAGCTCCGCGAGCGCGCCATCTCATCGATGATGTCGTCCAGCGTGGCAGCCGTGGACTCCACCGCGCCCGTCAACGGATAGCAGCCAAGGGTTCGGAAACGCACGCTGCGCAGGTCGACGCTCTCCCCCTCGCGCAGGGTAAAACGCTCGTCGTCCACCATGATCCAAGCGCCGTCACGATCGACGACCGGCCGGCGCTTGGCGAAGTACAGCGGAACGACCGGAATACCCTCCTTCCGTATGTACTGCCAGACATCCATCTCGGTCCAATTGGACAAGGGAAACACTCGGACGCTCTCGCCTTTGTGGATGCGTGTGTTGTAGTTGTTCCACAGCTCGGGGCGCTGGTTCTTGGGGTCCCAGCGATGCTGATCCGTGCGGAAGGAAAAGACGCGCTCCTTGGCGCGCGACTTCTCTTCGTCGCGCCGGGCGCCGCCAATGGCCGCATCGAAGCCGTATTTGTCCAGGGCCTGCTTAAGCGCCACGGTCTTCATGACGTCGGTATGGATGGCCGCGCCATGCGTCAACGGCGATATGCCCTGGCGCAAACCTTCCTCGTTGATATGCACCAGCAGCCGGACATCCCCCTGCGCCGCCACCTGGTCTCGAAAGGCGATCATTTCCCGGAATTTCCAAGTGGTATCCACGTGAAGGAGCGGAAGGGGAGGCTTGGCCGGAAAGAACGCCTTGCGCAACAAATGCAACAGAACCGAGGAATCCTTGCCGATCGAATAAAGCATGACGGGGCGATCAAACGACGCCGCCGTCTCGCGAAAAATATGAATGCTCTCCGCTTCGAGCGCATCCAAGTGAGACATTTGCATGGAATATTGGCCTACAAGCTGGAAGCCACCGCCACTGGATGGCGGAAACGAAAGTCCGTGCAGCCGGTAATCGCGGCCTGCATGGCACGGAAGTGTGAGGAATTTAACCGAAACAGGATTTGAATATTCGAACCGCCAACGAGTTTCGCGCTTCCAGGTTGACCCGCCCGCAAATCCCGTAAGATCGGCCCCATGAGTCCATCGACCGCGACAGGAAGCGCCGAACTGGATGCCAGCGCTCAGCCACCGGTGCTGCGGATCGCCGGCGATTGGACATTGGGGCATTACGTCGACCTCGAGCGTCGCGTCGATGCGCTCGCTACGCCGCTGCCCAAGGGCACCCAGGTGGATCTGGCGGGCTTGACTCAGTTGGATACCGCGGGAGCTTCCCTGCTCGTGCGCATCATGGGCACCGACCGGCTCGCCGATCTGGCGCGTGCCGGTGCCGACCTGCCCCCGGCTCGGCGCGCCTTGCTGGAAACCGTCGGCAAGGCCCTCGATGCCTATCAGCGCCCCAGCGCCGAACGGCGTCCGCCGGCGGTCGTGGAAGTGCTGGCGCGCATCGGCAAGACCATGGAGAGCGTCTGGCGCCAGCAGCTGCAGCTGCTCGGCTTTATCGGCCTGACCTTGGAAACGCTCGCGCGCGGCGTACTCCGCCCGCGGAGCTGGCGCATCACGTCGCTAGTCTCCCACGTCGAACAGACCGGACTGAATGCCGTGCCGATCGTGGCGCTACTGACTTTCATGGTCGGGGCAGTGGTCGCCTTCCTGGGTTCCACGGTACTGGCCGACTTCGGCGCCACTATTTATACGGTCGACCTGATCGCGTTCTCCTTCCTCCGCGAGTTCGGCGTACTGCTGACGGCCATCCTCATGGCCGGCCGAACCGCGAGCGCGGTCACGGCCCAGATCGGCTCGATGAAAGCGAACGAGGAGATCGACGCCATCCGCGCGCTCGGCCTGGACCCGGTGGAGCTGCTGGTGTTGCCGCGGGTGATGGCCTTGTTGGTGTCGCTGCCGCTGCTCACTTTCCTGGCGATGGTGTCCGGCCTGGTTGGCGGTGCGGTGGTATGCGCCCTCACGCTGGATATCTCGCCGACCATGTTCATGACGCTGTTCAAGGCCGACATTGGCGTTCGCCACTTCCTGGTGGGCCTGTCCAAGGCCCCGGTATTCGCCTTCCTGATCGCGGTGATCGGCTGCCTGGAGGGTTTCAAGGTCAGCGGCAGCGCCCAATCGGTGGGCGAGCACACCACATCCAGCGTGGTGCAATCGATCTTCGTGGTGATCCTGCTGGACGCCCTGGCGGCGCTGTTCTTCATGGAGATGGGCTGGTGAGCGCGGTGCCCGCAGTAACGCAACCGGCATCCGAGACCATCATCCAGGTCCGTGACCTGGTCAATCGCTTCGGCGCACAGGCGGTGCACGAACACCTGGACCTGGACGTCCATCGGGGCGAAATCCTCGGCGTCGTCGGTGGCTCGGGTACGGGCAAGTCGGTACTGCTGCGGACGATCGTGGGCCTGCGCCGCCCGACGTCCGGCCGCGTGCAGGTGTTCGGCCAAGACCTGCTCGGCCTGCCGCAGGAACAGCGATCGCGGATCGAACGCCGCTTCGGCGTGCTGTTCCAGAACGGCGCGCTGTTCTCCTCGCAGAACGTGGTGGAGAACGTGGCCATGCCGCTGATCGAGCACGCCGGCCTGAAGCGTCCCGATGCGGAAGCGTTGGCCGAGGTCAAGCTTGCGCTGGCGGGGTTGCCCCAAGGCACGGGAGTGAAGTACCCATCCGAACTCTCCGGCGGCATGGTGAAGCGCGCCGCGCTGGCCCGCGCGCTGGCGCTGGACCCCGAGATCCTGTTTCTCGACGAGCCCACGGCCGGCCTCGATCCGATCGGAGCGGCCGCGTTCGACCAATTGATCCTGACGTTGCGCGACGCGCTCGGCCTGACGGTGTTCCTGGTCACGCACGATCTGGACACGCTCTACACGATCTGCGACCGCGTCGCCGTGCTGTCGCAGAAAAAGGTGCTGGTGTGCGACCGCCTGGATGTCGTCGCAGAAACCGACGATCCCTGGGTGCAATCGTATTTCCACGGCCCCCGCGGCCGCGCGGCGCTGCAGGCCGCGGAAGCAACGCGAGAGGTGAAGTGAAATGGAAACCCGTGCGCATCACGTGTTGATCGGCCTGTTCACCGTCGTGGTCGTGGCCGCCGCCCTGCTGTTCAGGCTATGGCTGGCCAAGTCCAGCGCGGACCGGGAGTTCGCCGAGTACCAGGTGATCTTCAACGAGGCCGTCACCGGCCTTTCCCAGGGAGGTGCCGTTCAATACAACGGCATCAAAGTCGGCGACGTCACCCAGCTCAAGCTCGATCCCCAGGACCCGCGCCGCGTGCTCGCCCGCATCCGCGTCGGCGCGGACACGCCGATCAAGCAGGACACGCATGCCAAGCTCGCGCTGACCGGCGTGACCGGGATGGCGGTCATCCAGCTCAGCGGCGGCTCGCCGAACAGCCCGGCGTTGACTTCGGCGACCGGTGGCCTGCCAGTGATCGTGGCGGACCCGTCGCCCCTGAGCAAATTGCTCGCCAACGGCGAGGATGTGATGACCAACATCAACGATGTGGTATCGCGCGCCAGCCAGCTGATGTCCGACGAGAACGTTGCGCGCATCAGCCGTACGCTGGACCACCTGGACAAGGCGACCGGTGCGGTCGCCGACCAGCGCGACGACATCCGCGCCCTGATCAGCCAGCTGGCGGTGGCGAGCAAGCAGGCCAACGCGACGCTCGCCCAGACCGAGCAACTCGCCCGCAGCGCCAATGGGCTCGTCGACCAACAGGCTCGCGCCACCCTGGAAAGCGCGCGCAACGCCATGGCTTCCCTGGAGCGCTCCACTGCGGCCATCGACCGTCTCCTCAACGACAACCGCGCCGCGCTCAACGGCGGCATGCAAGGCCTGGGCGAACTGGGACCGGCCGTGCGCGAGTTGCGCGACGCGGCCAGCTCGCTGAGGGGCATCACCCGCAAGCTCGACGACAACCCGGCGGGCTTTCTGCTCGGCCGCGACCGCAGCAAGGAGTTCGTGCCATGACGATCACCGCCCGCGCGCCACTCCTGGCGGCGCTACTCGCCCTCGCCGCCTGCTCGGTATTGCCCAAGGCCGAATCGCCCGACATCTACCGACTGCCTGCCGCCGCGCTGCCACGTGCCCAGGCGGGCGCGGTCAACTGGTCGCTGCGGGTAGATACTCCGCAAGCCGAACGCATGCTCGATAGCGCACGCATCGCGGTATTCCCGCAGGGCGACGTGGTGAGTGTGTACAAGGGCGCGCGCTGGAGCGACCGCGTGCCGGTCCTGCTGCGCAATCGCCTGCTCGAGGCATTCCGCAACGATGGCCGCGTCGCTGCGCTGAGCAGCGACGACACCAACCTCCAGGCCGACTATGTGTTGAGTGCCGACCTCACGGCCTTCCAGTCCGAATACCGCGGCAAGGAGCCCGTGGTCGTGGTGCGCTACGACGCTCGTCTGGTACGCAACAACGGCCTGAAGATCGTCGCCGCCCGGCGCTTCGAAGTGACGCAGCCGGTGGGGGGCACCGGCGTGCCGCAGGTGATAGCGGCCTTCGGCCTGGCCGGCGACGCGCTATCGGCCCAGGTCGTCGATTGGACGTTGGCGCAACGCGCGGAGATGCGGGGCTCGCGCGACTGACGCCGCTGCGCCTGCCTCAGCGGCGCGGCTCGATCCAGCGAAACGTGAGATTGATACGCGGCCCGACGCCGGCCGACGTCCTGGGCAACGCGTGCTGGTAATGGCGCTGCGTCTCTCCCGCCATGCACAGCAGGCTTCCATGGGGCAGTTCGATACCGCGGACTTCACGCCTGGCACCCTCTTTTGCGCGGGGACGCAGGCAGAAGCGCCGTTCCGCGCCCAGGCTCACCGAGGCGATCACGGGGTGCGGGCCGAGCTCGGGTTCGTCGTCGCTGTGCCAACCCATCGCATCCCGTCCATCGCGGTAGAGATTGGCCAGCACGCTGTTGAAGCGCGCCTCGCAGGCCTCTTCCGCGCGCGCGCGCAGGGCGGCGAGCGCCGCCGACCATGCGTGCGGCTCGAAACGTGTGCGGGAGTAGACATAAGTGGCGTCCGGATCGCCGATCCAGCAACTCAAGCGCGGCGAGTCCACTTCGCGCCCGAAGATGCGGATGCGATGCACCTCCCAGGGAATGGAGTGGCGCAGTTCCTCCATGAGCGCATCGGCCTCTTCGCTGGTGAGCCAGTGCGGCAGCAGTCGCAGGTCCGCACCGGGCATCGCGCAGACCTGCCACTCCCCCCTTCCCGCGCCGCCGAAGAGGCTCATGCGGCTGGCCTGGGCTCCACGGGATACACCGGTTCGGCATCCAAGGTCGCGGCGCAGACCTCCGCCAGCTCCAGCAGGCGCAGGTCGGACCCGCGCGCTCCGACCAGTTGCATGCCGATCGGCAGGCCATTCGGCAAGGTGCCCAGGGGAATGCTGACCGCCGGACAGCCCGCCAGGCTGGCGAAGCTGGTGAGATCGGCCTGCGAATCCGGGACGGCGCCGCCCAGCGGGAACGCTCCCTGTGGCGTCGTGGGCATCACCAGCACGTCCACCTGGGCGAACAAGCGGCGCATCTTGAGGGTGGCCGCGTCCAGCACGCGGTCGGCCACCGCGTAATCGGCCGCGCTCTTGGTCGCCGCGTAGGAGAGCATGTGGCGGAAACGCTCCGAGACCGGATGTTCGGTATCCGCCAGATCGGCCGCGAAGGTGCTGAGCATCTCCGCTTCCATAAGGAACAAGCCGGCGCGCCGCGTGCGCGCGAAGTCCCAGTCCGTGAAATCCACCGCGCGGCGTTCGCCCAGCTCGCGCGGCAGCCTTTCCAGCGCCGACTCGAAGACGTCGATCACCGCGGGCTCCACGCCTACCGCCGCAAGGTCGGGCAGCAGACCGCAGCGCAGGTTGCCCGGCTCCCAGTCCGGCGGCGCGAAGGCCACGCGGCGGCGGCGCGACCGCGCGTCATCCGCGTCGTAGCCAGCGAGTACTTGCAACAGGACGGTCAGGTCATTGGCGCTGCGCGCCAGCAGGCCGACCGCATCGAGCCGGCGTGCGGCGGGTACCAGGCCGCGTGCGGAAATTTCGCCGTGGGTCGGCTTGAGCGCGTACACGCCGCAATAGCTGGCGGGAATGCGGATCGAACCCAGGCTGTCGGAACCGACCGCCGCCGCGGCCATCCCCGCCGCCACCGCGGCAGCCGCACCGCCCGAGGAACCGCCGGCCGTATAGCCATGCCGGTGTGGGTTATGCGTGGGGCCGAAATGGGGATTGTCGGTAGCCGCGCCGAGCGCCCCCTCGTCCATATTGGTCTTGCCCACCAGCACCGCGCCCGAGGCGCGCAGGCGCGCCACCACATGAGCGTCCTCCGGGGCCGGCTGCTTGCGCCCCGGCAAGCCGGCCCGCGTCGGCCAGCCGGCCGCGTCGAAATTGTCCTTGATCGCGATGGGCAGGCCGTCAAGCCGCCCTAGCACGCCATCCCGGCGACGGTGCTGGGCCGCCCTGGCCTGCTCCTGCAGCAAGCCCGGGCTGAGGCCCACGAAGGCGTTGAGCTGGGGGTTCAGCCGCTCGATCGCCTCCTGGTAGACGTCCGCCAATCCCTGCGGCTGGGTCCGCCCGGCGGCCAGCCAGTGAAGCAATTGACAAAGGGTGGCGCGACGCAAGTCACGATCGGAGATCGGCGGTAGCTGGTTCATGAACACTCCCTTTCAGCGGTTCCGATTATCGATGCGAGCCGTGAAGCGTTTGCAAGCGGTGCCGCACCATGCGTTGCCGCACAGTGCGCGAAAACGGACAATGGCGCGCTGGGACGGCCAAGGCCGTCCTCGCCGCGGCGCCAAGGCGCACCGCGTGTAGCCAGCCACGAAAGCCAGCCGGGAACCACTTGGAGCAGCCGATGAGCGAACGCGAAACCATGGAATACGACGTCGTCGTCGTGGGCGCGGGCCCGGCCGGCCTGTCGTTCGCGATCCGGCTGAAGCAGCTCAAGCCCGATGTCAGCGTGTGCGTGATCGAGAAGGCTTCCACCATCGGCGCCCAGATCCTGTCGGGCGCGGTGATCGAACCGCAGCCGCTGGACGCCCTGCTCCCCGGCTGGCGCGACAACCCGCCGCCGATCTGCGTGCCGGCGACCGAAGACGAGTTCTGGCTACTGACCAAGACCGGCGGCCGCAAGCTGCCCGTGCCGCCGGGCATGAACAACCACGGCAACGTCATTGTCTCACTCGGCGCCATGTGCGCCTGGTTGGCCCCGCAGGCCGAGGCGCTGGGTGTTGACGTGTTTCCGGGTTTCGCGGCCGCCGACAACGTCTTCAACGAAGACGGCTCCGTCGCCGGCGTGCGCATCGGCGACATGGGTGTGGCGAAGGATGGCTCGCACAAGCCAGGCTATACGCAGGGCATCGACATCAAGGCCAAGGTCACCGTGCTCGCCGAGGGCGCGCGCGGCAGCCTCACCAAGCAGCTCATCAAGCGCTTCGCGCTGGACAAGGACAGCGATCCGCAAGGCTATTCCATCGGCATCAAGGAACTGTGGCAGGTGCCCGCCGGCCGCGTGCAGCCGGGCAAGATCGTGCATAGCTTCGGCTGGCCGGCCGACAACCACACCTACGGCGGCAGCTTCCTGTATCACCTCGACAAAGACCGCATCGCGCTGGGCTACGTCAGCGGCCTGGATTACAGCGACCCGAACTACCAGCCCTGGGAGGCCTTCCAGCAGTGGAAGAACCATCCGTCGGTGAAGTCGCTGCTCGAGGGCGGCAGCATTCTGTCGGCCGGCGCGCGCGCCATCGTCACCGGCGGCTATCAGTCGCTGCCCAAGCTGGAAATGCCCGGCGCACTGCTGATCGGCGACACCGCCGGCCTGCTCAACGTGCCGAAGATCAAAGGCACGCACCAGGCTATCAAGAGCGGCATGCTGGCCGCGGAGCATCTGGCAGCCAACGAGCTGAACTCGGCCGGCTTCGATGCCAAGCTGCGTGGCTCTGACGTCATGGCCGAGCTGAAGAAGGTGCGCAATATCAAGCCAGCCTTCAAGAAGGGCCTGTGGTTCGGCATGCTCAACGCCTCCTGGGAAACCGCCATCGGCGGCGCCTCGCCGTGGACGCTCAAGAACAAGGCCGACTGGTCGTCCCTGCACAAGCTGGGTCAGCAGGAAGAGCCCAAGCGGGACTACGTCCAGCGCGAGCTTCCCCCGCGCGACCGGCTGGCCGGCGTGTACTTCGCCGCCACCGAGCACGACGAAGACCAGCCCGTGCATCTGCACGTGCTCGACACTTCAGTCTGCGTAACCAAGTGCGCCGAGGAATACGGCAACCCCTGCCAGCGCTTCTGCCCGGCCAATGTCTACGAGATCGTGCAGGACGAAGCGGGCAAGCGGCTGCAGATCAATGCCGCTAACTGCGTGCACTGCAAGACGTGCGACATCAAGGACCCGTACCAGATCATCAACTGGGTGACGCCAGAGGGTGGGTCGGGGCCGAACTACCAGAATCTCTGACGAGAGGACCCTGAGCTGTCCGCCCGACTCACCTGGCGCTTCAAACGCCTGAACTATGCGCTGCAGCGCTTCCGTGGCAGCGTGGCGCTACGCGGTTGGCGCGGCACCCTCGCACGCGTACGGCAGGAGTTCGAGCGGCGTCCGACCATCGACGATTCGCTGCATGTCGAACCGCTGGATGTGCCGTTTACGCCATTCGCGCTGCCGACGTCAGAGCAACCGCTGGTATCGGTGATCATTCCGGTCCACGGCAAGCTGGCCTATACGCTGGCATGCCTGCGCTCGATCGCGCGAAACGCTCCCGCAGCCGCGTTCGAAGTGATCGTGGTGGACGATGCCTCTCTCGACGACTCGGTCGAGCGGCTTGGCGATGTCCAAGGCCTGCGGCTACTGCGCAATGATCGCAATCTGGGCTTTGTCGGTACGAGCAACGCTGGCGCTGCTGCAGCGCGCGGCGACTTCCTTCTGTTCCTCAACAACGACACGCAGGTCACGCCAAACTGGCTCGATGGCCTGCTCGCCTGCTTCCATGACTGCAAAGACTGCGGCATAGCCGGCAGTCGCCTTGTCTACCCAGACGGCCGGCTGCAGGAAGCCGGTGGACTCGTATTCGCCGACGGCAGCTGTTGGACGTCAGGCCGCTTCGAGCCACGCGACGCCCCCGCCTGGCGCTATCGCCGCGAAGCCGACTATGTCAGCGGTGCGTCCCTGATGATCCGCCGCGATGTATTCGACAGCGTCGGCGGTTTCGACCAACGTTATGCGCCTGCGTACTACGAGGACACCGACCTCGCATTCGCGGCACGACAGCTCGGCCTCAAGGTCTATTACGAGCCGTCCAGCACCGTTATCCACTGCGAGGGCGTCAGCGCAGGTACCGACCCGCACTCGGGCATGAAGCGCCACCAGATGATCAACCAGGCGACCTTTGTGGCCAAGTGGGAAGGCGCACTGCACGCCCAACCACCGGAAGGCACTTCACTTACGCGGGCCCTGCGCTGGCGTCGGCGTGGCCGCGTACTGGTAGTCGACAGCATGACCCCGGACCCAACGCGCGACTCCGGCTCGCTTCGACTGACCGCCATGCTGCGCCTGATGGATGAGCAAGGTTGGTCCGTCGCATTCCTGCCGGACGATGGCCGCGCCAGCGAAGATGAGATTCGAGCGCTTGGCGCACTGGGCGTCGAAGTATTATGTCGTCCCTGGATATCTGACTTGCCGCACTGGCTGCGCGCGCATGGCCACGAACTCCACGGAGTGATGCTTTGCCGCCACACTGTTGCCGGTCAATACGCTTCGCTAGTACGCCAGCTCGCGCCCAAGGCGCGCCTGCTGTTCGACACCGTCGACCTGCACTTCCTGCGTGAGCAGCGTGCCGCCGAACTCAGTGGCAACGCCTCCATGGCTCGCCAGGCGCAGGCATCGCGCAAAAGCGAACTGGCACTGATCGAACAATGCGACGTTACCTTCGTGGTGAGCCCGCATGAGCAGGCCCTACTGGCCAACGAGCTTCCGCAGGCGAAAATCGAGCTGCTGTCGAACATCCATGAGGTGTTCGGCTGTCGAAGACCCTACCGGGGTCGGCGGGATCTGGTATTCATCGGCGGCTTTGGGCACCCACCCAACGTCGATGCGATTCGCTGGATTGCGACCGGCATTCTGCCCGCCCTGCGCACGCGGCTGCCGGACATCGTCGTGAGTGTGGTTGGGGATATCCCCGATGCCGCACGTGAAGAGCTCTCAGTGCCGGGCTTGGTGCTTCACGGCCGGGGGCCAGACCTCACCCCGATCATGGATCACGCGCTCGCATCGCTGGCCCCCCTCCGGTTCGGCGCCGGAGTGAAAGGCAAGATCAACATGGCGATGAGCCACGGCCTGCCCGTCATTGCGACGGATACGGCAGTGGAAGGTATGCAGCTACAGCCTGGTGTCGACGTGCTCATCGCGGAAGATCCAGCCGGCTTTGCCGACGCAGCCGCACGCCTTGCGTCCGACGAGGGTCTATGGACGGTTTTGTCACGCAACGGCCTGCGCAACGTGGACGAGCACTTCTCGTCCCGTGCCGCTGCAGCCACCCTTCGTCGCGTACTGGATTGACCCGCTTCGTCGCAACGGGGACCATTCCGGGGCCACCGGGATAACGTGTATGCCGCTCTTCGATTTCGCCAAACGCCAAGTCTTCCAGCTGCTGCGCGCCGGGTTTCGCCTGATGCCCATGCCGGTGTCGACACGTGATCGCTGGAGGCAGCACTTCCTGGATCGCTACGCGGGCATGGTGCCCAAGAGCCCACGCGGGCGTGCACCCGTCGAAAGCTCGCGCCGCCCCCGGCAGCGCGCGGTGGAGCACGCCATCGGTCATGTGCCGCGCCGCAGGGAGGCACTCCCGTCGCCGCTACCGGTGACATTGGTAGCCTTCTATCTGCCGCAGTTCCACTCGATTCCAGAGAACGACGCATGGTGGGGAGCTGGTTTCACGGAGTGGCGCAATGTGACGCGCGCGCTCCCACAGTACGAGGGTCATGCACAACCTCGGCTACCCAGTGATTTGGGGTTCTACGACCTGAGTCAGCCGGATGTGATGCGCAAGCAGATGCAACTCGCACGCGAATACGGCATTGGAGCTTTCTGCACCTACTTCTACTGGTTTGCCGGTAAGACACTACTGGAGGCGCCACTGCGCCAATGGCTTGCCGATGCTGATCTGAACCTGCCCATCTGCCTGTGCTGGGCGAACGAAAACTGGTCGCGGCGCTGGGACGGGCGCGCCGAAGACGTACTGATCGGCCAGCAACACAGTGCAGAGGACGACCTTGCGTTCATTGCGTATATCGCCGCCTACCTGAAGGACCCTCGCTACCTACGCATCGACGGCAAACCGATGCTACTGGTGTATCGCCCCGGCTTGCTACCGTCGCCGAAGGAGACAGCTGCACGCTGGCGTGCATGGTGCCGCGACAACGGCATCGGCGAGATCCACCTTGCCTATGTGCAGAGTTTCGATCGGGTAGACCCAGCCAGCATCGGCTTCGACGCAGCGGTCGAATTCCCACCGAACAATACTTCGCTGAATCCGATCACCAGCGACCAGCAGCTAATCAATCCAGACTTCACCGGCGAAGTGCTCGATTGGCGCGAACTCGCGAGTAACGCCACCAACGCCACCCCGCCCAACTATCTGCTATATGCGGGCGTCAACCCGGGCTGGGACAACGAACCGCGCAGGAGCGGGCGCGGCCGTGTGCTGGCCCATGCATCGCCACGTACCTATAGGGACTGGTTGCGTCATGCAGTGTCCGTGGCCCAGACACGCTCGCCGCGAACGCCGATGGTCTTCATCAACGCATGGAACGAGTGGGCCGAAGGTGCCGTGCTGGAGCCCGACGTACGTCTCGGGTACGCCTGGCTGGATGCCACCCGTGCAGCATTGCTGCCACCGCGTGAAAGCGCGGACAAGCGCCCATGCGTTGTCGTGCACGCGTGGTACGCGGAAGTGCTCGACGACGTGATCCCGAGCTTGAATGCCAGCGCGCTCGACTGGCGATTCGTGATCACAACGGCGCCCGATCGCGAGCGCGACGTTCGCACGCGGCTTGAGGCACTCGGGATAGATGCTGAGATCCACGTCTTCGAAAATCGCGGACGCGACGTGTTGCCCTTTTTACACGTGGCGGACCGGTTGCTCAATGAAGGCGTCGACGTCATCCTCAAGCTGCACACCAAGCAGTCCGTGCATCGAAAGGACGGCTCGCAGTGGCGTGACGAATTGCTGCACAGTCTCGCCGCTGCCGACCGTGCGTCACGCATCGTCGAAGCCTTCGTTACCGATCCCCACCTGGGGCTAGTTGCGCCGGAGGGACATTCGCAGCCGCTGGAGCATTTCTGGGGCGCCAACGAAGCGAACGTCCGCGCGCTCTGCGTCAGGCTTGGCCTTTCTCAGCCCTTGCCCGGCAGCGAGTTCGTTGCCGGAAGCATGTTCTGGGTTCGTCTCGCTGCGCTTCGGCCGCTGCTCGACGCGCATATGGCGCCCTGGGAGTTCGAGCACGAAACAGGCCAGATCGATGGGACGATGGCTCACGCTGTGGAACGCATCTTCTCTCTGGCCACATTGTCGGCTGGCTTCGCCGTCTCGGATGCCGCTAGCCTGTGCGGTCTGGCTCCGAACGCCCCCCATGGGCCTTATCCGTACGCCCAAAGGACGGGTTAAGCGTCTGTTTTACGGGGATCTTCTTGCCACATTCATACAAATGTTTGAAGCCGAGTAGAATGTGCTTCTTTGTGCCCGCGCGGCGGCTTATTAGTTAAGGACCCACCGATGAAGATTCTTGTTGGCTACAAGCGCGTCGTGGACTACAACGTCCGCATTCAGGTGAAACCCGACGGCACGGGCGTGGTGACGGACGGCGTGAAGCTATCCGCCAATCCGTTCGACGACATCGCGCTTGAAGAAGCCCTGCGCCTGCGTGAAAAGGGCGTGACTGAAGAGGTGGTGGTCGTGGGCATCGGCCCTGCCGATCTCACCGCACACCTGCGCAATGGTCTCGCCATGGGCGCCAATCGCGCCATCCACGTGGGGACCACGGACGCCGTGCAGCCGCTCACTGCGGCACGCATCTTCCAGAAGCTGATCGAGAAGGAACAGCCCGGCCTGGTCATCCTCGGCAAGCAGGCCATTGACGACGACGCCAACCAGACCGGCCAGATGCTGGCCGCGCTGTGGGAACGTCCGCAGGCCACCTTTGCCAGCAAGGTCGAGATCGCCGACGGCAAAGCCACGGTGACCCGCGAAGTCGACGCCGGCCTCGAAGTGATCGAGGCCGAACTGCCGGCCGTGATCACCACCGACCTGCGCCTCAACGAACCGCGCTTCATCAAGCTGCCGGACCTCATGAAGGCCAAGTCCAAGCCGATCGACACCATCGAGTTCGGCTCGCTCGGGGTGGAAGCCAACGAACACCTCAAGACCACGCACTACGCCGCGCCGGCCAAGCGCAGCAAGGGCGTAATGGTGAAGGATGCGGCCGAACTGGTCGCGGCGCTAAAACAGAAGGGGCTTCTGTAATCGTCTTGACCAAGCACTAGCCATCGATGGCTGGGCTTTTTAATGAACGCCTCCCTGTCCCAAGTTTGAGGGAACACCCATGAGCAAGATTCTCGTCATCGCCGAGCACCTGGACGGCAAGCTGAACTCCTCCACCGCGCGCGCTGTGAGCGCCGCCGCGGCGATCAAGCCCGAAGCCATCGACGTGCTGGTACTGGCCGATAACGTCGGCGCCGTCGCTGCCGACGCTGCCAAGGTCGAAGGCGTGAGCCGAGTGCTCACCGTCGCCCGCGCCGAAAACGCGCATCCTCTGGCCGCCGTGCTTGCACCGCAAATCGCCAAGGCCGCCGCTGGCTACAGCCATGTGTTCGCCCCATCGACCACATTCGGCAAGGACGTGCTGCCACGCGTCGCCGCCCTGCTCGGCGTGGCCCAGGTCAGCGATGTGATGAGCGTTGAAGGCGCGCACACGTTCAAGCGCCCGATCTACGCCGGCAACGCGATCATTACCGTTGAAGCAGATGCCGGCAGCACCGTCGTCGCGACGATCCGCACTGCCTCGTGGGCAGCCGCGGCCTCGGGCGCCAACAACGCCCCGGTCGAAGCGCTGAATGTCGACGTGGCCCTGCCCTCGCATACCCGCTTCGTCGAACTGCAGTCCGGCAAGAGCGATCGCCCCGATCTGCAGAGCGCCAACAAAGTCGTCTCTGGCGGCCGCGGCGTGGGCTCGAAGGAGAACTTCGACATCATTTTCAAGTTCGCCGATAAGATCGGCGCGGCCGTAGGCGCTTCGCGCGCCGCCGTCGACGCCGGCTACGTGCCGAGCGACCTGCAAGTGGGCCAGACCGGCAAGATCATCGCGCCGGAGCTTTACATGGCCATCGGCATCTCCGGGGCCATCCAGCACCTTACCGGCATAAAGGATGCTGGCACCATTGTGGCCATCAACAAGGACGGCGAGGCGCCGATCTTTGAGATCGCGGACATTGGCTTGGTGGGCGATCTGTTCAAGATCATTCCGGAGTTGGAGCAGGCGATCGGGTGATCTAACCGGGCCGCTGCCCTCCGGTTCCCAGCGGCCCAGTCGCTCAAAGAAGACATAGGAGAACACCCTGGGCGAATCGGCAAGATCGTTCGCCGTACTCCGTGACGCGCCGTAGTAATATCCCGGGACGTAGCTTTATACGCCAAGGGGGCTATGTGACCGGGGCGGGGACGGAACGTAGGGGTGTCATGGAAAGTCTGTCTATAAAAATGGGGCATTCGCGCTCCGGGCGTGAGCGCGTGCCGTTGTGCGTCGATCTCGATGGGACCCTGATCCGTTCAGACCTTCTGGTCGAATCGGCATTGTCCCTGCTGTCGCGCAACCCCCTTTCATTCATTCCCATGCTGGGCTGGCTGCTCCGTGGCAAAGCGCATCTCAAACGCGAGATCGCCCGACGAGTGACCCTGGACGCTGCCCACCTGCCATACAACGACGACGTTCTTGCGTGGATTCGGGAAGAGAAGGCCTCACGCACCGTCGTGCTATGCACTGCATCAGATAGGAAGCTTGCCGAAGCCGTCGCCGCCCACATTGGCGCTTTTGATGCCGTACTGGCCAGCGATGGAGAAAGAAATCTGTCAGGCGACAACAAGGCCCGGGTATTGCTGGATCACTACGGCGAACGCGGCTTCGATTATGTTGGCAACGCCCGCGTTGACCTCAAGGTGTGGAAGCACGCGCGTGCGGCCATTACGGTGGAATCCGGGGAGTCGCTGAGCAAGGCGGCTGCACAACTGACCACGGTCGAGAAGCGCATCTTCTTGCCTGGCGCGAGCATCAAGCACTGGATCAAGGCTTTGCGCGTCCACCAATGGGTGAAGAACGCGCTCGTGTTCCTCCCCCTGCTCGCCGCCCATCGCCTGTTTGACGTCGACTCGGTACTGGCAACACTTCTTGCCTTCGTATGCTTCAGCTTGTGCGCATCGAGCGTCTACATCACCAACGACCTGCTGGACCTCGCGTCGGACCGCCAGCATCACCGCAAGAGGAACCGCCCGTTTGCAGCCGGACACCTGCCCCTGGTTGCAGGTCCAGTGGTGGCTGCGGGGCTGCTCGTGGCGAGCTTCGCGCTCGCCGCACGGCAGGGCGAGGCCTTCGTGGCGGTGCTTGCGGGCTATTACGTACTGACGAGCGCGTACTCGCTGCGGCTCAAGCGTGTCGTCATGCTTGATGTCGTCGTGCTGGCCACGCTCTATACCAGCCGCATTGTCGCCGGCACCGCAGCCATCCATGCCAAGCCTTCCTTTTGGCTGCTGGCGTTCTCGATGTTCATCTTCCTCAGCCTCGCCATGGTCAAGCGTTACATCGAGCTGCTGTCAGCGCAGAAGGCGGGCAAGATCAATGCAAGCGGCCGTGGCTATGACGTGGGCGACATTCCGCTCATCCAATCGCTTGGCGCCGCTAGCGGATATCTCTCCGTGCTTGTGCTTGCGCTGTACATCGATAGCCCTGATAGCCGGGTGCTGTATCACCACCCGCACTATCTGTGGTTGCTCTGCCCCTTGCTGCTGTACTGGATCAGTCGTACTTGGGCCATTGCCCATCGCGGCGTGATGCACGACGACCCGGTGGTGTTCGCCGTCACCGACCGGCTCAGCCGCGTGCTACTGGTGATCGCGGCAGTCGTGATCCTGTTCGCGATCCAATGAGCCACGCCGGTCAGTCCTGGGGCCGCTACCCACGCGCCAGCCAGGCCATTGTCCCCCTATTCGATCGGCACGCCGCGCTGCCAGCCACCACCGGACGGGCATTGCCGTACGGCAATGGCCGCAGCTACGGCGATAGTTGCCTCAATGACGGCGGCACGCTGCTGCATACGCGGCAGTTGGATCGCTTTATCTCCTTCGACCCGCAGACCGGCGTGATCGAATGCGAGGCCGGCGTGCTGCTCTCCGAGATACTGGATCTGGTCGTGCCGCAGGGATGGTTCCTTCCGGTGACGCCGGGCACCAAGTTCGTCACGGTCGGTGGCGCCATTGCCAACGACGTGCACGGCAAAAATCACCACAAGGCGGGCACGTTCGGTCGTCACGTGCTGGCATTCGAACTGCTGCGTTCGGACGGCAGCCGGCGCCTGTGCAGCCCGCAGCTGCATCCCGAATGGTTTGCCGCAACCATCGGCGGCCTGGGACTTACCGGCGTGGTGACACGCGCCACCATCCAGCTGCGTCGCGTGGCAGGTCCATGGATGAGTTGCGAACTACACCGGTTCGATGACCTTGCCGGGTTCTTCCGCTTGTCACAAGCGTCGGATCGCGACTTTGAATACACCGTCGCCTGGATCGATTGCGCCAGCCAGGGCGAAGCGCTTGGGCGCGGCATCTTCACACGCGCGAATCACGCGCCGGCGCATCCGGATAGCCGTCCAAACGCGCCATCGCGGCGCTTACGCGTTCCACTGGCGCCGCCGATTTCGCTGATCAATCCGCTCAGCCTGCGGGCGTTCAATTCGCTCTACTACCACCGGCAACGCGAGGACGTCAGCCACGCCACCACGCACTACGAGCCGCACTTCTACCCGCTGGACGGCATCGGCGACTGGAACCGCATTTACGGTCCGCACGGCTTCATGCAGTACCAATGCGTGGTACCGCCGAGCGTTTCGCAGGATTGCATGGAAACGCTGGTCAAGACCATCGCGTCTTCCGGCCAGGGCTCATTCCTCGCCGTGCTCAAGCAATTCGGTGATGCTGCCTCGCCCGGCATGTTGTCGTTTCCTAGGCCGGGCGCGACGTTAGCACTGGACTTCCCCAACCGGGGTGCGAACACGCTAGCCCTGTTAGATCGACTGGACGATATCGTTGCGGCGGCCGGCGGCGCGGTGTATCCCGCAAAGGACGCCCGTATGTCCGCTCGATATTTCAAACAGTATTTCCCGTCATGGGAAACCTTCAGCCAATACATCGACCCGAAGTTTTCTTCCAGCTTCTGGCGTCGAGTCACGGAGTAAACATGCAAAAGGTCGTCATCATTGGCGCCACATCCGCCATCGCCGAAGCCACCGCGCGCCTGTACGCGGCCCGCGGCG
>JABLTH010037465.1_pt1 | contig 36831 bp, 35 predicted proteins | sample 7875711 | NCBI WGS metagenome assembly JABLTH01 (sample SAMN14941262, study PRJNA633318) | bioreactor metagenome | isolation source: bioreactor | place: China | collected 2019-03-05 | reverse complement strand
TGGATGCCGCTCAGGCTCGACGTCGTGAAGCTGATCCGCCACCGGCGGCCGCGCTCCTCGATCGCCTTGATCATGTCGTCGCGATAGAGCCCACGCGGCGGAAACACGACGATCGGCACCGGGTCGAGATCGATCGACGGATGCGCGGCGCTGTCGATCCAGCGCAGCTTCTCCGGCCAGCGCACGACGGCCTCGCGGCTGTCGCGGCGCTGCTTGATCAGTACTAGGTCGAGTTCGCCGCGGTCGTATGCGGCGCTGATGTCGCGGCTCAGCCCGCACATCACCTCGAGCTTCACTTGCGGATGCTCGCGCTTGAATGCCGCGAGCGCATGCGTCGTGCGGCCCGCCGCGAAATCGTCGGGCACGCCGAGCCGGATCGTCAGCGCGACCGTCGCACCCGACAGCGCTTCCAGCATCTCGTCGTTCAACGCGAGCATGCGCCGCGCATAGCTGAGCACCGTCACGCCCGCGTCGGTCGGCCGCACGTCGCGCGTGCCGCGGTCGAGCAGGCGATGCCCGGCGATTTCCTCGAGCCGGCGCACCTTCTGGCTGACCGTCGACTGCGTCGAGTGCAGGCGCGCGGACGCCGTCGTGAAGCTGCCGCAGTCGGCGACCATTACGAGCGCGCGCAGCAGGTCGATGTCGAACAGGGGTCTATTCATTTCTGCACTTCTGTGGATTCGAGCATTTCATTTTCAAATGCGTGCGACGACTTTTAACATGGCCGGATGCCGTGGGCAATCGCGGTTTCGCCGGACCCGGCGCGGCGTCGTGTGGCGCCACGGGGGCGCGTGATGCATCGCATCGGCCGTGCTTCGGCGTGCGCGGCAGGCCAGGAGGACACTGGATGTTTTTCAAACGGATCGCAATCGTCGGCTCGTTTGCGTTGACCACGCTCACGTCGGCCGTGGCCGCCGCCGACGGCGGCGCGCTCGAGGGCAGGTTGCGCAGCGCGGCCGACCGGGGCGACGTGGGCGAACTGCGGCTGCTGCTCGAACGCGGCGCGCAGATCGATTCGCGCGACGGGCAGGGGCGCACCGCGCTGCTGATCGCGACACACGGCAATCGCGTCGAGGCGGCGCGCGTGCTGATCGACGCGGGCGCGGACGTCAACGCGAAGGACGCGATCCAGGACAGCCCGTATTTGTATGCCGGTGCGCGCGGTTATCTCGACATCCTGCGGCTGACGCTCGCGCACGGCGCGGACCTGCGCAGCACGAACCGCTATCGCGGCACCGCGCTGATTCCGGCGGCGGAGCGCGGCCATGTGGAGACGGTGCGCACGCTGATCGACGCGGGCGTGAACGTCGACCACGTGAACCGGCTCGGCTGGACTGCGCTGCTGGAGGCGATCATGCTCGGCGACGGCAGCGAGCGTTATGTGCGGATCGTGCAGTTGCTCGTCGACGGGCACGCGAACGTCAATCTGGCGGACTCGAACGGTGTGACGCCGCTGCAGCATGCGCGGCGGCGCGGGTATGCGGCGATCGAGCGGGTGCTGGTGGGGGCGGGGGCGCGGTAACGCTTAGCGGCGGCGTGACTTTTGTTCGGGCGTGCCGCCGGGAAGTTTGCGCAGGAATGCTTCGGCCAGTTCGACGCAATAGTCGAACGACGGCGTGTAGCCGAGTGTCTGGATGTCGTCGAAACGCGACTTGACGAAGGTACGATGCTCGTTGAGCAGACGCAAAAACGTATCGCGATGTCGAACGAGAAATGCCCCTGCTTGCATCAGGCTGTCCGGTTCTCGCTCGATGACCAGACACAAATCGAACAGGTCCCGCGCGGTCGGGCGATCGCCACGGTGCCACATTTTCTTGGCGACGATTTCCGCGGAAGTCTCGACCTTGACGACGTGATCCATCAGCATCCATTCGTCGTAGCCGGGAGACATTAGATTTCGGGAGACTACGAAGTCGATTTCGCCGTCGGGCAGTACCAGTTTCACGAAACCAGCATGTTCTTCGTAGTCCGTCGTGATGTCGGATGCGGCGTCGCTGATGCGGGGATTCACGTACCCGAGATATTGTGGGTCGGGTACAAAGATGTCGACGTCCTTGCTCACGCGATGGCCATGGCGCAGCATGAGAACCGTGCCTCCGCCGAACGTCCAGAACGGATTCGACGTGCCGTGCTTGCGTATCTCGTCAACCAGCGTCACTGCGTGACGAAAAAGGCCTTGCCACGGGCCGTCAGGCAACGCGGATGGTGCGGTCATGCCCATACCTCCCGATACAGGTGAAGATCCTTCGACCATGCCGCGAGGTTTTTCCAGATGGTCCGAAGCGGGGTGCCCGAGCGTTCGGCGGCTTCCTCTGCCGCCTTCACCACGACAGGTAACGGCACCTCGTCGAGGATGACGGAGAACTGTGACTCGTATCCTTCCGGAATGTGTCCAGTGGTCAACGCGTCGGCCAGCAGGCGTTCGGTCAATTCACCCTTGTAGCTGACGTTCGCGCTCACGACGGCCTTGTAGAGGCCGTTATGGGCCTGTCGCGGCAATGCCAGAAGTTCGATGCCGAGCACGCTGAGCAACGGGATCAGCTTGTTGATTCCGAGATCCTTGACTTTGCCGGCTTCGAGCTGGTTGACGGTGAACCGAGACAGCCCGGCGAGCTTGGCAAGCTGGGCCTGCGTGAGATCGAGTTCCGCCCTCCGTCTCGCAACGGCCTGACCGATTTCATAGAGTTGCACGTTGACCTCCCGGCGCAGATTCAATACGCTTGAATGTAAAGTATATCTTACATGCCCGGATGGCTTATTGTCTCTGAGAACGCCTGGGGCGGTATAGGACGCATCGCCAACGCCACTGGATCGGGATCGGGCGATACCTGTATAGACATCGCTATTTCTCGGATATCCGGAAAAACACGCTCTGTTGCTGGTGTGCGTCTCGCAGGGTAAACACCCGAAAACCGCGAAAATCCTCGCCATTCAGGCTTGTTTCGCGCGCGATCTCTGTCGTCTCGCTTCCACCCGGCCTTAAGCCGCCCATCCCGTCTTCCCCCGCTTGCGCTCAAAAATTGAGCGGTCTAGACTGCATCGCAGTTTCATCGAAGTCCCAGTCGTTCGCGCACCGCCCCCCCACCGGACGCCGGCGCTTGCGCGCCGCGTCGAGACCATCAAGGACACGCCATGAACCGCACTGCAAAGCTTCTCGTTACCGCGCTGGCGTTCGCGCCGCTCGTGTCGTTCGCGCAGGACACGTCGACGATCCGCTGGGGCATCGACCCCACGTATCCGCCGTTCGAGGCGAAGCAGCCCGACGGCTCGCTCGCCGGCTTCGACATCGACCTGCGCAATGCGATCTGCGAGCAGCTGCGTGCGAAGTGCGTCTGGGTCGAGCAGGGCTTCGACGGGATGATTCCGGCGCTGCGCGCGCGCAAGTTCGACGTGATCATGTCCGCGATGACGGCCACCGACGAGCGGCTCAAGCAGATCGACTTCTCGAACAAGCTGTATGCGTCGCCGGGCGCGCTCGTCGCGCCGGTCGGCTCGAAGCTGCTGCCGACCGCCGCGTCGCTCGCGGGCAAGCGCGTCGGGATCGACCAGGGCACGACGCAGGAGGCGTACGCGAAGGCCGAATGGGCGACCAGGGGCGTGACGATCGTCTCGTACCAGAACCAGGACCAGGTGTACCAGGATCTCGTCAACGGCCGCCTCGACGCGACCTTCCAGGACAAGACGCAGGCCGGCTATTCGTTCCTGAAGACGCCGCGCGGCAAGGGCTATGCGTTCGCGGGCCCCGACGTGACCGACGTGCGGATCACCGGCTACGGCGTCGCGATGGGCGTGCGCAAGGGCGACGACGCGATGAAGAAGCGGCTGAACGACGCGATCGTCGCGATCCGCGCGAACGGTACGTACCAGAAGATCGCCGCGAAATATTTCGACTTCGACATCTACGGTGCGAAGCAGCAGCTGACTTCGGCACCGTGATTCGGTGACTCCGCAATTCATTCAATCGACAGGCACACCATGACGAGTATCGAGGATCGCGTCGCGCAAGCCGTGACGCCCGAACTGATCGCCGCGTTCCGCGAGGAAGGTGCGGTCTGCATCAAGGGCATCTTCTCGCCCGACGAGGTCGCCGCGCTGCGCGCCGGCATCGACGCGAATCTCGCGCAGCCGAGCCCGCGCGCGAAAGTCGCGAGCCGGCCCGACGATCCGGGCTGGTTCTTCGAGGATTTCTGCAACTGGCAGCACAACGACGCGTATCGCGACTTCATCGTGCGCTCGCCCGCGCCGTCGGTGGCCGCCGCGCTGATGGGCACGGAGAACGTGCGGCTCCATCACGACCACCTGCTCGTGAAGGAGCCCGGCACGCGGCAGCGCACGCCGTGGCACCAGGACCAGCCGTACTACAACATCGAGGGCGACGACAACGTCAGCATGTGGATTCCGGTCGATCCGGTGCCGCTCGAATCGACGCTGGAATTCGTCGCGGGCTCGCATCGCGGGCCGTGGCTGATGCCGCGCACGTTCATGGACAAGGAAGCGAAGTGGTTTCCGGAAGGCAGCCTCGCGGACCTGCCCGACATCGAAGGCGACCGCGCGGCCTTTCCGATCCGCCATTGGGCGCTCGAGCCCGGCGACATGGTGTGCTTCCGGATGCTCACGCTGCATGCGTCGGGCGGTACGCAGAACCGTCGGCGCGCGTTCTCGATCCGCTTCGTCGGCGACGATGTCCGTCACGCGCCGCGCCGCTGGAAGACGTCGCCCGATTTCCCCGGGCTCGCGGAGCAACTGCCCGATGGCGCGCCGCTCGACCACCCGCTGTTTCCGGTCGTGTGGTCGCGTGGCGCGGGGCAGGCCGGCGCGCTCTGACACCGGCGGGCGGGCATGAACGACGCGGCGGCCGTTTTCTGACGAAACGGCCGCCGCGCGCTTTTGCGCGTGCCGGTGTTTGACGAAGGGTGTGTGACGAAGGATCAGGTCGGGTGGCGCCCGGCGCCCGGCTTGAAGCGCGAGCCGAGCCGGTAGCGGTTGCCCGGATGCAGAAAGTGCACGAACGTGACGGGCAACCCGTTCGTCCAGGTGCGGCGTGTGAGCGTGAGGCACGGCTCGTCGGCGCGCATGTCGAGCAGCCGCGCCTGTTCGCCGGTCGGCAGCGACGCATCGACCACGTGCTCGATTTCCAGTTCGTAGTGCGACACGTTGTTGTACAGGTACTCGGACGGCGGTTCGACCTGGAAATCCTGGTCGATGAAACCGGGCGCGGCGGCCGGGTTCACGTAGCGATCCTCGAGCTGGATCGGGCGGCCGTTTTCCTCGTGCACGCACACCACGTGAAAAACCGGCGTATTGACCGGCAGGCCGAATGCGGCCGCGACGTCGAACGACGCGGGTTCGCTCGACTGGCTCAGCACGCGGCAGCGGTATTCGTGCCCGCGCGCGCGGATTTCGTCGCGGATGTGCGCGATCATCAGCAGGTTCGACTGCGGCTTCACCTCGGCGACGAACGTGCCGACGCCCGCGATGCGCTTCAGCACGCCTTCCTCGGTCAGCTCGCGCAGCGCGCGGTTGACCGTCATGCGTGCGACGCCGAACTGCGCGGCGAGATCGAGCTCGGACGGAATGCGGTCGCCGGGGCGCCAGTCGCCCGAGTCGACGTTCTGGCGAACGAGCGTCTTGATCTGCTGGAACGGTGCGGTGGCCTTCGTGACCATCGGGGGATCCTTGCGCGAAGAGGTGGCGAGGCTAGTCGTCGTGACTGACGATGACCAGGATCTCCGCCTGCGCGGCGCCGAGGCTGCGCGTGCGGTGCGGGATGAGTGCGTTGAAATAGACTGAATCGCCGGTCTTGAGTTGCACCGTCTCGTTCGGGAATTCGATTTCGACGCGCCCCTTGTGCACGAACAGGAATTCCTCGCCTTCGTGCTCGCGGAACGTCGATGCGACGAATTCGTGCGGCGGATGCACGACGAACGGCAGCATCTTCTTCGGCGCGACGCCGGCCGCGATGCTCTCGAAGCGGTGTGCGTGGCTGTCGGCCGCCGCGCCCATCGCCGTGCGCTCGCCGGCGCGCGTGACCGTGATCAGCTCGCGGTTGCGGCTTTCCGAGAACAACTGTTCGACATCGACATTCAGTGCCTTCGACAGCTTCAGCGCGACCGCGATCGACGGCACGCTCAGGCCGCGCTCGACTTTCGACAGGTAGCTCTTGGTGAGGCCCGTCTCGTCGGCCAGCACATCGAGCGTCCAGCCCTTCTGTTTTCTGAGCAGCTTCAGGCGAATCGTCATGGGGCGCCAGGTGTCCTTCGAAAAACCGATTGTAACGCATGACACAAAGTGTCCTGTGGTGTATCGTGTGTCACGTGTTCCCGGGAAAGCGGCGCGGACGGCGCGACCGACCCGGTCCATTCAGGAGGTGAACATGGCGGAAACGCTGAATCTGACGAAGGACGCGCTGGTCGCACTGGCGGAGCGGCGTCTCGACAACGAGGTGGGCGACAGCGGCTGGTCCGCGCGGCAGAAGCTCGCGCTCACGTGCCGGATCCTGTTCGACGCCGGTCACGACTCGGGCCTGGCCGGGCAGATCACCTGCCGCGCGGGCGACGCCGGCACGTACTACACGCAGCGGCTCGGGCTCGGTTTCGACGAGATCTCGGCCGCGAACCTGCTGCGCGTGAACGAGGATCTCGACGTCGTCGACGGCGAAGGCATCCCGAATCCGGCCAACCGGTTCCATACGTGGATCTATCGCGAGCGCCCGGACGTGAACTGCATCATCCATACGCATCCGGCGCATGTCGCGGCGCTGTCGATGCTCGAGCAGCCGCTCGTCGTGTCGCACATGGATACCTGCCCGCTGTACGACGATTGCGCGTTCCTGAAGGACTGGCCCGGCGTGCCGGTCGGCAACGAGGAGGGCGAGATCATCTCGAAGGCGCTCGGCAGCAAGCGCGCGATCCTGCTGTCGCATCACGGCCAGCTCGTGGTCGGCAAGACGATCGAGGAAGCGTGCATCCTCGCGCTGCTGATCGAGCGCGCCGCGAAGCTGCAACTGCTCGCGATGGCGGCCGGCGAGATCAGGCCGGTGCCGCCCGCGCTGGCGCGCGAAGCGCACGACTGGATTTCGAAGCCGAAGCGCGATGCAGTGACTTTCGACTACTACGCGCGCAGGGCATTGCGCACGCATCGGGACTGCGTCGCGTGAGCGGGCGATTCGCCGCCGCCGCGCCCGACCATCACTGAGGATTACCTATCGTGTCCATCCTGCTGAAAGGCATCATTGCCTACCCGGTTACACCGTTCTCCGCCGACGGCGGCGTCGACCTCACGGCGCTCGATGCGCTGATCGAGCGCCTGATTGCCGACGGCGTCCACGCGATCGCGCCGCTGGGCAGTACCGGCGAGAGCGCGTACCTGTCCGACGCCGAATGGGAGGCGGTCGCCACCGCGTCGATCCGCGCGGTGCGCGGGCGCGTGCCGACCGTCGTCGGCATTTCCGATCTCACCACGGCGGGCGCGGTGCGCCGCGCGCGCTTCGCCGAGCAGGCCGGCGCCGATGCGGTGATGGTGCTGCCGGTGTCGTACTGGAAGCTCGGTCACGACGAGATCGTCGCGCACTATCGCGCGATCGGCGCTGCCATCGGCATCCCGATCATGCTGTACAACAACCCCGCGACGAGCGGCGTCGACATGTCGCCGGACCTGATCGCGACGATCTGCCGGACCGTCGACAACGTGACGATGGTGAAGGAGAGCACGGGCGACATCGGGCGGATGCACCGTCTCGCGCAACTGAGCGACGGCGCGATTCCGTTTTACAACGGCAGCAACCCGATGGCGCTTGCCGCGCTCGCGGCAGGCGCGGCCGGATGGTGCACGGCCGCGCCGAACCTGAATGCGGCGTTGCCGCTGGCGCTGTTCGACGCGATGCGCGCGGGCGACCTGGCGCGCGCACGGGCGGTTTTTCAGGCGCAGCTGCCGCTGCTGCAGTTCATCGTCAACGGTGGCTTGCCGGTGACCGTGAAGGCCGGGCTGCGCCTGTGCGGCTTCGATGCCGGCGAACCGAGGAAACCGCTGATGCCGCTCGGCGACGCGCGTACACGCGAACTCGAACGCCTGCTCGCGGCATTGCCTGACGGTGTGACGACATGAGCGACGCGGCACGGCCGGCGATCTCGGCCGTTATCGGCGCGGTGCGGATCGGCGCGAGCCGGCCGCTGGCGGGCACGCCGCACGCCAGCGCGATCGACAAGCAGCCGGTCGGATCGCGCTTGTGGCTGGGCGCGCTCGGTTTTGCCGGCGACGAGCAGGCCGACGCGCGGCATCACGGCGGCCCCGACAAGGCGGTGCACCACTACGCGCACGATCACTACGCATGGTGGGCTGCGCAGATCGGCGCGCGCGACGTGCTCGCGCAACCGGGTGCGTTCGGCGAGAACCTGTCGACGCACGGCGTGACCGAGCACGACGTGTGTCTCGGCGACGAGTTCACGCTCGGCGGCGCCGTGCTTCAGGTGTCGCAGTCGCGGCAGCCGTGCTGGAAGCTCAACGCGCGCTTCGATCATCCGCGGATGGCCGCGCTCGTGCAGCAAAGCGGCCGGACCGGCTGGTATTACCGCGTGCTGCAGGCGGGCTGGGTGGCGCCGGGCGACGTGCTGGCGCTGCAGCGGCGCGTCTATCCGCAATGGACACTGTCGGCGGTGCTCGACGTGCTGTACCGGCGCACGCTCGACATGGCCGCGCTCGACGCGCTGTGCGAGGTCCCGATACTGCCGGCCGGCTGGCGCAAGCTGCTCGACAGGCGCCGGGCGGAGCGGCAGGTCGAAGACTGGACGAAGCGGCTCGAAGGACGTTGACGTTCGGCGTGGCTCAGTGGCCCGGCAGTTCCCGCACGTCGGCGGTCGGTACCGAGCCGAACGCATCGCTCAGTGCATAGCCGATCAACTGCCGCGCGGCCGCCTCGGGCGTCGCGAGCGCGCCGCTCGACTTCAACTGGTCGAATTTCTCGCGCATCGGGAAGTTGTCTTCGCTGGTCGAGCGGATCGTTGCCTGCATGCCCGTGTCGACGACGCCCGGCGCGACGCTGCAGATCCGCAACGCGCGGTTCGCGTCGAGCGCGACCGCGCGCGCATGGTGATCCAGCGCGGCCTTGGTCGCGCAGTAGACGCTCCAGCCAGCGTACGCGTTGCGCGCCGCGCCGCTCGATACGTGCAGGATCCGACATTCGGTCGTGGCCGATGCCGCTTGCGCGAGCGCGGCCGACAGCATCAGCGGCGCCGCGACGTTCACGCCGACCGCGCGCGCGACGATCGCCGGATCCTGCGCGGCGAGCGGGCCGATCGGATCGACGATGCCCGCGTTGTTGAACAGCAGCACGATCGACGCGCCGTCGACGAAGCGGCGCAGCGTGTCGCCGGCCAGCCATGCCGCGACGGCCGGCGTGTCCGACAGGTCGAGTTCGATTTCGGTGAATCGGTCGCCGGCTTGCGACGCGAGCGTCGGATGACGGCTGCGCGACACGCCCAGCACGGCGATGCCTTCCAGCAGCAGCTGTTCGGCGAGCGACGCGCCGAGGCCGCGCGCGTGTCCGGTGACGATGGCGCGCACGTGCGGTGCGGAAGAGGATGCGGTCATGGCGGTGAGCGGGTCGAGGGGGTGAATGGATGAACGGATGAGCGGCGTCGACGGGCGACGCGCATGCATGGCGGCATGGCGTGCGGGACGGGCGATGCGTGGTGATGCGTGCGAAAGCGCTCGCGCGGCGCCGCGGACGTCGGGGTGACGCATATCGTAGCGCCAGCATGCGTGTCGCGCAAACGCCGCCGCGTGCGAGGCGGCGGAATCGCCGTCACGGCGCGCATCCGTCGCCGCGCGGCGACGGCCGGCAGGCAGGGCGGGCGAAAGCCGGCTGCGGCAAGTGCGCGCGCCGGCGCGGCGAGCGGGACCGGGCCACGCGACGCGAGCTATCATATGGCTCGCCCGTGCGCGATGCCGGACGGGCCGCGACTGTTTCCCTTCACCTGCTGCACGCTGCGACGCCACTCATGACCACCACGCCGGATACGCCCACGCCACGCGCTCTTCGCGAACTCACGCCCCTCGAGGCCCGCATTCTCGGTGTGCTCGTCGAGAAACAGCACACGGTGCCGGACACCTATCCGTTGTCGCTGAATGCGCTGACCGCGGGCTGCACCCAGAAAACCGCGCGCGCGCCGGTGATGAACGTCAGCGAGGACGAAGTCACGACCGCGCTCGACGGGCTGAAACACCTGAGCCTCGTGATGGAAGGCAGCAGCAGCCGCGTGCCGCGTTTCGAGCACAACGCGAACCGCGTGCTCGGCATCCCGAGCCAGGCGATCGCGCTGCTGACGATCCTGCTGCTGCGCGGCCCGCAGACGGCCGCCGAGCTGCGCCTGAACAGCGCGCGCCTGCACGGTTTCGCGGATATCTCGTCGGTCGAGGCGTTCCTCGACGAACTCGCGGCGCGCGCGCAGCCGCTCGTCGTCCGGTTGCCGCGTGCGCCGGGCGCGCGCGAGAACCGCTGGATGCACCTGATGTGCGGCGAAGTGAACGTGGCCGACTTCGCGGGTGCGGATTCTGGCGGGGCGGATTCCGTGCCGCCTTCGGAATTCGAAGCGCTGAAGGCTGAACAGAAGCGCCTCGCGGATGAAGTGGCGCGACTGAATGCGCTGGTTCTGCGGATGGCCGGCGAGCTTGGCATCGACGTCGACGCGCAAGGCGACGCGTCCTGACACGAGCGACTGCGGTTCATGTGCCCTCGCCCGGCCCGGTCGTTATGCGGCCGGGCGGGGGCGCGACGCGGATAGCGCCCGCACCGCCTCGTTACTTCAGCTTGACGCCCGGTACGAGATAACGCGCGCCGCCCGGCCTCAGGATCGGCGTGAGCGCCGCGAACGGCACATCGAGTTGCGGCCCGAGACAGGCGCCCATCGCGTGGCCGATTCCGGATACGACGAACGACAGCTTGCCGGGTGCGTCGAGTTCGAACGCCAGATACTCTGGGAACACGTCCGCGCACGACAGCGACACGTCTTTGCCGTCTGTCACTTGCAGACCGTGTGTTGCCTTGTCGCGCAACTGCGTAATGAAACTCGCCAGCGCGGGGCTCGTTGCGGGCTCCCCGTCCTTGCTCGTCGTAGCCGCGTCGATCACGCGATTCCAGTCGAGGTACGTACCACGCAGCAGGTCGAACGTGACCGGATCGTAGTGATTGTTCGGATGAGCGCCGCCGCAGTACGTACTGCCCGATTCCACGATGCCGAGTGCCGCAGGTGACAGCCACGTGACCGTCACCTGTTCGTCGTCGTAGCCGCCGAGCGAACCGGCGGCCGGCCCATCGTCGGAATAGCGGGTCGACGCACATTCGAGCGCGGCGAGATTCATCTGCCAGTGCTGCTGTTCGAGCAGGCGGTTGACTCGTGCCATGACCGCTGCATCGGGATGGCGGCTCAGACGCGGGTACATGAGCTTCGTGCGCGGGTCGCGCCACATCCGGTACGCGACGGTGCCGTCTCCGATCTCGGGGCCGGCCGGCTGCGCGTGCCCGGCAAGCTTCAGCGTCGCATAAGGCGCCTGCCGCATGTCGATGGCCACGCCGCTTGCGATACCGCTGCCGACGCCACCGGCGATGCTGTTGGTAACGGCTTCGACCGACCCGGGCGCAACCGCGTCGGGATCGTATTCAGCGACGCGCCGCAGCGTGAAGCTGCGCGTCTTGCCGGAGCGTGTGTCGGTCCAGCGGCCGCGATAGCCGGCTTTGTCCCGCGTGCCTTGCCAGGTGGCCGCGGCATGATCGAAATCGGCTTGCTCGCGGAATCCCGACGCGTCGCGCGCGTCGTCCGGCAACTGCGTTCGCACGAGCGGCTCGACCAGTTGCGCGGGCGTGCCGTGCAGCGGAATATCGACGCCGTGCTGCGCATAGAAGTAGCGGCCGGAGATCGAGCCGTCCGCGGCCGGGCGGTCGTCGAGTTCCATCACGACGGCTCCGGCACCTTGCAGCGTGCCTTCGTAGACCGTGCGCGGCGCGGCATGCGCGAAGCCTGCGTGCAGCGCGACCAGCACCCACGCGATCCGGATCAGCGGGCGCATCACCAGCGGCACCCGGTCTGTTCGGACGCGTCGACATCCAGCGCGCGGCCGAACGCGGTCTGCTTGCCGGTGCGCGCGTTGGTGTAGGTCATCGAATAGACCATCGCGCCCTGGGTCATCATTTCGTAGCGCCCGTTGACCTTGCCGCCGACCATTTCGACCCAGGTCGTCGTGTACTGGTGCGGACGGCTTTCGTCGAGCACCTCATCCTCCTCGTGTTCGATCACCAGCGGCAGGGCCGTTTTCGACTGCGCATAGCGCACCATGCCGCCCGACCATTTGACCGCATCGTCATAGTAGGTGCGCATCTCGAAGCGCACGGGTTTGTCGCCGTCCGACCTGAAGCAGAACACGTCGGTGGATACCTTGGCGAGTGCCGGCAGCGACACGCAAAGCAGCACGGCTGCGAAGAGTTTTTTCATGATGGCGTGAGGGAAACGAAGTGGCCAATCAACCGACGCTGATCCGCGAAGCGCCCGCATCGACGAGCCGAAACAGCAGATCCTCGACGGCCGTTTCGGGCGCGGAGCCGAGATCCGCATGGACGCGCCAACCCTGTTCCGCGCGAACCGGTTCCGACAGGTAATGAACGATCCCGTGCAGGCCGCTTTCGGCCGGTGTGTTCTCGTCGTCGGCATCGAACCACGCGAAGAACCATGCCTTGAACGCGTCGGCCGCCGCGCTTTCGTCGAGACCGTCGGCCTCGATCGCGGCCCAGTCCCACACGAACGGGCAGATCGACACGGCCGCCGTGTCGAGATCGAACGCGAACGGCTCGAAATCCAGCTGCGTGGCGGAATCGACCATCGCCGGCTGGCCGGCCGATTCGCCTTCGGTCGCGATGATGTCGGCCCGGCACGGCAGCGCGAGCGGCCCTTCGGTGGCGAGCGTGCCGTCGGCATGCCGGTAGGCCGGTTCGGCGATCACGGCCGGTTGTGCGGCCGCTTTCGCGAGCAGGTCGGCATACGGTTGGCGAATGGCGCGGAGCAGTTCGGAGACGGTCATCGTGGCGTGTCGGCTGGGCAGGAAACGATCGGTCACAGGCAGGCGGTGCGCCGTGCGGCCGGCATCGCACGACGCGGCCGCTTCGGTACCCGACAGCCGTGATCGTACGGTACTTCCGCAAAACGCGGACAGTCGGCCGAACGGCCGGCGCGCCCCGCATCGTGCGGCGGCGCGTTTAGACGTTTACCTTCAAACAATGGAAAACGCCCGTCGAGCGCGTTCTCGATGTGCTTCAATTAATCCGGTTTGTACTCCTACTAAAACGACGAATTCAGAACAGGCCGGATCAATCTTTCACAGGAGACAGTCGATGGCACGGAAACGGTTTTGACGCGGCGCACACGATGGTCTGCAACACCGCCGAACTTCCTTCGATGAAAGCAGGTTATCCCAGGGGCCCCAACCATGTCCTCCAGACGTTTCATGCTGGCCGCGGCAGCCGTATCCGCCGCGCTGGCGGTCGCCGCACCGCCGGCCAGCGCCGGCGCACCGGCCGTGTCCGATCCGTTCTATACCTACACCGGCACCACGCCGCTGGCATCGATTCCACCGGGCACGGTGCTCAAGACGCGCAACGTCACCTATCACGTGGCCGGCATTCCGACCGCGCTGACCGCGCAGCAGTTGCTGTATCGCACCAATAACGCGCTGAACCAGCCGGTCGTGAACGTGACGTCGGTGATCCGGAGCCAGGTCAGCAACGGCCGGGCCATCTCGTACCAGTCGGCTTACGATTCGCTGAACCCGTACGACGAGCCGTCGCAGGTGATCGCCGGCGATCGCGACGTCACGAAGATCATCAACGTCGGCACGCTGCTCTACAGTGCGGAATCGATTCCGCTGTCGACGCTGCTGCTGCTCGGCTACAACGTCATCGTGCCCGATACGGAAGGCCAGACGGCCGACTTCGCCGCCGGCCCCGAATACGGGATGACGACGCTCGATTCGATCCGCGCGGCGCTCAATACGCCGTCGACCGGCCTGAGTCCGTCGAGCAAGGTCGCGATGATCGGCTATTCCGGCGGTGCGATCGCGACGAACTGGGCCGCGCAGCTCGCGCCGAGCTATGCGCCCGAGATCAACAGGCAGCTCGTCGGCGCGGCGGAAGGCGGTGTGCTGGTCGACCCCGCGCACAACCTGCGTTATGTCGACGGCAGCATCGTATGGGGCGGCGTGGCCGCGGCCGCGCTGGCCGGGCTGTCGCGCGGCTACGGATTCGACCTGACGCCCTATCTCAGCGATACCGGCGTCGCCGTGTTCAACGACATCCAGAGCCAGTCGCTCGCGTACATCCTGCCGAAATACACGGGGCTGCACTGGGGCACGCTGTTCAAGCCGCAATACGCGAACGACATCAACAGCATTCCCGCGTACGTGACGTATGCCAACAAGGTGAATGCCGGGCTGGCCGCATCGCCGACGATCCCGATGTTCATCGGCCAGGGCACGGCGGGCGCGCTGGACGGCACCTTCAGCAGCCAGGTGGGTGACGGCGTGATGCTCGCTTACGACGTGCGCGCGCTCGCGCAGAAGTTCTGCGCCAGCGGCACGCCGGTGACGTACACCGAGTATCCGCTCGAGCATGCCGGGGCGATCGTGCCGTGGGTGGCCGGCATGCTGCCGTGGCTCTACGACCGTTTCAACGGGAAAGCCGCGCCGAGCAACTGCTGGCTGACGTCGCTGCTGCCGAGCAATTCGCTGGCGCCCGAGACGCTGCACTAACCGCACCGTACCGCGAGGCGCATGGCCGGGCGACCCTTCACGGGTCGCTTTTTTCATTCCGGGATTGATCCCGATCGCATCAACGCGGCCTTTGCCGCGCCCGGCCCTCCCGCCGGAACCCTTCGCCGCCCCGCCCGGGTGCCATAATCGAGCCTGCTCACCATTACAGACGTCCCCCGGAGAATCACCATGCAGAACCTCGACAATCCTTCCCACGATCGCGAGGTAGGCAGCGCCGACGCGACGCAGGACACCACGCGCATCGACGACGTCCGCATCGGCGCCGTGCGCCCGCTGATTTCGCCCGCGCTGCTGCTGGACGAGCTGCCGGTGCCGGCCGCCACGCAGACGCTCGTCGAGGACACGCGCCGCGCGATCGGCGACATCCTGCACGGCCGCGACGACCGGCTGCTGCTCGTCGTCGGCCCGTGCTCGATTCACGATCACGACCAGGCGCTCGACTACGCACGCCGGCTGAAGGCCGCCGCCGATGCGCTGAAGGACGACCTGCTGATCACGATGCGCGTCTACTTCGAGAAACCGCGCACGACGGTCGGCTGGAAGGGCTACATCAACGACCCGCGCCTCGACGGCAGCTTCCGCATCAACGAAGGGCTGCGTGCCGCGCGGCAATTGCTGCTCGACATCAACGCACTGGGCCTGCCGGCGTCGACCGAATTCCTCGACCTGCTGAGCCCGCAATACATCGCCGACCTGATCGCATGGGGCGCGATCGGCGCGCGCACGACGGAGAGCCAGAGCCACCGCCAGCTCGCGTCGGGCCTGAGCTGCCCGATCGGTTTCAAGAACGGCACCGACGGCGGCGTGCAGGTCGCGTCGGACGCGATCGTCGCGGCGGCCGCGAGCCATGCGTTCATGGGGATGACGAAGATGGGGATGGCCGCGATCTTCGAGACGCGCGGCAACGACGATGCGCACGTGATCCTGCGCGGCGGCAAGAACGGCCCGAACTACGACGCCGAACATGTCGAGGCGAGCTGCGCGGTGCTGCGCAAGGCCGGGTTGCGCGAACAGGTGATGGTCGACTGCTCGCATGCAAACTCGAACAAGTCGCATGAGCGGCAGATCGAGGTGGCGCAGGATCTCGCGCGGCAGCTGTCGCAGGGCGAGCAGCGGATCGTCGGCGTGATGGTCGAGAGCCATCTCGAGGCAGGGCGGCAGGACCTGAAGCCGGGCGTGCCGCTGAAGTACGGCGTATCGATCACGGATGCATGCCTGAGCTGGACGCAGACGGAGCCGGTGCTCGACGTGCTGGCGGAGGCCGTGCGGCAACGGCGTGCACAGTCGCGCAACGCATGACACGGACGATACCGGCATGACCGATTTCCCTTCCGACGCACCGGCTGTCCCGGGCGAACCCGCTGCTTCCGGCGGGGCGGCGACGGTGCCGCCCGGCAAGCTGTTCACGATGGCGGGCATAGGCTGGGCGGCGTTTCTCGGCTCGCCGCTCGCCGGCGGCATCCTGCTCGCGGCGAACGCGCGGCGTCTCGGCCACCGCGCGCTCGCGCAGCGGCAGATTCTCGTCACGGCACTCCTCACGCTCGTGTCGATCGTGCTTTACGCGGCGGCGGACGTTCCGGAAACCGCGGCGGTGCCCCACGCGCTCGTGCATGTGGTCGTCATTGCCGGCCTCGCCGGGACGATCGTCTATGCACGGCACGCGCAGCGCGCGGCCGTCGACGCTCACCGGGCGGCCGGTGGCGCACTGCAATCGAACTGGCGTGCGGCGGGCATCGGCCTGCTGACGCTGCTCGGCGTCTGGCTGTCGATTGCGACGGCGATCGTCGTGCTGGGTGTTGCGGGTGTGCTGAACTTCGACAACGACCTGCGGCTCGTGCGCGACTATCCGGCGCCCGCGGAACTGCGTCTGCCTGCGGGATGGCGCGTCGCGAACCAGCCGGAGGATCGCGGCGACGCGACCTACCGGATCCGGCGCTTCAGGTTCGGGCTGATCTCGGCCGGGATCGAGTTCGTCATCGGCGACAAGAGCGACGATGCCCTGTCGAGCCTCTGCGACGGGTGGGACGAGGGAGGCGGGGAAGGGGGCAGCGCGACCGAATCGCCGCACGCGGCAAACGAAACGATAGCCGGCAGGCCCGCACTGACTTGCGAGCACAAGGAGACGCTCGGCGACGCAGTCGTCCACCAGGCGGTCGTGGCGACTGCCGGCGACACGAAGACCTGCGCGCTGATCTACACGGCGCGCGAGGAGAACTACGCGCGTTATCTGCCGGAGTTCGATCGCGTTCGCGATTCGCTGCGTTGTCCGTAGTGTCGCCATCGCGCGGGGCGGGTGACGGGTGCTGCGTCATCGCGTCCGATGCAGCGTTGCGCGAGTGGCGCTAACATGGGCCGGTGCGATGTGTCGCGCGCGGGCCGCCGGGCTTCGTGCGGTGCATGCACGGCGGCGGCTCGGCCGGCCGCCGCGACCGACAACAATTCACCGGAGTGCACAACAGCATGGCTTTCTACAAGACCCTCATCGCAGCAACCGTCCTCGCCTCGAGCGTCAGCGCGCACGCGCAGATCGCAGGTGCGCAGCCGATCAGCGTCACCGTCGAGCAATCGCAGGCGCTGCTCGAAGGCTGGAGCGTGAAGAAGAGCGTGCTCGGCAAGGCCGTCTACAACGACGACAACCAGAAGGTCGGCACCGTGCGCGACCTGATCGTCGCGCCGGACGGCTCGGTGTCCGCGGCGATCGTGTCGGCCGGCGGCTTCCTCGGCGTGGCCGCGCACGACGTCGCGGTGCCGATCGCGTCGCTCGACGTGCGCAAGGGCAACATCTACCTGCCGGGCGCGACGAAGGAAGCGCTGAAGGCGACGCCGGCGTTCCAGTACGCGAAGGTGCCGTCGCCGCCGAAGCCGAAGAAGGTCGACGACAAGCACTGATCGTCGATTCGATGCATCGCCGCCCGGCGCGCACCGCGCCGGGCCCGGCGACCGTCGTTCGTCGATGGCCATGCGAGTCGGCGCGAGTCGGCGGCGGCTCGGCCTCGCATCGTGGCTCCGGGCGAATTGCCTCGACGATCGATGCCGATGCAACTGCGAATCGGCACGGTGCGCCGTCACACGCCGTGAATGCCGCACATGCCGGCGATCAGATCGCCGGCTTCTCCTCGCCCACCCATACCCCGCTGAACCCGAACGAAATCGGCCCGCTCAGGAGCACGCTGCCGGTACCGTCCCATCGAACGGTGACGTCGCCGCCGTCGCAGGTCACGCGCACCGTATCGTCGAGCAGCCCGCGCCGGATGCCGTTGACGACCGCACCGCACGAACACGATCCCGAACCGAGCGGCACGCCGCCGCCGCGCTCCCAGATGCGCAGGCGAATATGCGTGCGATCGATGACCTGAACGAAATGCACGTTGGTTTTCTGCGGAAACAGCGGATGCGTTTCGATGGCGGAGCCGAGTGCCGCGACGTCGATCGCGCGGAGATCGTCGACGAAGAACGTGCAATGCGGGTTGCCCATGTTGCAGGCGGCCGGCGCGCCGGGCAGCGGCAGCGCGAGGGTGTCGAGTGCGTCGGCGACCGGCACGTCCCGCCAGCCGGTGAGCGGCGTGCCCATCTCGACGGTGATCAGGCCGTTCGTCTCCCTCGAACACACGAGATAACCGCGGCTGGTCCGCAGCACGAGCGACGCCATGCCGGATTCCCGCATCAGCTTCCATGCGACGCCGCGCGTCGCACTGCCGCAGGTGTCGAGCGGCGAGCCGTCGGCGTTCCAGAACGCGACGCGGGCCGCCGCGTCGTCGCAGTCCGACACGACGGCAAGCTGGTTGAAGCCGATGCCGCGGTGCCGGTCGCCCATGCGTCGCACGAGGTCGCGGTCGATACGCGGCAGGTGTTCCTGATCCTGACCGCGCAGGTCGACGATGACGAAGTCGTCGCCATTCGCGTTCATCTTCTGAAATCCGATCGACATGGCGGTTCCGGCAGAGAGACAGGTGAACACTGTACGTGGCCCGCCGTTCACGATCAATCGCGCGCCGGACGATATCTAGACAACCGGCATCTACGTAATTCTACGTAGCTCCGCATACGTAGTTAACCGCTTGTAAGCCTCCCCGGTCACACGGAATACTACGGCCCATCGCCGCGGCCTTTGCGAGACCGCGGCACGACGCATCGACGTCACGCGGGTTCGGCGCCTCGCCGCATCCACTCAAAAACACATTGGAGACCAGGAGACGCCATGAATCGGGCTTCCAGTACCCTGCTCTGGATTGCGGTCGCGCTGCTCGGCGCGTTCGCGTTCGGCACGATCGCACTCGCACACGGCGAGCGCGTCAGTGCCCTCTGGATCGTGATCGCCGCAGTCTGCGTGTATCTGATCGCGTATCGCTTCTACAGCCGTTTCATTGCCAGCAAGGTCATGCAGCTCGACGGGCTGCGGATGACGCCGGCCGTCAAGTACAACGACGGCCTCGACTACGTGCCGACCAACAAGTACGTGCTGTTCGGCCATCACTTCGCCGCGATCGCCGGCGCCGGCCCGCTCGTCGGGCCCGTGCTCGCCGCGCAGATGGGCTACACGCCCGGCATGCTGTGGATCCTGGCCGGCGTCGTGTTCGCCGGCGCGGTGCAGGACTTCATCGTGCTGTTCATCTCGACGCGCCGCGACGGCCGTTCGCTCGGCGACCTCGTCAAGATGGAGCTCGGCACGGTGCCCGGCGTGATCGCGCTGTTCGGCGCGTTCCTGATCATGGTGATCATCCTCGCGGTGCTCGCGCTGATCGTCGTGAAGGCGCTGACCAATTCGCCGTGGGGCACGTTCACCGTCGCCGCGACGATTCCGATCGCGCTGTTCATGGGCGTCTACACGCGCTACATCCGTCCGGGCCGCATCGGCGAAGTGTCGATCATCGGCTTTGTGCTGCTGATGGCGTCGATCGCGTTCGGCCAGCACGTGCACGATTCGCCGACGCTCGCCGCGTGGTTCACGTTCACCGGCACGCAGCTCACGTGGATCCTGATCGGCTACGGCTTCGTCGCATCGGTGCTGCCGGTGTGGCTGCTGCTCGCGCCGCGCGACTACCTGTCGACGTTCCTGAAGATCGGCACGATCCTCGGCCTCGCGATCGGCATCCTCGTCGTCGCGCCGGAACTGAAGATGCCCGCGCTGACGAAGTTCGTCGACGGCACGGGCCCGGTGTGGTCGGGCAACCTGTTCCCGTTCCTGTTCATCACGATCGCGTGCGGCGCGGTGTCGGGCTTCCACGCGCTGATCTCGTCGGGCACGACGCCGAAGCTGATCGACAACGAAACCAACGCGCGCTTCATCGGTTACGGCGCGATGCTGATGGAATCGTTCGTCGCGATCATGGCGCTGGTTGCCGCGTGCGTGATCGAGCCGGGCATCTACTTCGCGATGAACGCACCGGCCGCCGTGCTCGGCTCGACGCCGGAAGCGGTGGCCAACACGGTTACGCAGTGGGGCTTCGTGCTGACGCCGGACATGCTGACGCAGACCGCGAAGGCCGTCGGCGAAACGACGATCATCGCGCGCGCGGGCGGCGCGCCGACGCTGGCCGTCGGCATGGCGCACATCCTGCACCAGGTGATCGGCGGCGAAGCGATGATGGCGTTCTGGTATCACTTCGCAATCCTGTTCGAAGCGCTGTTCATCCTGACGGCCGTCGACGCGGGCACGCGCGCGGGCCGCTTCATGCTGCAGGACCTGCTCGGCACGTTCCACCCGGCGCTCAAGCGCACCGAGTCGCTGCCCGCGAACCTGGTCGCCACCGCGCTGTGCGTGGCCGCGTGGGGCTACTTCCTGTACCAGGGCGTGGTCGATCCGCTCGGCGGCATCAACACGCTCTGGCCGCTGTTCGGCATCTCGAACCAGATGCTGGCCGCGATCGCACTGGTGCTCGGCACCGTCGTGCTGTTCAAGATGAAGCGCGAGCGTTATGCGTGGGTGACGATCGTGCCGACCGTGTGGCTGCTGATCTGCACGCTGACCGCCGGCTGGCAGAAGATTTTCGACGCGAACCCGAAGGTCAGCTTCCTCGCGCACGCCGCGAAGTTGCAGGCCGCGGTGGACGAAGGCAAGGTGCTCGCGCCGGCGAAGTCGATCGCGCAGATGAAGCGGATCATCTTCAACGACTACATCGACGCGGCGCTGGCCGGGCTGTTCATCTTCGTCGTCGTGGCGATCGCGGTGTACGGCGTGCTCGCCGTGCTGCGCGCGCGCCGCGAGTCGAAGCCGACCGTGCGCGAGACGCCGTACGAAGCGATGCCGGCCGCGCAGGCGCTCGGCAGCGGACGTTAAGGGGAGGCCGCGATGTTCAGCGATCTTGGCAGCGACCTGCGCAGCGCGGGGCGTTACCTCGGGCAGGCGTTGCGGCTGATGGTCGGCCTGCCCGACTACGACACCTACGTCGCGCACATGCGCGAGACCCATCCGGACCGCGAGCCGATGACGTACGAGGAATTCTTCCGCGAGCGCCAGAACGCGCGGTACGGGTCAGGAGCAGGGAAGTGCTGTTGAGCGGTTGAAACGGCAGGAAAGAACGAAAAGGCGTCATGGCGTGAAAGCCATGACGCCTTTTTTCATGTCGCCGCAAGGCGGCCGGCTCGTGCAACGCATGCCGTCGCGTACGGCCGTCAGTCGTTGTCGTGACGGAGCGCAAGCACCGCGGCGGCCCCGCGGCGAGCGCGATCAGCGTCAATGCGACGGCGAAACCGGTCGCGCCTGCCGTGAAGCCGATGCGGTCGATCGCGTACCCGGTCATCACGGGCATCAGTCCCGCCGGGAGGTAGCCGCCGATGTTCATGACGGCGTTCGCTTCGGCGCGCCGCGCGTCCGGTACGTGCAGGCCGATCAGCGTCAGGCCGCCGAGCTGCCCGAGGCCTTGTCCCGCGCCCGCGAGGAGCGCCGCCGCGACGAGGACGGCAGCCGACGACGCATGCACGGCGATGCACAGCATCACCATCGACAGCGTGGTGGCGACCGTGCCGGCAACGAACGTCGCACGGATCGATCCGCGCCGCGCGACGAACTGGACACCGGTAGCGGCGATGAACATCGCGCAGGCCATGCCGCCCGCGAGCAGCGGGCTGCGCACGTGAAGCAGGCGTGCCAGCAACGACGGACCCAACGCAAGTACGAAGGAGGTCGCGGTGATGCCCGGCCCGAACACGGCGACACCGCTGGCGACATGGCGCCGGTTGTGAACCGGCACGGACGGCAGACGTAGCGGCGGCGCGTCGCCTGGCGCCTGCGCGGGCTGGTTGCGCGGCAGCCGCAGCGCGACGGCCAACGCGCTCAGCAGGATCACGAACTCGACGCCGAAGACGAGGGCGACCGGATGCGCGGCGGTTTGCGCGGCAATCCCGGCGAGCAACGGCCCGAGCCCCGCGCCGAGCACCATGGCGACCGACGCGAGCAGCGCGGCCTTGCGGCGCTCGGTGCCCGCGAGATCGATCACCGACGCCATGCCCGCCGACACGATCACGCCGACCGCGATGCCCGTCAGCAAGCGGGCGACCGCGAGCATGGCGACGGACGACGCGGTCGCGAACAACGCGCACGCGATCAGCGCCGCGGCGAGGCCGGGCAGCAGGACCGGCTTGCGCCCGTAACGGTCCGAAAGCTGGCCGGCGACGAGCAGCGTACCCAGCAGGCCGGCGATGTAGAGCGCGAAGATGACGGTCAGCGTGCCGGACGAGAAACCGAGTGCGCGCTGCCAGGACACGTACAGCGGCGTCGGCGAGTTGGACAGCATGAACACGGCGGTGACCATCCAGGCGGCGTGCGCCATGCGAGGCGCGGAACGCGAGCCCGCGGGTCGCGATTGGGGGACGGCGGTGTCGGACATGAGTGCGCTCCTTGTACGAGTTTTTTCGAAATATAGCTTAGTTCGAAAAAACTCGTACAGGGTGATATGCTTGCGGACATGAAACGAACCCACCCTGAACGGGCGGCCGGCCTCGCGCCGGCGCCCGCGGATTTGCCCGATCCGCTGCCGGAGCCGGACGTCGCCGAGCTTCGGCTCGAAACCATTCTTGGCGCGCTGGCCGATCCGTTGCGACTGACGATCGTGCGGAAACTGATGCTCGAATCCGAGGCTTACGACCATCCTTGCGGCTGGTTCGGCTTCGATCGCCCGAAATCGTCGCTCACCCATCACTTCAAGGCGTTGCGCGACGCGGGCGTGCTGCGCCAGCGCCAATACGGGCTTGAGCGGCGCAGCCGCGTGCGTACGGAAGATCTCGATCTGCGTTTTCCCGGCCTGCTGAAGCTCGTGGCCGAGTGGGCGCCGCCGGCAGACAGCGACGGTTGACGGCTGCTGGAGGGTGGAAGGTGGAAGGTGGAGGGTGGAGGGTGGATGAGCCGCCCGGCGGCACGCGCCGGTTTGCCATGCGGCGACGAGCGTGACGCGCCGGGCGCGCGGCGCCGCGGAGCCGTCCGAGTGCCGGGCTTGATCTGCCTGCAACCCGGCTTCGTTTCCCGGCCGGTATCATGTGAACCATTCACCCCGATGAACCCGCACAGGAGGAGCCCGTCGTGCATGCCGGTGAGCGTTTCAACAGCATTACCCATCTCGTCGGCGCGGTGCTATCGGTGGCAGGGCTGGTAACACTGGTGACGATGGGCGCGCTCGAAGGCGACGCCTACAAGGTGGTGAGTTTCAGCGTGTACGGCGCGATGCTCTGCGTGCTCTACGCGATCTCGACGCTGTACCACAGCGTGCGTAGCCCGCGCCTGAAGGCCATTCTGCAGAAGTGCGACCACTCGGCGATCTACCTGCTGATCGCCGGCAGCTATACGCCGTTCACGCTGGTCACGCTGCGCGGCCCGTGGGGCTGGTCGCTGTTCGGCGTGAGCTGGGGGCTGGCCGTGTTCGGCATCGTGCAGGAACTGACGCTCGGGCGCCGCACGCGCATGCTGTCGATGATCCTGTACGTGGCGATGGGCTGGCTCGCGCTCGTCGCGGTACGTCCGCTGATCCACGCGCTGCCGCCGGTCGGCACCGCGTGGCTCGTGGCCGGAGGCCTGATCTACAGCGCGGGTATCTACTTTTTTATCAACGACGAACGCATCCGCCACGGGCACGGCATCTGGCATCTGTTCGTGCTGGCCGGCAGCCTGTGCCAGTTCGTCAGCGTCGCGATGTACGTTGCGTGAGCGGAAGGCGGCGTCAGCCGCCGCCGGCGTCGTGTCGACCGGCCGCGGATCGACGATCGCACCGGCATCGGGTTGACGCATGTCGGCGCACCTGCACACGAGGTCGTTGTGTTCGCAACGCGTATGCGGACGTAATGCGATGAACCAGGGGGCGTGTGCAGGAAGATCCGCTCGTGCGTGGCGCTGTTCGTCGTGACACGTTTTCGCTTCGGGCGAATGATCTATTCGCCTTCGACCACACGAATCCCGACCGTGTGAGCGCCCACTTTCAGCACTTCCCTTGTCGCGATCCACCACGTCGCCATCGCAGACCCGGATATCGCCACAGCCGCCAGCAACGCCACCCGCATCGCCACCGGAAACGGCTGCACGGTCGCGATGCACGCGCCGAAGATCGCGACACCTAGCGCCGACCCGCTCTGCCGCGCCGCGTTCAGCGCGGCCGCGGCCACGCCCGCGCGGCGGCGGTCGACCGTCCCGAGCGCCGGCGACGTCGCGGCCGGCGAGATGAATCCCGATGCAAAGCCGATCGCGAGCATCGGCGCGACGGCGAGCCACGCCGGTGTCGCCGCACCGATGCCCGTCATCCCGAGTGCGCCGGCCGCATAGAGCGCGAACGCGGCGCACATCGAACCGCGCGCGCCGAAGCGTGCAACGAGCCTGCCCGAGCACAGTCCGCCGAGCGCGACCATCGCCGTCATCGGCAGGAACGCGAGCCCGGTGTCGAGCGGGCTCGCGCCGCGAATCTGCCGATAGAACAGGCTGAGGACGAACAGCAAGCCGTAGAACACGAACGCCGATGCCATCGACACGAACGTCGATCCGGCGAACAGCCGGTTGCGGAAGAACGCGAGCGGCAGCATCGGTTCGCGGCGCCGCGCTTCGATCGCGATGAACGCGACCCACGCTACGGCGCTCGTCGCCGCGCCGCCGACGATCGGCGCGGAGCGCCAGCCGAGCGACGGGCCTTCGATCAGCGTGCCGATCAACGTGGCGATCGCGACGATGGCCGCGGCCTGGCCGCCCCAGTCGAAATGTCGCGACGCGTCGCCGGCGGCGCGCGTGACCGTGCGGGCGAGCCAGATGCCGGCAAGCCCGAGCGGCAGGTTCACGAAGAAGAGGCTGCGCCACCCGGACAGGTGGATCAGCAGGCCGCCGATCAGCGGGCCCGACGCCATCGCGATGCCGCCGCAGCCCATCCACAGGCTGATTGCCGATGCGCGCGCGGCCGGCTCGGGGAACGCGCGGTTGAGCAGCGCGAGCGAGCAGGGCACCAGCATCGCGCTGCCGACACCTTGCAGCGCGCGGGCGATCGCGAGCGCCGGGAGGCTCGGCGCGATGCCGCATAGCGCGGATGCGGCGACGAAGATCGCGAGCCCCGCGACATAGACGGTGCGATCGCCCAGCCGGTCGCCGAGCGTGCCGCCCGTCATCAGCAGGCTCGCGAACGCGAGCGTGTACGCATTCACGATCCACTGCAGGCCGGCTATACGGCTGCCGAACGTGTGGGCGATATCGGTGAGCGCGACGTTGACGATGGACGCGTCGAGCAGCACGAGCGTGTAGCTCACGCAGGTCGCGGCGAGCACGCGGCGGGCCGCGGCCCGGTTCGGCGCGGCGGCCGTCATGCGCGTTCGGGCGCCGGCGCGGCGGCCCGCAGCGCGAGAAAGCCGACCCATCCCCAGTACACGCGATGATGCGCGATCAGCCCGTCGCGCAGGTCCATTACTTCGACGAGATCGACCTGGTCGCCTTCCGGCGTCGCGCGCGGATATTCCCACGTGAGCTGGCGGCCGTTCGAGAAGAACAACCCGGTGCGGTACCAGCGCCCGAGCCGGTTGCCCGGATTGCGCAGGCCGGCCGCGAAGAACGCGCCGATCGCGGCCTTGCCGTGCAGCACGCCCGAGCCGTGACCGGGCAGCGTGACGACGATCAGCGGCGTTTCGAGCACCGCGTCGTCGGTATACAGCGCCACCAGCGCATCGACGTCGCGCGCGACGACGGCCGCGTGCCAGCCTTCGTAAATGTGCCGGGCATCGGCATCGGGATGTGTCATGGCGGGTTCCGGAAGTGTCGATAACGGAACCCACTGTATGAGCGCGCGGTCGCGGGACGTTTCACGTCGACCCGAAACGTGGATGCCGCCGCGGCGAAGGCGGCGCTTATCGACCGAGTTTCGGCCGTTATCCGGCCAGCGCGTCGAGATTCAGCACGTACGACTTCCCGATCCACACTGCGCAATCGCGATGGTCGCGCAGTTCGTCGCCCGTATTCGGATGCAGGAAGATATCCAGCGCGCCGTGATTCAGCACGAGCCACGGCACGATTTCGTCGAAGCGCGTGGTGTCGAACGCGATCTGGTACGACCACGCCGGGTGCGGGCCGACGAGGCGTTCGTGAAAGCGGCCGAGTTCGATGATCGCGCCGAACCGTTCGTCGACGACCTGGCGAAACGCCCACGCGGCGTCGCGGCTGGCCGCATCGAAATAGACGTGCGCATGCCAACTGTGGATCGCGGTGGTGTCGAGGGCAGCCATGGAAGGACTCGATAAAAATGGGAATGCATGAGGTGCCGTGCGAAACGGCCGATGCGTGATTATCGCGCGTCCTTGCCGCGCACGTCGTGTCGCTATCCGGCAAGCCGGATGCGATGCTTGTCCTGAATCACGAGAACCGTTCGATCCGGCAACGCCGCGGGTTTGAGATATATATCCGCGGGTATCCGCACGCGCGATATCACACCGGAAGCCTTGCCGGAAGGTGCGCCCGCGGCGATCGCATCGGCAACACGTCATTTCCGAAATTGAAAAAGCGCTGTATGCACGGCTTCGGATCGTCTGAACAAATGCGATCAGGGCATTGAATGAAATAAGGAAATTCCGATTGGGCGGGATTCGCGCATGACGTGATTCGCGCACCGAATTCCGCAGCCGAAAATATCAATTGCGGAATCGGCTATTCAAGCGGCATGCAGCGCGACATACGATGCTTTCAACGCATCGTCGAACACGATCGATGCGGGGACAACCACCTGGAGGCCACTATGCGATCCCTCGTTCCCGTTGCGGTACTTTCCTGCGCACTCGTTGCGCTGCCCGCCGTCAGCTTTGCGCAATCGGCGGTTTCCGATGGGGCATCGAATGCCTCGCTGTCGAGCTGGTCGGCGGCGCGTGCCGAAACCAACGTGCAACTGATGCAGATGACGCGCGCAGGCTATCGCGCGACGTCGGCCGGCAACCAGAACTATCCGCTTGCGATGCAGCGTGCGCTCGAACGTGTCCGCAATCCGGTGCCGGATCGGTCGCGCGAAGAGCGGGCCGAGATGGAGGCGCGCGCCGCACGCGACGCGCAGGGCGGCCATCCGGTCAAGGCGTTCTTCGTGAAGACCGCGTACTACCTGAAGGGCGAGAACACGTTCTGATGCAGGAGACGAGCATGGCTTGCCCGATCCGATTTGCCTGCGTCGTGCGCGCGTCGGCGCTGCGCCGGCTGCCGGCCGCGCGCGCGTCGCAGCGGCGGGACGATGCGCGCGGCGCGCGACGTCGTGCGAAACACCGCCGCCATGCGCATCGTGATGCCGTTGCGTGCCGCACCGCGTGGCCGGCCGTCGCGGTGAGCGATGCGCCTGCAAGCGGGAGCCCGTCATGAAGGGCTCCCGGAAGCACCGCCGCCACGTGCCGCTGACCCGCGAGTGGTTGCTGCCGCTGCCGCCGGTGCATGCACGCGACATCTCGCTGAAATGCCACATGGCGCTCGTCGCGCTGCGCGGCGGGCATGGCAACGAGGCGCTGCTGATGCGGTTGCGCACGAGCGTCTACCTGGTGTTCCTGGCGCTCGACGATGCGGTGTGCGCGGATGCCGACATCGACCTGTGCGTCGACGCGGAGCGCGCGCTCGATGCGGGCGTGGCACGCGCGGCGCAAGGCGGCGCATGGACGCTGCACGACGACGAATGCGCGGTGCTCGAGCATGTGCTCGCGGCGAACGACACGTGCGTCACGACGCTCACGCGGCGTCGGCTGGCCGAGCTGTGGGAGCACGTCTGCGCGTTCGCGTCGAGCGGCCAGCCGGCGCTCGTCGCGGGCGCGGCGGAGAAGATCCGCATGCACGCGGCCGAATCGCTGGCCGCGTAGCGTCTCGCATTGGTTTTGCCGGGAGTCTGGAGGAGACAGGGCCGGCCGCACCGGCACGGCCGCCGTTAATCGCGGAAGCAGCGATTAACGGCTGTCGCGGCGTGTCGTGGTCTGTTGCAGCCTGTCGTGGTCATAGGGCGACGGCGGAACGCGACTCGACACCACGGCCCAAAACAAAAGCGCCACGGAGCAGGCTCCGTGGCGCTTCTTTTTCCCGCCGGCGCGGAAGGCAAGCCTCCCGCGTGGCGAAACGCGCTTAAGCGGCGGCTGCCGGCTTCGCCGGCTTCTGCAGCTTGCCCTTGCCGGCGCGCTGGATTTCCTCGAGCTTGATCTCGACGTGGCGCGAGAACACGTACTCGGCCGGACGCTGCTTGTCGATCGGAATGTCCGGTGCGAACGGGCCGTCGGTCTTGATGCCCTTGCGGCTCACGGCGAACGCCTTCAGCGGATGCGCCATCGTGTCCATCACGGCGGTCGCCTCGAAGCCGCAGTGGACCATGCAGTCCGCGCACTTCTCGTAGTTGCCGACGCCGTAGTTGTCCCAGTTCGTGTCTTCCATCAGTTCCTTGAAGGTCTTCACGTAACCTTCGCCGACCAGGTAGCACGGCTTCTGCCAGCCGAACACCGTACGCGCCGGGTTGCCCCACGGCGTGCACTTGTACGTCTGGTTGCCGGCCAGGAAGTCGAGGAACAGCGACGACTGGCTGAACGACCAGCGCTTGCCGCCTTCGCCGCGCTTCAGGATCTCGCGGAACAGGTTCTTCGTCTTGTCGCGGTTCAGGAAGTGCTGCTGATCCGGTGCGCGCTCATACGCGTAGCCCGGCGACACGGTGATGCCGTCGACGCCGATCGGCTTGAGCGTATCGAAGAACTTCGCGACGCGCTCGGGGATCGCATCGTTGAACAGCGTGCAGTTGATGTTCACGCGGAAACCGCGGCGCTTCGCTTCCTTGATCGCCGCGACCGCCTTGTCGTACACGCCTTCCTGCGACACCGAGTGGTCGTGCATCTGCGCGTCGCCGTCGAGGTGGACCGACCAGACGAAGTACGGGCTCGGCTGGTAGTCGTCCATCTTCTTTTCCATCAGCAGCGCGTTCGTGCAGAGGTAGACGAACTTCTTGCGCTTCATGATGCCGCGGACGATTTCCGGCATTTCCTTGTGCAGCAGCGGCTCGCCGCCGGCGATCGACACGATGGGTGCGCCGCACTCGTCGACCGCTTCCAGGCATTCCTGGACGGACAGGCGCTGGTTCAGGATGGGATCCGGGTAATCGATCTTGCCGCAGCCGTTGCAAGCGAGGTTGCAGCGGAACAGCGGCTCGAGCATCAGCGCGAGCGGATAGCGTTTGTTGCCGGACAGGTGTTGGCGCGTGATGTACGCGCCGACGCGGACTTGCTGGAGCAGCGGAATAGACAAGAGATGTCCTCCTTAAACTTCGCGGGCGACAGCTTGCGTGAGCTTCGCCGGCAACTTGAATTCGACTTTTTCTTCACGGCCCGCCATCGTCGTGACGTCGACGGGCCCCAGCGCGCGCAACGCGCCGATTACATCTTCAACCATTTCCTCGGGCGCGGACGCCCCGGCGGTCAGGCCGACGGTCGTCGCATTCGCGAACCATTCGGCCTTGACTTCCGAACCGTCGGCGACGAGGTAGCTCGGCACACCGCTTTCGGTGCCGATCTCGCGCAGGCGGTTCGAGTTCGAGCTGTTCGTCGCACCGACCACGAGCAGTACGTCGACCTGTTCGCTCAGTTCGCGCACGGCAGCCTGGCGATTCTGCGTGGCGTAGCAGATGTCGCGCGTGTCCGGGCCGACGATGTCGGTGAACCGGCGCTGCAGCGCTTCGATGATGCCGCGCGTATCGTCGACCGACAGCGTGGTCTGCGTGATGTACGCGACCGGCGTGTCGACGGGCAGCGTCAGCGTATCGACTTCCGCTTCGCTTTGCACGAGGATCACCTCGGCCGGAATCTGGCCGATCGTACCCTCGACTTCCGGATGCCCCGCATGGCCGATCAGGATCAGCCGGCGGCCCGCCGCGACGTACTGGCGGCCCTGCACGTGCACTTTCGTGACGAGCGGGCAGGTGGCGTCGAGCACGTCGAGCCCGCGCGTTTGCGCATCGCGCTCGACCGTCTGGGCGACACCGTGCGCGCTGAAGATCGCGACAGCGCCGTGGGGCACCTCGTCGAGCTCCTCAACGAATCGCGCCCCTTTATCACGCAGGTTTTCGACGACATGCCGGTTATGCACGATCTCGTGACGCACATAGACCGGCGCACCGTGCTGTTGCAGCGCGCGATCGACGATCTCGATCGCACGGACAACCCCCGCACAAAAGCCGCGGGGCTGGGCAAGGATGACTCGCATAAGTGAGCGAACTCCGACGACAGACGCCGGGGTTCGAGGAGCTGGCACTCGCTCGCTCGCCCCGGCTTGATGTTATGAAGGCAGGAACGAACCGGCCGGCCAGGCCCCGGAACCCCGAATTAATCGCGCATTTTAACTCTATCGGGCCGTCCTTGCTTTGGTGCTGTATCCGCCGTGTTGCATTTGCGGGAGAGCCGCGTCGGCGCTGGCGCGTGCGGAACCCAGTAAACTATGCGGTTTCGCGGGCAGCCGCTCCGGCTGCCCGGCGTCGCGCTCATTTCAAGGCCATTCGATGACCGTCGATTCTTACGCGTATTACCCGGCCGCCCGTGTGGTTTCGGGCGCTTTGTTCCTGACCCCCATTGATCTTGCCGAACCCGGCGCCCGGCAGGAGGCGCGCCGATGATGCTGGTTCTCGCTTTCCTGGTGTCCGGGCTGTCGCTGATCATCTGGATCGTGCTGCTCGTCGCGCGTGGCGGTTTCTGGCGCGCGGTGCCCGCGCGGCCGTTGCCGCCCGAGGCGCGTGGCGCCGCGGCCGAGGCCGGCTGGCCGGCCGTCGTCGCGGTCGTGCCGGCGCGCAACGAGGCCGACGTGATCGCCCGGGCGGCGACTTCGCTGCTCGAACAGGATTACCCGGGCGAATTTCATCTGATCATTGTCGACGACCATAGCGACGACGGCACCGCCGACGCGGCCCGCGCGGCCGCGCTCACGATCAACCGCGCCGACCGGCTGACGGTGCTGGCCGCGAAGCCGCTGCCGGCCGGCTGGTCGGGCAAGGTGTGGGCACAGTCGCAGGGGATCGCCGCGGTGCAGGCGCTCGGCCTGCCGGCCGACTACCTGCTGCTGACGGACGCCGACATCGGCCATCCGCCGGACGCCGTCGCGCAGCTCGTCACGCGCGCGCAGGCCGAGAACCGCGATCTCGTGTCGCTGATGGTGCGGCTGCGCTGCGATTCGTTCTGGGAAAAGGCGCTGATCCCGGCATTCGTGTTCTTCTTCGCGAAGCTCTACCCGTTCTCGTGGATCAACAACCCGCGCAACCGGACGGCCGGTGCCGCGGGCGGCTGCATGCTGGTGAAGCGCACGGCGCTCGAGGAAGCGGGCGGCATCGAGTCGATCCGCGGCGCGCTGATCGACGACTGCAGCCTGGCCGCGCAGATCAAGCACCGCGGCAGCGGCCGCCACCCGATCCGGCTCGACCTGGCCGACCGCAGCGTGTCGCTGCGTCCGTACGACAGTTGGCGCGACATCTGGAACATGATCGCGCGCACCGCGTTCACGCAGCTGCACTATTCGCCGCTGCTGCTGGCCGGCACGCTGCTCGGGATGACGATCATCTATCTCGTGCCGCCCGCCGCCGCGCTCGCGTACGGTGCGCGCGCATGGCCGGCGTGGCTCGCGTGGGCGTCGATGTGCGCCGCGTATGCGCCGATGCTGCGCTACTACCGGCGCTCGCCGCTGTGGGCGCCCGCACTGCCGCTCGTCGCGCTGTTCTACGTCGGCGCGACGTTCGCGTCCGCGTGGCGCTACTGGCGCGGCAAGGGCGGCCAGTGGAAGGCCCGCGTGCAGGCGCCGGTGGATCGCTGAGCGCATCCCGGGAGGCGTGCCTCCCGGCAGCCGGAAAGCAAACAGCCCGATCGTGGAAACGGTCGGGCTGTTTCGTTTTCGGCGGGGGCTGCCTGCCGGTGCCTAGCGCTGGGTCAGCATCATGTACATCTGGACCACGACGTCCGGCGAGAACGTGAACGGCACCCAGCCGTAGCCCGTGTGACGGGCGACCAGCAGGCGGTCGCCGTTCGACTGCTTCTGCACGGCCATCATCGGGTTCTTCGTCGTCACGAAGCGCCAGCCGGCCGGGATGCCGGGCGGCGGCTCCGGCTGCATCGACGCACGCGCATGCGCGAGTTCCTCGATCAACTGGCCCAGTTGCTCCGGATGCAGCGTGATCGATTCGCCGTTGATGGTCAGCGTGAGTTCGTTCTGCGTCGGACGCGACACGTGCAGCGTCGATTTGTCGGACGGCGCCGGCGTGTTGGCTGCGTCGGCTTCGACTTCGGCTTCAACCGGCGTGTCGGCTTGCGCCGTCGCGACGATTGCCGTCCCGGTGTCGGCCGTTGCCTCCACCGCTTCGGCCACGGCCGGTGCGGGCGCGTTCACGGCCGGTTCCGCCGCCGGCATGCCGGCCGGCGCGGGTTCGACGACTTCCGCCGCAACGGCCGTGGCGGCCATCGCGCTCGTCGCGGCTTCCTTGACGACGGCCTCGACCAGCGCCTCGGCGTCGGCGATGGCCTTCGCGTGGTGCTGCGCAGCCGCTTCGGCTTGTGCGATCGCTTCGGTGTGGCGTTGCGTGACGGCCTCGGCCTGCGCGGCGGCATCGGCGTGGCGTTGCGCGGCCGCCTCGGCCTGCGCGATCGCTTCGGTATGGCGTTGCGTGACGGCTTCGGCCTCGGCGGTGGCGTCGGCGTGACGCTGCGCGGCGGCCTGCGCTTCCGCGATCGCCTGCGCGTGCTGCTGCGCGAGCGCTTCGGCTTCGGCGATCGCTTCCGCGTGACGCTTGGCGGCGGCTTCGGCTTCCGCGATGGCGGCCGCGTGGCGCTGCGTGGCCGCTTCGGCTTCGGCGGTCGCGTCCGCGTGACGCTTCGCGGCGGCCTCGGCTTCGACGGTCGCGGCCGCATGGCGCTGCGCGGCCGCTTCGGCTTCGGTGGCCGCGGCGTGATGACGCTGCGCGGCGGCCTCGGCTTCGGCGATCGCTGCCGCGTGGCGCTGCGACGCCGCTTCGGCATCGGCGTGACGCTGCGCGAGCGCTTCGGTCAGCGCGGTGGCTTCCGCATGGCGTTGCACGGCGGCTTCGGCTTGCGCGGTGGCATCGGTATGACGCTGGGCGGCGGCTTCGGCGGCGGCGGTCGCGCTGGCGTGGCGCTGCTGCGCGGCCTCGGCTTCGGCGGCGGCGGCCGTGTGGCGTTGCGCGGCGGCCTGCGCTTCGGTTTCCGCGGCGGCGTGACGCTCTGCCGCGGCCCGGGCTTCCGCTGCTGCGGCGCGCGCGAAGGCTTCCGCGCTGCGTGCCGCCTGTTGCGCGGCGTGGTGATCGTGGAGGAGCTGATCGACGCCCACGGTGAGCGAAGCGATCTGATCGTTCAGGTTCATGCGTGTCTTCTCTGCGTAAGACCCGCGATTTTAACCGCTGCGCCGGTGCCGGGCCGCGCAGGACGTGTAACAAAGTGCGCAAAGCGGCGTGAAGTACGCCGCTTTGTGTTACTTCAGGTAGCCGGCGGAGCCGAACCAGTCGAGCGCATCGCGCAGCCCTTCGCGGTAGGGGCGCGCACGGTAGCCGAGCTCGCGCTCGGCCTTCGCGGACGTGAAATACATCTTGTTCTTCGACATCCGCAGCCCGTCCACGGTGACGAACGGCTCCTTCTTCGTGAACTTCGCGACCGCTTCCGCGCCGACTGCGAGCGGGTACAGCGGCCAGCGCGGCAGCGCGATCGTCGGCGCCTTGCGGCCCGTCATCTGCGCGATGTCGGCGAGCATCTGCTGCAGCGGCAGGTTCTCGCCGCCGAGGATATAGCGCTCGCCGATCCGGCCGCGCTCGAGCGCGAGGAAGTGGCCGTGCGCGACGTCGTCGACGTGCACGAGGTTCAGCCCCGTGTCGACGAACGCCGGAATCTTGCCGAGCGCGGCCTCGACGATGATGCGGCCGGTGGGCGTCGGTTTCACGTCGCGCGGGCCGATCGGCGTCGACGGATTGACGATCACGGCCGGCAGCCCTTCGTCGGCGATCATCCGTTCGACCGCGCGCTCCGCGAGCACCTTGCTGCGCTTGTAGACGCCGATCGCCTGTTCCGCCGTGAGCGGCCGGTTCTCGTCGGACGGATCGCCGGCACTCGTCACCTTCAACGTCGCGACGCTGCTCGTGTAGACGATCCGCTCGACGCCTTCCGCGCGTGCCGCGCGCATCGTCGCGACCGCCCCCTCGAGGTTCGCGCGCTCGATCTCGTCGGGATCGGGTGCCCACAGCCGGTAGTCGGCCGCGACATGCAGCAGGTAGCGCACGCCGCGCAGCGCGGCGCGCATCGATGCCTCGTCGCGCATGTCGCCGGTGACGATCTCGGCGTCGAGATCCGCGACGTTCGTGCGCGGGCTGGTCGGGCGCACGAGCACGCGCACCGCATAGCCTTTCTGCTGCGCGATGCGCGCGACGGCCGAGCCGACGAAACCGGACGCGCCGGTGACGAGAACGAGATCGCGGGAGGTATCAGTCATGCGTTTCCTTCAGGGCCGCGCGCGGGCGGCGCGGCGGTTGAGCGTCGGCGAGATTGTACGTGGTCGGCGCGCGCGGCGACGCAAGGCCGCGGCGGGTGCGGGCATGTGCGAAGCGGCCGACGCGACTACAATGCCGGGCTTGAACGCAACGGGAGGACGACGCGATGAGCCGCAATGAACTGGACGAACGGATCGAGACCTACTACGTACGGGTGCGCGGCGTCGTGCAGGGCGTCGGCTTCCGGCATGCGACGGTGCGCGAGGCGCATGCGCTGAAGCTGCGCGGCTGGGTCGCGAATCTCGAGGACGGCACCGTCGAAGCGATGATCCAGGGCCCCGGCGCGCAGATCGACCGGATGCTCGCGTGGCTGCGCCACGGGCCGCCGGCCGCGCGCGTGACCGAGGTGACGTTCGAGGAACGCCGGACCGAGAAGCGCTTCGAGCGCTTCCAGCAGCAGTAAGCGGCACGGAACGATCATGACGGGGTATCCGGAGGCCGGGCGCGGCCTCATGCTGTCGGTGATGGCATCGACGCTGTTCGCGCTGATGTCCGCCTACGCGAAACTGCTCGCGCCGCTCACGGGGCTCGACATCTTCGCGTGGCGCGTGTTGTGGACCGCACCGGGCGCGCTCGCGCTGATCGCGCTGCGCGGCCGCTGGCCGGCGCTCGTCGACCTCCTTCGGCGCAGCGTGCGCGACTGGCGCCTGCTGATCGCGGTGCCCGTGAGCGCCGCGCTGCTCGGGGCGCAGTTGTGGTTGTTCCTGTGGGCGCCGCTGCACGGGCGCATGCTCGAGGTGTCGCTCGGCTATTTCCTGTTGCCGCTGACGATGGTGCTCGTCGGCCGCTTCTACTATCACGAACGGCTCGATCCGCTGCAATGGGCGGCGGTCGCATGCGCCGCGCTCGGCGTCGCGCACGAAGTGTGGGCGACGCGCGCGTTCGCGTGGCCGACGCTCGTCGTCGCGCTCGGTTATCCGCCGTATTTCGTGCTGCGCCGGCGGATCAACGCCGATTCGCTCGCCGCATTCGCGGTCGAGATCGTGCTGCTGTGCCCGGTTGCGTTCGCGATGGTCGCGACGAGCGCGACGCGCGTGGCCGGCCATCCCGTGCTGTGGGCCGCGCTGCTGCCGGGGCTCGGCGTGCTGAGCACGCTCGCGCTCGCGAGCTACCTGAAGGCCAGCCGGATGCTGCCGATGGCCCTGTTCGGGATTCTCGGCTACGTCGAGCCCGTGCTGCTCGTCGCGGTGTCGCTGTTGCTGCTCGGCGAAACGCTGAGCGTCGCGAAGCTCGCGACGTACGGGCCGATCTGGGTCGCCGTTGCGCTGACCGCGTGGCACAGCGCAATGCTGATGCGGCGCCTGCCCGCGCGCGGATAGGCGTCGATCGCGACGCGGCGGCGGCGCGGAACGTGGCGCAGATCGCATCGGCATCGGCATCAGCACCAGCATCAGCATCAGCATCAGCATCAGCATCAGCATCAGCACCAGCACCAGCACCAGCACCAGCACCAGCACCAGCACCAGCATCGCCATCGCCATCGCCATCGCCATCGCCCGGCGGTCGAACCCGTCGATGCTGACCGCAAACTGGCGTCGCGCTGGCGTGAATCTGGCGACGCCGCCTGCTTCGCATCACAAGGCTCGCGCGTGTAATCGAACAGAAGATTCGGTTGCACTTTGTTACTTAGGGTCTCCCCTGATCGGCCATTAGACTGGCCTCACCGACTTCCCTTCGTATGCAGCCTTTCAATGAACGGTCCTCTCCGTGCCTGGCCGGCCGGATTGGCGCGATGCGGGCATACGCGTATCGCGGCTGATCCCGCGCGCCTTCTTCCCGATCCATTCCCCGGTGCGTGCCGCACCGCTGTCGCGCGGGTGCGCTCATGTCGTTGAGCGTGCCGCCCGCCACGGCTCGGCCGCCGCGCGGCGGCCGCCTGATCGAAGTCGATTTCTTCCGCGGCATCGTGCTGTTGATGATCGTCGTCGACCACATCGGCGCGAGCGTGCTGTCGCGCGTCACGCTGCACGCGTTCGCGCTGTGCGACGCGGCCGAGGTCTTCGTCTTTCTCGGCGGTTTCGCGACCGCGAGCGCCTATGGCGCGATCGCCGAACGGCACGGC
>JABLTH010067203.1_pt1 | contig 36843 bp, 31 predicted proteins | sample 7875711 | NCBI WGS metagenome assembly JABLTH01 (sample SAMN14941262, study PRJNA633318) | bioreactor metagenome | isolation source: bioreactor | place: China | collected 2019-03-05 | reverse complement strand
TGCCCATCCGCTATTCCTCGATCCACGAGGAGCACAAGCAGGTGCGCAGCAGCGGGGGGATCTTTGACGTGTCGCACATGGGGCGGGTGCGCTTCAGCGGGCGGCACGCCCGGCGGCTTCTGGAACGCCTCTGCAGCCGAAAGATCTTCGACATGCAGGACGGGCAGTGCCGCTATTCGCTCGTGTGCAACGAGCGGGGCGGGGTGCGCGACGATGTGATCGTGTATCGGATGGACGAGGACGAGTTTCTGGTCGTCGTGAACGCGTCGAACCGCGAGAAGCTGCTGGGGCACTTTGAGCAGGTGCGGTCGGCGGGCGACCTGTCGGTCAAGATCAAGGACGAGACGCTGGACACGGCGATGGTGGCGCTCCAGGGGCCGAAGATCATCGAGATGGTCGGGAAGGTCAGCCGCGAGATTCCGACGCTGAAGCGATACCGCTTCGCGATCAAGAACCTGCTGGTGATGAAGCTGATCGTGAGCCGCACGGGCTACACGGGGGAGGACGGCGTCGAGGTGATCTTGCCCGCGTCGGCGGTCGAGATGGGGCTGAAGATGCTGTTCCGCGACATTGATCTCAAGGCGCCGGACGCGATGGTCAAGCCGATCGGTCTTGGGGCGCGAGACACGCTTCGGATGGAGGCGGCGATGCCGCTCTACGGGCACGAGCTCGGCGAAGAGATCAACGCGCTCTCGTGCGGCGTGGACTTTGCGATCTCGATGGACAAGGACCAGGCGCAGCTGGGCGAGAAGTTCATCGGGATGGATGCCCTGCGACGGACGATCGAATCGGGCGGTCCGGCCCGGAAGCTTGTCGGGCTGGAGATCGAGGGCAGGCGCACGGCGCGCCAGGGCAATGTCGTCAAGGCCGGCGATGCGGAGGTCGGCGTCGTGACCAGCGGATGTCTCAGCCCGACGCTGGAGAAGGTGATCGCGATGGCGTTTGTCGACAAGGACAGAACGGCCGTCGGCACGCCCCTCCAGGTTGATATCGGGCGGGGCGTGCTGGAGGCCAAGATCGTGCCCATGCCGTTCTACAAAGCGCCGAAGTAAAATGTGGTCGGCGCACGACGGGCGGCTTCGAAGACGGCGGGTCGCCCGAACGAAGTGAAGGGCCTCTGTTCGGCGCGGATCCGGATGGGTCGATGCACCCTTGGCGTTCAACGAGATGAGCGATGATTTACCTCGACAACGCCTCGACGAGCTTTCCCAAGCCGCCCGAGGTGGTCGGGGCGATCGCGCGGTGCCTGACGGAGGTTTCAGGGTCGCCCGGGCGCGGCGCCCACGCGGGCGCCCGTCGGGCGGCGAAGATTGTCGAGGCGTGCCGGATGGCGGTCGCGGAGTTGATCGAGGCGGACCGTCCGGAATCGGTGGTGTTCACCGCCAACGCGACGGACGCGCTGAATCTCGCGATCCGCGGCGTGGTCGAGCCTTTGCTCCGGCGCGGCGAGCGGGTGCATGTGGTCGCGTCCGCGCTCGACCACAATTCGGTGTTGAGGCCGCTCGAACTTGTGAGATCGTGCGGGGCGAGCGTGACGATTGTGGAGACGAGCCCGGACGGAGTCGTTGCGCCGTCGTCGATCTGCGACGCGATGCGTGACGACACGCGGCTTGTCGTGCTGAATCATGCGAGCAACGTGACAGGGATTGTTCAGCGCGCGGCGGAGATCGCGGGGTTGTGTCGGCGAGCCGGCGTGCCGCTGCTCTTGGACGCGACGCAGACGCTCGGGCACATGCCGGTGAGCGTGCGGGAGCTTGGCGTCGACATGCTGGTTTTCTCGGGGCACAAGGGCCTTCTTGGCCCCACGGGCACGGGCGGGCTGTTCGTCCGGTCGGGCCTTGAGGAGCGCGTGCAGCCGCTGCGTGTCGGCGGAACCGGCACGGAGTCGGAGTCGCCCCGGCCGCCGAGCAGGATGCCGGAACGATTCGAGTCGGGCACGCTGAACGTCGCGGGGCTCGCGGGGCTCGAAGCGGGTGTGCGATGGGTCTTGCGAGAGTGCGAGCGGGCTGGGTTTGAGGGCGAACGCCGCGCGGTCGGCGAGTTCGTAAGCAGGTTGGTGGCGCGCGGGATGGACGCGTCGGGGCGTGGACGGGCTGGCTCGGCGTCGCATGGCCTGTGGGTGATCGGAGGGCTTAGGCCGGGCGAGGCTCGCCTCGGCGTGTTTGCGTTCGCGCACGACGCCGTTGATGTGCACGAGGCGGCGGCGCAGTTGGAGAGCGAGCACGGCGTGATGTCGCGGGCGGGACTGCACTGTGCGCCGCTGGCCGCGGGGGGAAGGGCCACTCTTCGCGCGAGCTTCGGGCCGATGGTGGGTGTCGCGGAGGCGGCGATGGCGGCGGACGCGATCGTGGAGGTGTTCCGGGTGCTGGCCGGGTAGCGCCGGCGGTGACGCGGCCTATCCCGGGACCATGAGGGGGAACGGAGCGAGCGTCGAACGCGATCGTCTGTCCGTGCGTTCGGGCCGGGCGGCGATTGATCGCTCAGGCCCGCGGGAGTTCGATCCACTTGGCCTCGGTGTGTCGCACGATCGCGCCGGTCATGGCGTAGATGATCTGCTCGGCCATGTTGGTGCAGTGATCCGCGACGACCTCGCACACGGTCGCGACCTCGTGAAGCCGGAAGGCGAATTCAACGCTCATCTGCCCCTTGGCGATGCGTTCTTCGGCGTCACGGAGCACGGCGTCCTTGAACGCCGTCACCGCGTGCTGGCTCTGGAGGACGACCTTGGCGAGCGCGGCGTCCTTCCTCTGGATGCACGCGCAGGTGTCGCGGAGAATTCCGACAGAGCTGTTCGCCATCACGCGGAAGGTGTCGGGGAGCGGTGACGAGATGGATCGCATGTGCGCGGCCAGCTCGGCGATCTCGACGGCGCAATCCGCGACGCGCTCCAGTTCGTTGTTGCACTTGACGATGGTCAGCACCATGCGGAGCGAGTCTTGATCGAGGGTCGCGCCCTCCTTGACCGCATCGCCGAGCAGCGCGACCGCGGCCCTCTCCATCTCGACGTCGGCCCTGTCGATCTCGTCATCGGCGGCGACGCAGCGCTTGGCCTGTTCGAGGTCGCGACCAAAGAGGCCGTTGAACGCCAGTTCGAGCAGCGACTGCACACGCCGGCCCTGCTCGAAGAGCGAGGTGCGGAGAGTCTCGATGCGCTCGGAGAATCCAGCGGGGGTGGTCGGCATGCGGTCCTCGGGTGCGTGGTCGCGGCCTGTTTGTGAATCGTACGCCGCCGGCGCTGGCCTGCAAAGTAGGGTCGTTGAGCGCTACGCTTGGCGTCGGCGGGCCTGGGGGCCTGCGATCGCCCAAGGAGTGCCCCATGTCGTTTGAGATTGTGTCCATTTCGGCCCGTCAGATTCTTGATTCCCGCGGCAATCCGACGCTGGAGGCGGATGTTCGCCTCGAGAACGGGGCGGTAGGACGGGCGGCGGTGCCCTCGGGCGCGTCCACCGGCGAGAACGAGGCGGTGGAGCTCCGCGACGGCGACGCCAAGTCCTACCTGGGCAAGGGCGTTCTGAAGGCGGTCGAGAACGTGAATCTGAAGATCGCGCCCGAGCTGGTGGGCTATGACGCCCGCGAGCAGGAGCTGATCGACGCGCGCCTGCGCGAGCTGGACATGACGCCCAACAAGGCAAACCTGGGCGCCAACGCGGTCCTGGGCGTGTCGATGGCGACGGCGCGGGCGGCCGCGGAGGCGTCGGGCCTCCCGCTCTATCGCTATCTCGGCGGCACGGGCGCCAAGGTGCTCCCGGTGCCGATGTTCAACATTCTGAACGGCGGGAAGCACGCCGACAACACCGTTGATTTTCAGGAGTTCATGATCCAGCCGTGGGGGTTCAGCAATTTCGCGGACGCGATGCGGGCGGGAGTGGAGATCTATCACACGCTGAAGAAGGTGCTGCACTCGCGCGGCATGTCGGCGTCGGTGGGCGATGAGGGCGGGTTCGCCCCGAACCTCAGGGCCAACGAGGACGCGCTGAAGCTGATCGAGGAGGCGACCGTCAAGGCGGGCTACACGTGGGGCGAGCAGATTTTCGTGGCGCTCGATCCGGCGACGAGCGAGTGCTGGAACGAGGCCGAGAAGGCGGGCAAGCGCGGCTACATGATGTTCAAGTCGAGCAAGGAGGTCCTGTCGAGCGACGACATGATCTCGATGTGGGCCGACTGGGCCGGGAAGTATCCGATCCGCTCGATCGAGGACGGGCTGGCGGAGAACGACTGGGGCGGGTGGGCGAAGCTGACCGCGAAGCTCGGCGCCAAGGTCCAGCTCGTGGGCGATGATCTCTTCGTCACCAACAAGAAGTTCCTGACGCGCGGCCTGAACGAGAAGTGCGCGAACGCGATTCTTGTCAAGGTGAACCAGATCGGCTCGCTGAGCGAGACGTTCGACGCGGTCAGCCTGGCGATGCGGAACGGCTACGCGGCCGTGATGTCGCACCGCTCGGGCGAGACCGAGGACGCGACGATCGCGGACCTTGCGGTGGCCACCAATTGCGGTCAGATCAAGACGGGCGCGCCGTGCCGGAGCGATCGGAACGCCAAGTACAACCAGCTGATCCGCATCGCGGAGGAGCTGGGCGATCAGGGCGTGTTCGGCGGGGTCATGTGGCGTAAGTAGACCACGCCCGCGAACGCAGAGCGATACCGGGAGCCCGATGGTGCGCGATCGGCATGAGTCGAACGGCGGGGCGCGTGTGGTTACGCTCGTCGCGGGGGGATTCCCGCGTTATCGCGACGGGCGGATTTCCAAGCGCCAATCGACGGCGGATTGCTCGCGGGCAAAGCCGCTGAGGAATCGCTGGTTGCGGGACGGCAGCTTGATCGTTCGCCAGTCTGGGTTGTCGTTGAGCGGCACGCCGTTCTGGTCGAAGAACGAGAAGCGGTACTGGATGTTGAGGTCTTGGTTGTCGGTGAGGGCACGCACGGGCACGGTCACTTCCATCGGCTTGGTGCTGCTGACCTTGGGCGCGTCGTAGGCGATGTAGCCGCTGAGCCCCTCGGCCGCGACGATCTGCGGATACGCGGCGGAAGGGAGTGGATCGGGGCGTGCGGCGCCCGGCGCCTTCACGGTGTCGCACGCACACAGCAGAAGCGGGGCGGCGACGAGCACAACACGGGCGAGCGAACGAGCGGACGAGCGACGGTGCCAAGAGTTCATGGGTTTCTCTCCTTGGAATGGCTTGATGGGGACGCGGCGCGCGAGGCGTACATCGCGGCGAGTTCCTTGACGCGGGCCGATTTGGCCCGATAGGGCGGATGATCCTGCCCCACGAGTCGTGCGAGCCCGGTTGATCCCGCGATGGGCGCGACCAGGGAGGTGCCGCCTTCGAGGATGTGGCGTCTCGGGCCGTTGATCTCGTCGCCCGGGCGCCAGGTGATGCCCTCGTCGGCGTAGAGATTCTGGAGATCGGCCAGCGAAAGGTTTGTCAGGTTTCCCGAGGCCTGATAGAGGCGGAGGGTGTCGATCGTTGGTGTTCGGCAGCATCGCCCGCCGAGGATGTATGGCAAGTCATCGCCCGGCACACGAAGGGGGAGCGAATCGGTCGCGTAGAGCACGCGTCCCGACGAGGCCCAGGCGGGAATCGGTGGCGTCGGCACGCGGACATAGACGACGCGGAGCGGCTCGGCCGCGCTGGGGGCGCGAACGCCGGGGAGCACGACGTCGAGCCCCGGGGCGCTGATGCGGAGCGTGGCGACGTCGTTGATGGTGACGGCGCCGACGAGGATCGAGGCGGGCATGATCTCGCAATGACGGATATCGGCTTGGGATGTCGCCGTGAGGGCCAGGCCGGCGAGGACCATGCCGAGTCCCGTGGCGATCTGCGCGTTGCGTCGGCCCTCGCTGCTCCGGTTGTCACTGGTGCCGGCGACGATCACGCCGCCGGCGATCAAGCCCGAGCCGAGCAGGCTTTTGAACTTGCGGACGTCTTCAAGGTTGTTCCAGCGATGGTCGTTGGCCATGGAGGCGACGCTGCAGGCGAGGGCGGCGTTGCCGGGCGATTGGGAGTCGGCGAGGATCGACAGGGCGTTGATGCCGCCGCTGCCGCCGGCGAACCTGGTGAGCACGTTGTCGGTGCCGTAACTCTGCTTGCCTGGTCCGGTGCCGGTGTCGATGAAGACGACGGTATTGGCGGCGTGATTCACGATCGCCTCGGCGACGGGGCGGAGGTCGGGTCGGATCGTGAACGCCTCGCGGAAATAATCGCGGGCTTCGGCGTCTCGGTCGGGGTCCGCGCGCCCGAGGGCGAAATTGGAAAGACCGGCCATGAAGTAGCCGAGCGCGAAGTCTGTCTTGACGGTTGCGTAGCCCTTGTCGAGCCATTGAGGGTCTTGCGTCGCGGCGCGCTCCGCGAGGTCCGTCTTGCTGAGGGATTGATTCGCCGGCGCGTAACTGCGGAGCTGGAAGAGCGAGGCGTTCGCCGCCGCCCGCGCGTTGTCCCACTGGTTCAGCATCGCGTAGCACAGCGCGGTGTAGTGAAGCGTCAGGGCCTGCTCGAACGGTTCGCCCTTCCAGAAGAGTTGGCTCGATTCTCCAAGCACCGCGGCGCCGACCTGGCGCTTTTCGTTGAGCCCCTGCCTTCGGAGCGTGGCGAAGGAATCCGCGAGCCAAGGCTCGGCGGCGTCCGGGCGGCCATCGGCCAGCGACACCATTCCGAGACGGGAGCGATCGAGGAGGTATTCCAGCGGGCGATGGTCGTTGTCGTCGACGTACGCGCGGAGCTTGAGCTCGGCCCGTGCGAAATCGCCGCGGGCGACATCGGAGCGCAGGTCGTAGTCGGGCGTGGCGTTGCTGCAACCCGAGACGGCGCCCGCCAACGCGAGGCACGCGATCGCGCCGGCCTCGCTCCACCGGGATGAGCATGGCACGATCATGGCTAATCGATCAACCGCCCGAGGGCGGAACGCTTGAACTCGAATCCGTCGCTCCAGGCGACCTCTCCGGTGCGGAGGTCCGTGATGCGATACTGGCAGTAGTAGGCGTCGGTGCGGGCCTTGCCGGATTGGTATGTCACGGAGCGAAAGGTCGCGTCCATCACGTGCGTCGGCGCTCGCTCCTCGCCCAGGGGCGGCAGGCTCGGATCACCCGCCGCGGCACGCAGATCATCGAGCCGCTCGCGCGGGATGACGATCTTGATGTTGCGGTCCGCGCGGAGCTCTCGCAGCGGCACGGAATCGAGCACGCGGTACATGAGGTACCAACGCTCCGGGTCGCGGATCACGTCCGACGTGTAGTTCACGACCTTGCTCAGCGTGATCGTGATCGGCGGCGACGCGGGGGTGCGGTCCCGGAGGAAGTCGCTGGCGGCCAGCTTCTCGGCCATTTCCCTGGCGGTGTCCGTGAGGTCTTCGTAGGCGATCGTGGTGGACTCGCCCTCCAGATGAGCGGGCCCCGTTGCGCACCCCGTGGCGCTCACCGCCGCCGCGAGCGAAAGGAAGCCCGCGGCGGTCACAATCACGCCCGCGATGAGGAAACCTCGCGTTCGGATCGCTCGCCCGGCCTGGCGTCCGCCCGAAATAGGCTGGCGCTGCATCACCGGTAGGTCACCTCGTACTTGTGGCTCCAGACGATCTCGCTGTCACTGGCCCGCATCAGCTGGAAGTTGAAGTAGTAGCCGCGGGTGGAGCCTCGATCGAGCTGGAACGTGTTGCCGTTGAGGTAGTAGGTGAACGCGGGGTTCAGGACTCGATTGGACGTGATCGTGGAGTTTCGTTGGAGCGGGTCTGAGGCGCCCTCCTCGCGCACCCGGATCGATTCATAGCGGTCGCGACTCTCGACGACGCGGAAGCTCTTTCGGAACTCGCGGCTGGAGAGCATCATGTCGCGCATGCGCTCGCGGACGTACTCGAAGTCCGAGGTCGGCATGGCTCGCGACTTGTTGGCGATGTCGCCGTATACCAGCGTGCACTCGTAGTCGCCGCCCTGGCGCAGCTCGTTCTGCTGCAGCTCGGTGAGATCCTTGATCAGCGAGTCGACCATCCGGTCGCTGGCCTCGCGCATGTCGGCCAGGTAGATCTGGCCCGAGTCTTCCTCGGCCCGTGTGACCGCGCCGGAATCGACGCGACCGTGGCCGGTCGATCGGGGCGGCGAGCACGCGCCGAGAGGCAGGATCGCGCCGACGCTCAGCGCGAGCGCAAAGGCCTTGGTCATCCGATCTGCATGTGAGCTTTGGGGGAGCATCAAACACTTCTCCATGAAATGGCGTTGGGTTCTGGGCGCGGCCTCGCGGCGGGGGAACCGCCGCCTGGATGGCCGTCACGGGTTCTTCAGCCTGATGATCATTCGGTCGCGGGTGCCGGAGTTCATGTCGAAGACGAAGCCGGGCTCGTTGATGGATCGGATTGCTTCGAGCAGCTTGTCGGTGTCGCCCGAGTACATGACATCAAAGCGGGCGATGGCATTGTCTTTGGCGCGATCGAGCTCAAAGAGCTTCGTCCCGGCTACGCCCGAGAGCTTCTCGACCGAGGCACGGAGCCTGGCGAGCTCGTCGGGCTTTCGTACGTCGGTGACCAGGACCGACAGCCGGCGCGACGAGGACCAGGACGCCATCAGGCCGTCGATGATCTGGGCGGCCAGTTCGTCGGCCATGGCGGGCGCGGCGCTTTCGACGGCGTTTGGCGACGGATCGAGCAGGCGCGTTGCGGGGTCCGTGGCGGCCAGCACCCGCCCGTCCGAGGCGCTCTTGGCGCGGAAGGTGTAGGACACTGAGCGTTGAGCCGGAGCGCCGAAGACACTTCCGTCGCCGGTGAGGAGAATCTGGACGCCCAGCTCGCGCTCGATCAGTTTGGCGAGATCATCGTCTGATGCGATCTGGGAGATACGGTCCTTATCGCGAAGGATCGCGGAGCGAAGCTGCTCCTCGTCCACGCACGCGATGCCGAGATCGGACAGCCGCTTGAGGAGCGAGTTCTGGATCGCGGCCGCGCCATACTCGCGGAGGGACTCCGTGTCATCTCTGAAGGTCAGCTTGGCTTGGTCATCGCTCCAGCGGTCGCGTACCCAGCGCCACCAGACCCACGTCGTGTTGTCGCCGGACATTCGGCTGATGAGCACCGCGACCTTTGGCTCGCCCGCCGAGCGATAGGCGTCGGCGAGGGCTTGGCGTGCCTGAGCATTGGCGGCTGTCGTTCGGCGGAGCCACGGGCTCTCCGCGGTCGGGAGCGAGCCGAGCGTGACATCGACCTTTCCATCGCGGAAGCTCGGGAGGGCGGCCCACTTGCCCAGTTCGGTCCACGCGCTGCTCTGGAGCGAAGAGGCCAGGTCCGTGCCGCGGCCGGTGTACCAGAGCTGATACTCGGCCCGGTAGTTGTCGCGCGACAGCGAGGCGGCGCTGCGGAGCCGCACGTCCTGCACGCCGGGGATCCTCTGAAGCATGGCCGTGATCGCCTGCGTATCCACGAAGCTGATATCGCCAGAGAAGTTCATCTCGTAACGGATGCCCGCGAGCGCGGCGTCGGGTGAGGCATAGAACTCGATGAACTTGCTCTTGATGTCATCGGCGATCGCATCGGCGTAGTAGCTCATGTCCGAGGCGTCGAGCACCGAGCGCCCGGCGCGCGGGAACATCTCGAACGGCCACTCCGCGACGATCTGGTCGCGGCGCACGTCAATGACGGCGTAGTGGGCGAGATACTTCACGCCGTCGCGTCGGCCTTCCTGGGGAACGAGCGTGAGCGTGACGACGATGTCGGCCTTGGATTCATCGGCGATGAGGCGGGCCGCCTGGCGCGGATCCGTGGCGGCAACTTCCGCGATGTCATTTCGCTTCGCGATTCGGGCGGTCGCGCTCTCGGGGAGGAGCGTCACCTGGCTGGAACGGAAGTGCTCCCGAGTGCGCCCGCCAAGGAGGCTGATCTCGGCGGTCTCGGCATCGCGGGAGCCGTCGCGCGAGGGGCGGATGTATTCGACGATGGCGATGGTGGGTCGCCCGGCCTGGCGGTACGCCGTCAGAAACTCGGCGCCGGGGCCCGAGGGTCGAGCGACGGCCTCGGAGGGCGGCGGAGGCCTGCGCGAGCCGGAGTCCTGCGCCGACACGGGCGGCTGGAGCGCGACCGCGAACAGGCTGGCGATGAAGAGCGTTGCTGAGCGGGACGCGTACTGAGGACGTTTCACGAGCGGACTCCTCGTGCGGGGCGTGCGGAGCGCCACGAAGCGGGCGCGACGACTTCGGAATGTATGTCTCGGGTCGGAGTGAAAAGTTTCGGGTGCGTGTGTTTCCGCGTGCGAATCGTGCCACTCGACCCGAACTGTTAGGGAACGCTAACCAAAAGTCAAGCGTGGGCTGAAGCCGGGCTTGGGAGGGTCGTGCGGCGGCTCGGAACGCAGAGAATCCCACGTCTGAACGTGCAGGAAGTAGGCCCTTGACGCGGGCCAAATGCGGGAAACGTGGCTGGGGCTTCCGAGCGATGAAGGGAGTTCAGGGGGCGTGGGCTACAGCTTGATTGGCAGGCCTTCGTCCTTGTACTTCTGGATCAAGAGCTTGAGTTCGATGAGCGTTTGATCGAGTCTTTGAACGGTCTCGTTGAGGGAGCGGTACAGGTCGGGATTCTTGACGAGTTGCCCGGCCGTGCCCTCGCCCTTGTTGATGCTCGCGGCGACCGCGCCGATCTCAGCGGCGGCGTTGCCGGTCTGCTCCAAGGTGCGCGACGCGTCGGCCAGCGTTCGCATGCCCTGCGCGGAGAGGTCGGCGATCTTTGCATCGGCCGATTCGGCGGCCTTTCGAAGTGACTCGGCGGTCTGCTTGGCCTCGTCGAGGAACGACTTGGCCTTTGCCACGGTCTCGCGCACGTCGCCCCGGATTGAATCGTCGGCGAGCCACTTGTCGGCGTTGGCGATGGCGCGATCGACGCGTGCGATCGTGCTGCGGATGTTGGGAGCCGCGCCGGCGTCGACATCGGCGAGGCTGCGCGGCTCGATCATGTCGTTGAGCTTGTCGCCCATCGACGAGTAAGTCTTGGCGAGCGTGTCGATGCCGTCGGCGGCCTTGGCGAGCTTGGCGAGCGGGTCGCGCACCATGTCCCCGATCGTCGAGAAGAGATCCCCGGCCTCGCGGTCGAACTCCGCGTTGGGGGCCACCTTCTCGGAGGCCGGGGCCGGCTTGCCGTCCGGCCCGCGGGGGACGCCGAGGCGCAGCGACGTCTGACCGACGAACGAGCGATCGAAGAAGACGGTGAAGTTGGTGGGGATGGCGACCTCGTCGCGGACGCTGAGGAGCATCTTGACGCCGCGCGAGGGGTCGAAGGTGACTTTCTCGACGGTGCCGACGTTCACGCCGTTGAGCGTGACTGGGGAGGAGTCTGACACTCCGCCGGCCTCGGGGACATAGAGCACGAAGCGGTAGGTGGCGAAGAGGGACTTGTTGAGTTCGCCGAAGCGCCAGAGCATGAAGACCAGCGCGAGCAGGCCGGCCAGCGCGGTGAGCCCGGTGAGAAAATCGCGGAAGAACGTGGAGGGTGGTCGGCCCGATTTACTCTCGCTCACGGCATGGCCTCCGGGGCGGGTGCGTCGTTACGCGGCGGGATGGCGGGCATCATTTCGTCGTCGTCCTTTTCATAGTGCCCCTTGACGAAGTGCTGCACATGCGGGTCGGGGTGGTTCTCGATCTGGAGGTAGGTGCCCTGGGCCGCGACCTTGCCGTTGAGGAGCATAACGACATGGTCGGCGACCTTGCGAGCCGAGACCAGGTCGTGGGTCACGACGATGCTGGTGACGTTCATGCTCCGGCGGAGCTTGATGATGAGCTCGTTGATGCCGTCGGAGCGGACGGGGTCCAGGCCTGTGGTGGGCTCGTCGTACAGCACAACGCGAGGGCGGAGCACGATGGCGCGGGCCAGGCCGACGCGTTTGCGCTGTCCGCCGGAGAGCTGGGCGGGCAGCTTGTGCTCCACGCCCGCGAGATCGACCATCTCGAGGGCTTCCCGGACCCGATCGCGGCGTTCTTCCGCGGTCAGCTTGGTGTGCTCGACGAGTGGGAACTCGATGTTCTGGAGCACGCTCATCGAGTCAAAGAGCGCCGCCATCTGGAACAACAGCCCGATCTGGAGTCGGATCCGGCGGAACTCGCGTTCCCTGAGGCGGTCGATGCGCTCGCCGTCGAAGTGCACCTCCCCGGCGTCGGGGCGCAAGAGCCCGACGATGTGCTTGAGCATGACCGACTTGCCGCAGCCCGACGGGCCCATGACGACGGTGGTCAGGCCGGTCGGGATATCCATGGACAGGCCGTCGAGCACCTGCTGGGTGCCGAATCGCTTGCACACGCCGGAGAAGCGGATGATGGCGGGCGCGGCGGTGGCGTCGTTGGTGGTGCCGTCCCGATCTGGGGCGAGGTTGGGTGTCCGCATCGTGGGGCGTGCCCGAGCACTATCGTCATCGGCATGGAGACGCCCGCCAACTGTAACGCTGATGGCCGTCGCGTTCTTTTCAAGGGCGCGAAGTTCGACTTTGTGGAGCTCTCGATCCCGACGCCGGGCGGCACGGCGTTGAAGCGTCAGTTTGTCCGCCATCCTGGCGCGGTCATCATCCTGCCGATCCTTGGGGGGCCGGACGCGTCGCTGGTGCTGATCCGAAATCGTCGGCACGCGATTTCGGACGACCTCTATGAATTGCCGGCGGGCACGCTGGAGGCGGGAGAGGAGCCATTGGCGTGCGCGGCCCGTGAACTTCGGGAGGAAACGGGGTACCTGGCCGCAACAATCGCACCCCTCGGGTGGTTCTACACATCGCCGGGCCTGTCGGACGAAAGGATGTGGGCGTTTGTCGCGCGAGGGCTGACGTCGGTGGGTCAGGCGCTGGAGGCCGACGAACACCTGACCGTCCATCCGATGCCGGCGTCAAGGGCGCTGGACATGATCCGATCGGGCGAGTTGGTCGATGCCAAGAGCATGCTGACGCTCCTGTGGGCCGAGAAATCGGGGCTTCTGGCGGTTGAGAGGTGATGGGAACCGGTGGCCTGGGCGGCCGTGCCGGGGCGAGCTTGAAACGGAACATCGAATGGTCCGACCTTCGCACGATGCAGACCCGCCCGTCATGCGGCGCCCCAGCGACGCGTCGGGTTGGCATTGGCGCGAGGATCCGACGCTCTGGTCGCTTCCGCTTTTCCGATTTCGGGGTCTGGCGATTCGGGTTCACGTGGTGCTGCTTCTTTTCGTCGCGTTCGAGCTTGTGCTCTCCATTTCCGGCGCCCGACTCGGCCCGTTGCATGTCGGATCGGCGATGGCCGCGCTGGTGGCCAATGTCATCCTCCGCGAGGCGTGCCGCGCGTTGGTGGCGCACTCCCTGGGGGCAGAGCCCGCGCCGGTGATTCTCTGGCCGCTCGGTTCGTTGTCTGGATACGAGGTTCCGGGACCGCGAATGGCGCGGATGGTTGTCGCGTTGTCGGGCACCGCGATCGGCGGGGCGCTCTGCCTGACACTGGCGGGGGCTTTGCTGCTGTCCGGTGCGTCGAGCGACCTGGTGTTTTTCAATCCGGTTGATCCCGGGGCGACGGCGGCCCGCGTGGGCACCACGGGCACGCTCGTGCTGTGGTGGTGCTACGCCGTCACGCTGCTCATCACGCTCGTCAACCTGATCCCGATCTTCCCGTTGGACGCCGGCCGGGCGATCGAGGCCGCGGTGGCGGATCGCTCGATCCGACGGGCCGGGATTCTGTTGGCGAGCAAGGTGGGGATGATCGTGTCGCTGGTGGTGTTCGTGGCGGCGATGACGGCGTCGATGGAGCGGTTGATGGGTCTGGCGGTTGTGGCGGGCATGGTGTGCTGGATCGAGCGTCGCCGGGCCGAGTTTATTTCACAGCCGCTGGTCCCGGCATGGAGGGCGGCGCCCGATTCGCGGGCGCGGGCGATGGACCCCCTGGAGCGTCTCGAGGCCGATCTGGCGGGGCTTGATGCGTCGGATGCCGATCCGGGAGCGGAGCGAGCGTCGCCGGTCGCCGCAGGAGCAGAAGCCCGTGGCGGGGACGAAGACATCGACCCGATTTTGGAGAAGATCTCACGATCGGGGATTGAGAGTTTGACGGACGACGAGCGTGCCGCGCTGGAGGCCGCCCGTGAGCGGAGGCTCTGGCGTGAAAGTCGCGATCGGGGGTCTCCGAAAGACCCACCGAAACACTGATGCCGGCGGGTGTCTGGAGCCGAAGCTACCCTCTCACGAACGGCACGCCAGTCTTGGCGTCGTACGGACGCCGTTCGCGATCGTGTGCCGGATGAGGCCAGACGGAGGTTGAGCAGCGAAATGGGACTCGCCGATCGCCAATACACCCGCGAGTCGGAACCCCGGGGATTGCGGGGCTTTTCTTCGCGGTATTCGGTCAATACGTGGATCATCATCATCAATCTGGGCGTGTTCGCGTTGCAGATGCTGGCGGGTCCGAAGGTCGCGCTATGGATCGAAGAGCACGGGTACTTCTCGACCTACCAGCTCGTGCCACGCTTGCAGTTCTGGCGATTGATCACGTTCCAGTTTCTGCACGCGGGCCTCATGCACGTGGCGATGAACATGCTGGGACTGTGGGTGTTCGGCGGGATGGTGGAGCGGCACCTTGGCCCGCGGAAGTACGCCGCGTTCTATCTGGTCTGCGGCATCTTCGGCGGCGTGATGTACGTCGTTCTGAACGGCCTTGGGTACGCCGCGTACAAGATGTGGAACCTCCAGAGCGCGCCGTTCCTGCTCATCAACAATCCCGATATGCACCTGGTCGGCGCGTCGGCCGGTGTGTTCGGCGTGATCATGGCGTGCGCGTTCGTCGCCCCGAACGCCATCGTCCAGCTGGTGTTTCCGCCGATCCAGCTCCGCATCAAGGTCATGGCGTATTGCTATGTGGCCCTGGCGGCGTTCAACCTGCTGGTCGGAGGTCAGAATGCCGGTGGTGACGCGGCCCACATCGGGGGCGCGATCGCGGGCTTCTTCTTCATCCGGCGTCCGCACCTTCTCCACGACTTCTTCGATGTGTTCGGCGATTCTCGCAAGGGCGGGCCGTCGAAGCGCCGCAAGCCGATGCCCGCGGACGGGCCCGATCAGGCCGAACTCGACCGGATCCTGGCCAAGATCAGGGCCGAGGGAATGGGTTCGCTATCTGAGAAGGAGAAGACTCTGCTCCGGGCGGCGACGGACTCACGCCGCACCGCGTAGCGGCATGCCCGAGGCGGCACAGAGTTCGGGACGGTGAGCCGCGGCAGCATCGGGAATTCGCGAGGTAGACACGGGCCCTCGCACCTATGGTGTTCTCCCGTGAGAACCGGACCCGCGCTCGAATTTGAGGTTCTGAGGCGATCAAGCTCGACGAAGGCGCGTGTCGCGCGCGTGTCGACGCCGCATGGCTCGTTCGACACGCCGGCGTTCATGCCCGTGGGGACGCGAGCCAGCGTCAAGGGCCTGCTCCCGGGGATGATCGAGCGGACGGGCGCGCAGATTCTTCTGAATAACACCTACCACCTCATGCTCCGCCCGGGCGCCGACGTGGTGCGGCAGATGGGCGGTGTGCACAGGTTCATGCGATGGAATCGCCCGATCCTCACCGACTCCGGGGGGTACCAGGCGTATTCGCTCTCGGAGACCAATCGTGTTGACGACGACGGCGTGAGCTTCAAGTCGATCATCGATGGCTCGGAGGTTCGCCTTACGCCTGAGCGGGCGATCGAGGTTCAGAACCAGCTCGGGGCCGACATCATCATGGCGTTCGACGATTGCCCGCCTTCGGAGGAAGCAAGGCCGCGGGGCGGCTCGGTGGGGGGGCAGGACGTGGACGGCGTGGAAACTTCGGGCGAGCGGGCCGATCCGCGGCTGCAGAGCGCAATCCGGCGCGACTCGAGAAAAAAGGGCTACGACCATGCGGCCCGACTTGCTGTCGCCAATGAGCGGACGGTCCGCTGGCTCGAGCGTTGCAAGGCCGCGCACGGAAGGGGGAGCGAACAGTCACTCTTCGGCATCGTGCAGGGCGGCACGGACCTTGATCGTCGGAGTTGGTGCGCCGAGCGGATCGCCGCCATCGACCTCCCGGGGTATGCGATCGGAGGCGTGGCGGTGGGGGAACCATTCCACGAGATCGCGCGAGTGGTCCGCCACACGGCCCCGTTTTTGCCCGAGGGCAAGCCCCGGTACCTGATGGGCGTCGGCTATGAGCGGGACATCGTGGCGGCCGTCCGGGCGGGCGTGGACATGTTCGATTGCGTGCTTCCCACCCGGAACGGGCGAAACGCCAATGCATTCACGCGGACGGGGCAGATACGGCTGCGGAACGCGAAGTTTGCGATGGACGAGGGGGCCATCGAGCCGGGTTGCGATTGTCCCGCCTGTGACCCTGAGAGTCACGGGGCGAGCGTCGGGCCGGGGCCGTTCAGCCGGGCTTACGTCCGCCACCTGTTCATGGTGGGGGAAATGTTGGGGCCTATTCTTGTCAGTTTGCACAATGTGCGGCACTTCCAGAGGCTGATGATGGACATCCGGCGCGCGATTCAGAATGATGACTGGCCCGGGCTGATTCGGGATTGGCCGGTCGCCGCCCAAGGGATCGAGTAGTCGCACGCGCGCGGTCAAGGCCGCCCGGTGTCAAAGGGGAAGCAACGAGCATGATGCAGAGCAATCCTTCGGCGTTCGTCGCGTGGACCATGATCGCGCAGGAGCAGCCCGCCAAGAACAATCCGGTGATGATGCCCGACTCCGAAGGCGAGGGGGCCAAGCTCGGGAGCGCGACGCAGCAGCCTGGCGACCCGAGCAGGGCGGTCGGGCCCGCCGGCGCGGCCCAGCCCGCGAGCCCCTTCAGCGGCATGGGAATGCTGCTGATCATCGGGGTGTTCTTCGGGTTCATGATCCTCACGCAGATCATGTCGAGCAACAAGGAAAAGAAGCGGCGTCAGGCGTTGATGTCGGGCCTCTCCAAGGGTGATCGGGTGGTCACCATGGGCGGGATCATCGGAGATGTCGCCGAGATCGGCGATGACTCGATCGTGATCCGCCTGGAAGACGGGCGCATGCGGATCTCCAAGGCGGCGATCCAGTCGGTCGTTCCCTCACGCGAGCACGCCAAGAGCAACGTCGGCGAGCTTGAAGTCAAGACAGCGTCGCGCGAGAAGACCACGGCCTAATCAAACTCCCCGGAGCTTGCTTTCCCTATGCGACCGATCCTGCGGACCGCGATCATCACCATCATTCTTCTTGGCGCATCCGTCTGGGCGATCATTCCGCCCAAGGAAAAGCTGCGCCTGGGCAAGGACCTCCGGGGCGGCGCGAGCCTGGTTTATTCGGTTCAGATCAGGAGCGGCGAGGACGCCAAGGCGGTACTGAGCGAGACGATCGATGTGCTTCGGAAGCGTGTCGATCCGGACGGCTTGCTGGAAATCTCGATGGTGCCGCAGGGACGCGATCGCATCGAGATCACGATGCCGCTCCCCAACGACGAGGTGAAGGCGCTCAAGAAGAAGTTCGAAGACGAGCTGGCGAAGCTCGGGCGCGGGGCCATCAAGGGGGAAAGGCTGGATCAGCTCTTGCGGCTGCCGGCGGACCAGCGCGAGGGCGAGATTCAAAGGCTTGCGGGCGGTGACGCCAAGCGTGTGGACCTGCTTCGCGCCGCGGCGACCGCCTGGGACGCGTCGCAGGCCAAGCGATCGGAACTGGACACCGCCAAGGCCGCGGGCAAACCGGCCGAGGAGATCGACGCGTTGGTGGATGCGGCGGCGAGCGCCGAGAAGAGCGTTGACGATGCGATGTCGGCGGTGCTGCGAGCGGCCGTTTCGCCCGAAGAGGTCCGGCGTGCGCTCCTTCTCTCGGCGCGCGAGCGAACACTCCGCGATCAGGAGACCGGGAAGGTGGTCTCGCTGGGGAGCGCCCGCGACCGCGCGATCAAGAAGATCAGGGAGTCGCACCCCGAGATTTCGGCGGAGTTGGACGCGGTCATTCGCGCGTACGACTCCTACACCCAGAAGCGTCGATCGCTCGACGACCCGCAGGACCTTATCCGCATGCTGCGCGGCGCGGGCGTGCTCACCTTCCGCATCACCGTTCAGCCGGGGTGGAACACGGGTGAAGAGATGCGTCTCCGCCAGGAGCTTGTCGATCGGGGCCCGCGAAACGTGCGGTCCAACGAGGTGCGCTGGTACAAGATCAACGATATCTCGACCTGGTACAACTCGACGGCGGAGCTCAAACTGCTCGACGCGGACGCGTCCGCGTTCTTCCGCGAGCGGGGCTTCATCGGCGCCGAGCACAACGGCGAGTACTTCCTGCTCTGCTGGGACACCCGGAAGACGCGATTGACACCCGCCGAGGGCGCCTGGAAGGTGGCGAGAGCGTTCGAGAGCCGTGACCAGCTCGGTCGCCCTTGCATCGGATTCGAGATGGACCCGCGGGGCGGCGTCCTCCTTGGCGAATTGACGAAGGACCATGTGCAGGAGCACATGGCGGTTCTGCTGGATGATCAGATCTACACCGCGCCCACGCTGCAATCGGCGATTTCCAAGAGCGGCGAGATCACGGGCGACTTTGACCAGCGTGAGCGGCAGTACGTCATCCGCACGCTGGCCGCCGGGTCCCTCCAGGCGAAGCTGTCTCCCGAGCCCTTGAGCGTGAGTGTGCTGGGCCCGGACCTTGGCTTTGACAACCTGACCTTGGGCCTGAAGGCGGGCTTGTACTCCTTCTTCGTGTGCGCGGGATTCCTGATTTGTTATTACTTCGCGCTCGGCGGGATCGCGTTCATGGGTCTGCTCGTGAACTGCCTCTTGCTGCTGGGCGCGATGGCTCTCAATCGGGCCGCGTTCACGCTCCCGGGCATCGCGGGCGTGATCCTGACGTTCGCCATGGCGGTCGATTCGAACGTGCTGGTGTTCGAGCGAATGCGTGAAGAGATCACCGGTCGCGGGGTGGACCTGCGCACGGCGGTGCGCCTTGGCTATTCGAAGGCGATGTCGGCGATCGTGGACGGCAACCTCACCAACCTCATCGTCTGCCTCGTGCTGGGCTTTGTGGGCACGCCCGAGATCAAGGGCTTCGCCATCACCATGGGGATCGGCGTTCTCACGACGCTCTTTGCCCAGCTGACGTTCACTCGCCTGATCTTCGACATCCTGATCGAAAAGTTCGGCTGGCGCAAGACGTCCATGCTCCCGCTGGCTGTTCCCGCCGTGCAGAGGGCGTTCACGCTCAACGTCGACTGGATGAAGTACCGCGGTCTGTTCTATGCGGTGTTCCTTGTGCTGATCGGGATCGCGGCGACGATGGTGGTGACGCGCGGGTCCAAGATGCTGGATACCGAGTTCGTGGGCGGGACGGCGGTCACGATCCGCACGGGGGCCGACGCGTCCGGGCAGCCCAAGAAGCTCAAGCGGCAGGACGTTGCGGATCGTCTGGCGCAGGCGGTTGAAAGGCACCCGGACCTGGCGCCGCTCCGTAACGCCGACGTCCAGGTTGTCAACCCGGAGTCCGACGGCGTGACGTCGCACACGTTCACGATCAAGACCTCGCTGACGGACTCAAAGTCGATCGCCGGCGCGCTTTCGGAAGTCTTCTCTGACGTGGTCGATGCACGCCCCCGCTTGCGCTTCAGGCACGATGACGCGGCGTCGATGCGGGAAACACCGACGTACCCGATTCTTTCCCCGGTGCTCGGGCAGTGCATCGATCGCCCGGGGATTCGCACGTCGGTGCAGGACTACATCGGCGGGCTGGCGATTGTTCTCGATGATATCCAACCCCCGCAGTCGCTCGCGGCGCTCCGCGATCGCATCGATCAGACGCGCGTCGAACCGCAGTTTGCCTCGACGCTCGGGCGGACGCACGACCTCCAGGTGATCGACGGCACGGACGACGCCGTCAAGAGCGCGGTCCTTCTGGTGCATGACGACAACATCAACTATTTCAGCGGCGAGAGCATCTGGGCCAGCGACCTGCGTGACACCGAGTGGGCGGTGGTCGTGGAAGCGGCCGGCGAATCGACGACGTTTCTCAACACGCAGACCATCGGTCCGGCCGTGGCTGACCAGTTCGCGGCCCAGGCGATCGTCGCCATCTCGCTCTCGATCCTGCTCATCGTCATCTACGTCTGGGTCCGCTTCAATTCCGTGCGGTTCTCGATCGCTTCGATCGTTCCGACGCTTATCGACTGCATCTCGGCGGTCGGCCTGATCGCGATGGCGGAGATTGTGTACGACGCCGCGCCGGCGGTGGCCCAGTCGCTGGGTCTGCTCCCCTTCAAGATCGACCTCACGGTGGTGGCCGCGATCCTCACGATCCTGGGCTACTCGATCAACGACAAGATCGTCGTGCTCGACCGGATTCGAGAGAACCGAGGCAAGCTCCCGTTCGCCAGCCGAAAGACCATCAACGAGTCCATCAACCAGACCATGAGCCGCACGCTCATGACCGGCTCCACGACCATTTTGTCAACGTTCATCCTGTACCTCGTGGGCGGCGAAGCGGTCCGATCCTTTGCCTTTTCGCTGGGTCTGGGTGTCATCATCGGGACGATTTCTTCGATCGCGCTGGGGGCGCCGCTCGTGTGGGAGCGCAAGTACGACAAGGAAGCCGCCAAGCCCTGAGGGCGAGCGCGATTGTGACGCGGGAACGGAATCCCGCGGGAGGACGCGGTGGTTCAAAGACCGGAAAAGGTCGCGGCGGGCGCGCTGTTCCTGGTTGGACTCTGGATCGCCGTCTATTGGTTGTGGGAGCCCAAGCGGCCGGAGATTTCGTTCGGCGATGTGCCGAGTGATGGCGCCGGTATTGATTCGGGCTTGGCCGCTCGCCCGGCGCCCGCGCCTGTCCTTCATCAGGGCGCTCAGGCTCGAAGGGATGAGGCTCCAGCGAGCGAGCCGATCAGACTCGATCCGCCCCGGCCCTCGCCGCCGACGGCGCTCGACACGGGCGAGCGTCCTTCCCCGCCGCCGGCGGTCATCGCCCCGGAATTTGAGGAATACACCGTCCAGAGGGGCGACACCTTTGCGGCCATCTCGACCCGGTTCTTCGGCACGCCCGTGCACGCACAGGCCATCGTCCGCGCCAATCCGCTGATGGACCCGCGCCGACTCATGCCCGGCAGGACCATCAAGGTTCCCAAGGATCCCGCGAACATTCAGGGCAAGCCGGTCGCGCCGCCCGTCAAGGGCGAGGACGGCCAGGCCTCCGTCTACGTCGTTCAGTCCGGCGACACGCTCTCGGGCATCAGCCAGAGGCTCTACGGCAGCATGAAGTTCGCTGATCTCATCTTCCGGGCCAATCGCGATCGGCTCTCCTCGCCCGAGTCGCTCCGTGTCGGTCAGACGCTGAACATTCCTCCGAAGCCCAAGAGCGATTGAACTCCCCCGGCGCGATAGCCACATGGCAAGCATCTCCCCAATGACTGATCGCGTCGATGCTGTCATCTTCGGCGGCGGCGTGGCGGGCCTGTGGACGCGCTGGCGCCTCGAGCACGCGGGCTACTCCACGCTCTTGCTCGAACGCGATTCGCTCGGACACGGGCAGACCATCGCCTCGCAGGGCATCCTGCATCGCGGAACCAAGTATGCCTTCGGCAAGGACATCTCTCGCGCCTCGATGGAACTGCTGATGGCCCAGGACATCTGGGGCCAGGCACTTCAAGGCCGGCAAGGCCCGGATCTTCGCGGCGTCACGGTCCTCTCGCCGACCACGGTCATGTGGACCAGCGATGGATTTCTCTCGCGTTTCACCGGAGCGGTCGCGGCCGGCGTGCTGAAGTCCGATGTCAGGCGGCTCGAAGGCGACGCCCGCCCGGCGGCGTTCCGTGGAGCTCCGAGGGGCGTCAGCGTGTGGGAGATCGACGAGAAGGTGGTTGATTCGTCGTCGCTGGTGCGTGAGCTGGCCAAGGCCGGGCGAGGGCCCATCGCCCGATTGAACGGCGAGGCGTGCCCCGCGTGGTCAAGCCCGGGGGTCGTTTCGTGGACCGATGACGCGGGAACTCGGCGGGATATTCGTGCTGGCGCCGCGGTCTTGTGCGCGGGCGTTGGGAACGAGGCGTTGATCGCGTCGCTGTCTGGGGCGCATCCCGCGTCCGATGCGCTGGCCGTGCCTGTCGCGCAGCGCCGTCCGCTCCACATGGTGATGATGCGCGGCGCGCCCTGCGATCTCTTCGGGCACTGCATCCGGGAACTCTCGGACAAGCCGAGGTTGACAGTCACTTCGGCCCCAGACGCAGATTCCTTCGTGTGGTACCTGGGCGGCGCCCTGGCGGAAGACGGCGTGTCGCGCGACGGAGCATCGCAGATCGAGGCGGCCGGGCTCGCTCTGCGCGAGTGCCTGCCCTGGATCGATCTCTCGCGTGCGACCTGGGCGACGCTCCGCGTCGATCGTGCCGAGGGGAGGACTCCCGGCGGCAAACGCCCCGACACTCCCGTGGTGACGCCGATCGCGGCCGACGGCCTGACGCTCGCCGTCTGGCCCACCAAACTCGCCCTCGCGCCCGCGGCGGCGGGCCGAGTCTTCGATCTGATCGAAAACGCCGACGTTCGCCCGTCGGGTGTGATCGATGCCGGCGAATCGCTGCTCACGCCGGCGCCTCTCCCATGGGAGCAGGAGGGCGTGCGATGGAGATGAGGACGCTGGGCTCGACGGGCCTCGTCGTCAGCGTCATCGGCCTTGGCACGGTGAAGCTCGGGCGCGATCGGGGCGTGAAGTACCCCGGCGGCACGCGAATTCCAAGCGACGACGAGGCCAAGGCGCTCATCTCCGCCGCCACGGACCTTGGGATTACGCTCATCGACACCGCCCCGGCCTATGGCACGAGCGAGTCGCGCCTCGGCTCGCTCCTGGCCGACCGGCGCGATCGCTGGACCATCGTCACCAAGGTCGGCGAGGAGTTCGAGAACGGCCTGTCAAGATTCGATTTCTCCGCCGCCGCGGTGCGTGCGAGCGTCGAGCGCAGCCTCATTCGCCTCCGCACCGATCGAGTCGAGTGCGTGCTCATCCATTCCGACGGCCTGGTCGAGATCGCGCCCGAGCTCGACGAGGCCATCGACGAACTCGATCGCCTCAAGTCTCGCGGGCTCATCCGATCGTTCGGAGCGTCGACCAAGACCGTCCCGGGCGGCCTGCGGGCGCTCGGGCGTTGCGATGTCGTGATGGTGACGCTGAACCCCGGCGCCAAGGACGACCTGGTGGTCGTCGCCGAGGCGAAGAAGCGGAAGAAGGGCGTGCTCATCAAGAAGGCGCTGGCCAGCGGGCACGCGGCCGTGGGGAGCCGGAGCGCCGGCGTGGTTTCTCAGCGATCGGACCCGGTGGTCGGGGCGCTTCGCTTTGCGATCGAGACTCCCGGCGTTTCGAGCGTGATTGTGGGAACGACGAACCCGTCGCACCTGGCGGCAAACTGCCGGGCCGCGGCTGGCGAATAGACGACGCCCATGAGCGAGAAGCCGCCATCTTCGCGTCGATGCGCCTTGTGCGGCTCCGACACCCAGGGCATCGCCGAGCAGGGAAGGTACGCAGTCTTGAGTGCGGAACCGACCGCAGCACGACGCTCGGACGGGTTTTCAGCCAATCAAAGCCGCTGCGGAGTTCCCCATCGCTGTCTTCCTCCCTGGCGTATTGGCGGGGTGAGCGACGTGCGCCGAGTTGGCGGGGATCGCCGGGTTCTATCCGGGCGTCGGATCGGCCCGCGTTGTTCACCTGCGGATTTGTGATCCCAGCGACTCTCGCGATTCGATTCCGGCAATCGCTGCGAGCGGTTGTTGCGATCAGGAACGTAGATGTCCCAGGCCGAGCCGCGGAGCGAGGCTGGCGGTGCGTGCCTGCCCTGGAATTGGCGTCCGTCCTTGCCCGCGGCGGCACGGTTCTGGCGGGTATAGGCGCGATCGTCCTGCTGTTTCGCCGCTCGCGTCGGGCTTGGCCTCCGCTATCCTTCCTCCCTCACCCGGAGCTCACGAATGTCCAACTCCCTCAAGGTCAAGCGGATTCTCGTCACCGGCGGCGCCGGGTTTCTCGGCTCGCACCTCTGCGACCGCCTCGTCTCACACGGGCATGACGTGATCTGCCTGGACAACTTCTTCACCAGCCAGAAGAGCAACGTCGCGCACCTCCTCGGCAAGCCCAACTTTGAGTTGATCCGTCACGACATCACCCACGAAATCTGGCTCGAGGTCGACGAGATCTACAACCTCGCCTGCCCGGCCGCCCCGGGGCACTACCAGTACAACCCGATCAAGACGATGAAGACCTCGGTCCTCGGCGCGATCAACGTGCTGGGCATGGCCAAGCGCTGCCGGGCCAAGGTCTTCCAGGCCTCCACCAGCGAGGTGTACGGCGATCCCACCGAGCATCCGCAGCGAGAGACGTACCGCGGCAATGTCAACCCCATCGGGCCCCGCGCCTGCTATGACGAGGGCAAGCGCGCCGCCGAAACCCTCTTCTTCGATTACCACCGCATGAACCGCGTGAACATCCGCGTCGTGCGCATCTTCAACACCTACGGCCCGCGCATGCACCCCTTCGACGGTCGAGTTGTGTCGAACTTCATCCGGCAGGCGCTGCGGGGCGAGGACATCACGCTCTTTGGCGACGGCAACCAGAGCCGCTCGTTCTGCTTTGTCGACGACCTGATCGACGGCTTCGTGCGCATGATGAACGCCCCCGACGACCTGGTCGGACCGGTCAATCTCGGGAACCCCGGCGAAGTCTCGATGAAGCAGCTCGCGGAGCTGGTCATCGAACTCACGGGTTCCAAGTCACGCATTGTTCACAAGCCGCTCCCTGCTGATGATCCGTCACGCCGATGCCCCGATATCACGCTGGCCCGGGCAAGACTCGGCTGGGAGCCGCGTGTCGCGCTTCGGGACGGCCTGAAGAAGACCATCGAGTATTTCCGCACGCTCAACCTCGACGACTTCCGTCCGCCCACGCCGAATTTCTGATCGCGCCCGCGCCACATGCCCCTCGAAATCGCCGTCGACAATCTCACCGAGGCCCTTCTCGCCGCGCGGCACGCGGATCGGCTGGAGCTCTGCGCCGAACTCGATCGGCACGGCATGACGCCGAGCACCGAGCTCGTTTCGAGTGTCGTCGCAGGGGTCACCATCCCCGTCTTTGCCTTGGTCCGAGAGAGTGATGGTTACGCCGCGGATCGTTCAACGCTCGGGGCGATGAACCGGAGCGCTCGGCGTGTCGCGGCGGCGGGCGCGAGCGGCATCGTGATCGGGGTGCTCACCCGTCGCGGCGAGATTGACACTTCCGCGTGCCGCGAGATCATCGACGCCGCCCGAGCCGGCCGCGCTGATGTGCAGATCGCCTTTCATCGCGCGTTTGATGACGCGGTGGACCCGCGTGCCGCGATCGAAGCCCTCGCCGTCCTTGGCGTGTCCCACACGCTTTGCGCCGGAGCGCCGGGCCTTGACCATTCCACGCGAGCGATCCCGGCGCGCCTGGCCGCGATCGCGCAGGCCCGTGACTTGGCTGCCGGTCGCGTGGGCATCGTTGCCTGCGGCGGGGTTCGGTCGTGGAATGCCCGCGAGTTCGCGGCCGCATCTGGAAGCTGGGTGCACTCCTCCTGCCGCGTCCACGAGCGTTTTGATGAATCGCAGGCCCACGAGCTCGCCCGCCTTGTCCGCTGACGCGCCACGCCGAGCGGTGATACGCTGATGACTTCGCCTCGCACACCAGCCCGCTCCGGGCTCGGAAGGGATGCCCATGAAGACCGCTCGTCTGATCGTCGTCGCCGCCGGATCGCTCGCGCTGTCGTGCTCCGCAATGGCTCAGAACACCAAGCCCGCCGAGAAACCCGCCGACAAGCAGGACCCCGCGCCCGTGAAACAGCCCGAGAAGGCCGAGATCAAGGCGACCATGCCCGAGTTCCACGAGGGCACCGAGAAGCGTCACCAGCGATTCAACGAGATCTCGAAGGAAGGGAAGGCCAAGCTCGTTTTCGTTGGCGATTCGATCACCGAGGCGTGGGAGGGCCCGGGCCGCGAGGTGTGGGAGAAGTATTACGCGAAGCGCCACGCCGCCAACTTCGGCGTCAGCGGCGATCGCACCGAGCACGTGCTGTGGCGTCTGGACCACGGCAACTTCGACGGCCTGTCGCCCGACCTGGTCGTCATCATGATCGGCACCAACAACACCGGGCATCGCCAAGACAAGCCCGAGGACACCGCGGCGGGCATCAGGGCGATCATCGACCGCATCGAAAAGAAATGCCCGAAAGCCAAGATCCTCTTGCTCGGCATCTTCCCCCGCAGCGAGGCCGCCGACCACCCGCACCGCAAGCTGAACCTCGCGGTCAACGAGATCATCAAGGGCTACGCCGACAACAAGCAGGTCTTCTACAAGGACATATCCACGGCCTTCTTCAACGACAAGGGCGAACTGTCCAAGGACATCATGCCCGATTACCTGCACCTCACCCCCGAGGGCTACAGGCGCTGGGCCGAAGCGATCGAGGATGATGTGGCTAGTCTTCTTGGCGAGAAGAAGGGCGCGGAAGGCAAACCCGAGAAGGCCGAGAGTCCCGCCAAGAAGTAGTCATCGCGACGCGCGATTGTCGCCTCACGCCGCGTCTACTTGATTGCGGGCTCCTGCGCCGGCCGTGCTTCGTGGCGTGCCGGCATATTCTCGATGAGGAAGTCAGCGGCGTCCTTGAGCGCCCGCGTCATCTCCGGCGCGCGAAAGCCGTGCCCCTCGTTGGCGATGATCTCCGCACGCCCGCTCACGCCGGCGCGCGTCATCGCGTCGAGCATTCCATACGCCTGCGTGTGAGGCACGAGCGGGTCTCTGGTGCCGAAGAACATCAGGATCGGCGAGTCGTCCTTCGTGACGTACGTCACGGGGGACGCCTTCATGGCGCGATCCACCCTTGACACACCGTCGATCACCTCGTCCGCGCCGATCAGGCCGTTCAGGATCTGCGTCGTTGTCGGCGCGAAGTCCTTGCTCGAGAGATCGGTCGGCCCGAAGAACGACACCGCGGCGCGGACGCGGCCGGTGAGCGGCGAATCCGCGGCCTGCATCCCGAGCCCGTCGTTGTTGCCGCCCACCGCCAGCAGCATCGCCAGGTGCGCGCCCGCGGAGAAGCCGATCGCGCCGATGCGGTCCGGATCGAGCCCGTACTTCTCTGCGTTCTGCTTCAAGAATCGCACGGCGGCGGCGCAGTCCTCGATCTGGGCCGGGAATCGGAATCCCGGCGCGAAGCGGTATGAGACCGTCGCCGCGACGAAGCCCAGCTTGGCGGCCTCGCTGATGAGTGAGTTGAGGTCCTCGCGCCTACCCGCGGCCCAACCTCCGCCGTGAATCGCGACGATGCACGGGCGAGCCTCGCCGGGCTTCAGGTCCGCGGGCTGCGCCATGTTGAGCATGAGCACGATCGGCGGCGCACCCTCGCGTGGATACGACGTGTAGGTGATGTCGGGCGTGAACTTCGGTGCGGGCGCCACGGCCGACGTGGCGGCACTCGCGGGAACGGCTGGTGCCTTGACGGGAGTGGGGGGCTCGAGGACTGAGGGGCCGATCGCGAGCAGAATCGCCGTTGGAATCAGCATGCGGCAAGTCTACCAAGCCGGACGACGCATCAGCGGGCCCAGCACCCGGCTGGGACCTCATCTCGTGCTCAGCAATGCGAAACGACCGAGCTCAATCCAACCAATCCTTCGCCTTCAGCCGCTGCGGCACATACTCCTCGCTCACGTAGCTGATGTCCTTGGTGATCATGGCTTCGACTTCCATCTTGAAGCCGTTCTTGAGCAGCGCCTCGATCTCGCGTTGCCAGGCCTTGTTCTCGGCGAACCACGGGTAGGCGGCGATTTCGTTGGCGCGTTTGATGTCGTTGTCGGTGAGGTCGATCTTGACCGCGTCGTCCAGGCCGCATTCCTTGAAGTCTTTGGAGCGGATGCCGAGGAATTTCGCGTCGGGGATCGCCAGTCGGGAGCTTTCGAAGGCCAGCGAGATCGAGCCCTGCTTGATCACGCTGTAGATGTAGTGCCCCCACGGGTCGTTGTCGAGCACGCAGATGATCGGGAGCTTCAGTTCCTGGTTCAAGCGCTGCAAGAGGCGACGGCACCCGCGCGGCGGCTGGCCCGCGCCGTGCGTCAGGATGCAGTTGTTCTTTTCCCAGAAACGGTCCTCGTTGAAGCGGTTCCACACCGTGCCTTTTTCGACGTGGAGCACGAACTTGGCCTCGCACTTCTTGAACTGGATCACGTCGGGTTCGACGATGCTCGGGAGTGCATACCCGCCGCTGCCCATGCGCCGGCAATCGATCTCGTCGCCCTTGTCGATCAGGGTGATGTTGCCCACCATGGCGCCGCGATTCTCCGCGAAGACGTGCAACTCTTCACGGAGGGCGCCGAGCGTGACTTCAAGGTCTTCAAGGATCGGATCGGACTCTTCCTGCCCGTCGAACGTGTTTTCCTTCGTGCCGGCGATCGTGTGCTTGGCCTTGTAGAACACACCGCGGAGGCTGCTGGTTTTCTCGGCCTCGATCAGGTCCTTGATCGTGCTGGCGTGCAGCATTGTCTGCATGAACTGCTTGGCCGTCTTGAGGTCGAAGAGCGGGCGTTCGCTGGTCGAATCGCCCATCTCAAGTATGCCTCGCTTCTTGTTCCAGATCGTGTTGCTCTTTGAACGGGTGGGGATGTCGATCGAGGGGTCCTTTCCCGAGAGCGACGCCTTCACAACACGCTCGGCCAGCCCCTCGATCTTCTTCATCGTTCGCGCGTCGCGTTCCTTGATCCGTCCCGCGGCGGCTTTGCTTCCTTTGGCCATGCCGTCTGCCTCCGTTCCCGATGTCGCCCGATTGCTGCGGCGACACACAAAGCGACGATCCCTCGCCGCCGTGGCGGAGTGTAGTCGTCCGCACCCGCTCGCGCTATCCCGCGAGCCAGCGAAGCGCTGCCGTCGCCAATGCAGCTTCCGCCGCGAACCGGACGTCGACCACGTCCCGAAGTGACTTCGGCGGTCGCACGCGGATGGCTAAAGTCCCGAGGACGAGGGCGGCGGCCCACACGCCGCGCACCGGCAAGGGACTCGGTGCGGCAAGCAGCGTCAGTCCGATCAACGCAGCCCGCGCCAGGCCCGACACGATCCATAATCGCTTCCGCCCGAGCAGCGTCGCGAAGGTCCGCGTCCCGAACCGCGCGTCGGACGCAGCGTCGTCAATATCGCACAAGGCGGCATCGACCACCACCCGCGCGATCAGGATCGCGATCGTTGCCGCAATCCTTGGATCCAATAGCGAATTGAACAGTTCGAAGAGCGGCCGCGGAGTGGTCGGATTGCGAGTTGGATGTGCGGCGAGCGCCGCCAACGCCCCAAACAACGCAATCCCCGACGCGACGTACAGATTCTTCACCCAAGGGATGTCCTTGGGCCGGGGTCGGAGAGCTCTTGGACGTGCGGCGTAGACAATCACTCCGCCCGCCGCGGCAATGCACGCCAGAGGTGCCCATGGTGAGATCAGAAGGCCGATGAGCGACGCGCCCGCGATGCACGCCAACGCGAAGAAACGAACCCCTTTCGCGTGCGCACGGAGAAACGCGAAGCGGGCGGGCTGCGCTTCGAGATCCGCCGGATCGATCCAATCATCGCGCAGCTTGACGCGATCGAGTGCATAGGCCCCGGTCGCCGTCAGGAACACGGAAACGACGAGCGAAGCCCGCGGCACAATGGACAGGGCGGATAGCTGCGCGAGGTAGACCGCCGCCGCCGCGGAATACGCGCCGGCCCAGGCGCCGATGTGCCCGAGTGCGTCGATCACGGTGCGGATACGAGCGGCGAGCCTCACGCAGAGAGCGTATCTCGGCTGTCGGAGCGACCTAGGCACATCGCGGGGCGTCGAACGTCGAGGTCGGCATCCTCCTCGCTCGCGGAGAAGTACGCCCAAGGCGGAGGATTACTCCGCCTTTCCGCCCGACATGTCATAGATCCACTGATCACCGTGGCGTGGCCAGTTCAGCACCTCGCCGGGGGCGAAGAAGAGCTTCAGCTCGCGTTCGGCGGCCTCGGGGCTGTCCGAGCCGTGGATGAGGTTGAAGGAATTCGAGACGCCAAAGTCGCCGCGGATGGTTCCGGGATTTGCCTTGCTGCCGAACGTGGCGCCCATCATGTTGCGAGCGATCGTGATCGCGCCGTTGCCGCGGATCGCCATGACGACCACGGGGCTGGAGGTCATGAACTTGACCAGGCCGGGGTAAAAGGGGCGCTCCTTGTGCGCCTCGTAGTGGGTCGCGGCGAGCTGTTGGCTGATCTGCATGAGTTTCATGCCGACGACCTGAAGGCCCTTGTCCTCGAAGCGAGACACGATTCGGCCGATGAGCCCTCGCTGGACGGCGTCGGGCTTGAGAATGATGAGCGTGGTTTCCATGGGTCGTTCTCCGAAATGCCGCGAGAGGGCGTTCGCCCGCGTCGCGATGGGTGAGGGGGAGTTTAGGCCGATTCACTCCCGAATTCGTGCGCCAAAAACAGCACCGGGACGCCACGAGCGCCCCGGTGTGTCGTTCAGAACTGTCGTCAAACCGATGTCAGACGCCGAAGTTGGTCAGGACTCGGCGGCCGACGCGAGAAGCGTGGACTTAGCGGCGACGGCGCCCGGCGACGAGCCCGCCGAGGCCCAGGAGCGCGACCGCGCCCGGGGTCGGGACGACATCGCCCGTGAACTGGAGGTTGCGGTCGAACGTGCTGTTGACGAAGTAGGCCGTGATGCGCCAGGTGCCGGAACCGCTGGTGGTTCCGCCGTTGGCCGCGACGTTGCCGATCTGCTTGAAGCGGAACTCGACATTGCCGGTCAGGACGGGGAGGGCGGTGAGGTCGACGACCTGGTTGATGAAGACCGAGCCGGAGGGCATGACGAACTGAGCGATCGGGCTGGCGAAGCCGTCGCCGTTGTAGTACAGGCCCATGAGGCCCGGGCCGGTGTTCGACGAGCGCGCGCCGAAGTAGAAGCTGTTGAGGTCGACGCCATAGCCGCTGGCGACGGTGAAGCCGAGGCTGACGTAATCCGTGGCTTCCTGGGTGAAACCGAGCGAGTTGAGCGAATTCGCGCCGGTGTTGCCGGTGAGCCCCGCGCCGCGCGTCAGGTTGTTGGCGGTGACATTGGCCACGCCAGAGCCGACCGTGAACGCCTGATCGCCGGGCGCGCCGGTCAGATCCCACTGCGAAACGGTGACCGCTGCGGACGCAACGCCCGCGCTGGCCGCGAGAACGGCCAAAGCAAATACCTTCATCTTTTCTACCCTCCTACCACACAGGGAAGTAGACCGCACGCGAAACCGGAAGAAGCCCCTCCCCTTCCGGGCGGAATCCCGCGTGTGGCACCTGCATGGACCCTCTTTCAAGGGCGGACAGAGTATATCGAGCGGCCGCGGCGGAGGCCGTCTGTCGATGCTTGATTTGCGCGAACTTCAAGAATGCCCGTACTCCATCCGAACATTTCACCGCCAACGTCCATGTTTCCCGATCTAGGGATCGGCGGAAGGTGATCGATCGCGCCATACACTGCCCCGCGCTGATGCCAAGGAGGGCTCGCCGAGATGTCAGATTCCTCTGTTCTGGAACTCCCGTTGGGCAAAGACGGAACGACGAAACGGAAAACCACTCCTCGCGCGACGGCCGAATCCATGGCCGCCAAGCAGCGAGACATCTCAGTGTCGGAGTTCTTTGCGAAGAACCGTCACCTGCTGGGCTTTGACAATCCTCGAAAGGCGCTCCTCACCACGGTGAAGGAAGCCGTCGACAACAGCCTCGACGCCTGCGAGGAAGCCGGAATCCTCCCCGAAATCGTCGTCGTCATCGAAGACCTCGACGAGGCGAAGCCTCGGGGTGTCGAAGCGGCGAGGAAGGGCGATGACGACGTCGCCGAGGTCGGCAAGAAGTCGAGGGTATCAAAGTCAGGGCGTTACCGCGTCACGATCGTGGACAACGGCCCCGGGATCGTCCGCAAGCAGGTCGAGAACATTTTCGGGCGACTTCTGTATGGGTCGAAGTTCCACCGCCTGAAGATGTCGCGCGGGCAGCAGGGCATCGGCATCTCCGCCGCGGGCATGTACGGGCTGATTACCACCGGCAAGCCCATGATGATCCAGACCCGGCCCGATGCGCGGAAGGCGGCGCACCACATCGAGCTGGCGATGAACACCAAGACCAACCGCGCGGAGGTCACCGCCGACGAAGAGACCGAGGATTTTCCGCTGGCGCGTCTCCGCGAGCTCAATCCCGCCGTGCGCGAGCTGGCCGAGCGTGGCGAGTTCCTCAGCCCAGCGACTTTTCCGACCGGCACGAGCGTCACGATCGAACTGGAGGGGAAGTACCAGAAGGGCCGAGGGAGCGTCGACGAGTTTCTCGAGCTCACCGCCATCGCCAACCCGCACGCGCGGATCGTGCTCGTCCGCCCGACCCGCACGATCGAGGAGGAGGAAGAGGCGCCGCTCTTGAAGGGGCGTTCGTCGGCGGGCGTTCGTGCATCGGGCAACCCCGGTGCGCCATCACGCGAGGGAGCGAGCGCCGAGCCTGGGGCGCCGGACACGGAACCCGCGGTGACCGAGGACATGGGGCCTCTGGTGGTGTTCCCGCGTGCGGTGAGCGAGCTTCCCCCTGAGACCAAGGAAATCCAGCCGCACCCCAAGGGGATCGAGCTCGGGATCCTCCTTCAGATGCTGAAGGACTACGAGGCCGCCGAGAAGGGAGGCACGCTCTACTCGTTTCTTCAGGAGAAGTTCTGCCGAATTTCCGGTCCGACGGCGAGTGAGTTTTGCTCCAGGATCGGCGTGACGAGCCGCACCAAGGCCGCCGACATCGAGCCGCCGCAGGCGGAGAAGCTGTACAAAGAGTTCCAGGAGTCGAGGCTTGCGCCGCCGCAGACCGACTGCCTCGCGCCGATCGGTGTGCAGCAGTTGCTGAAGGGGATGTTCAAGGGAGTGCGTGCGGAGTTCTACGCCGCTTCCAGCCGCGAGCCGGACATCTATCGCGGGCGTCCGTTCCTGATCGAGGCGGCGATCGCGTTCGGCGGTGAGTTGCCCGCGGACGACTCGGCCCGGGTCATCCGATTTGCCAATCGAGTGCCGTTGCTGTTCCAGCAGAGCGCCTGCTCGAGTTTCAAGGCGGTGACGGAGACCAACTGGCGGAACTACGACCTACAGCACCCGCGCAACAGCCTGCCAATCGGGCCGCTGGTGATCATGATTCACATGGCGAGCGTGTGGGTCCCCTTCACGAGCGAGTCGAAGGAGGCGATCGCCGACTACGACGAGATCCGCAAAGAGATGAAGCTGGCGCTCATGGAGTGCGGGCGAAAGCTCGGCACGTATCTGCGCAAGCGCGCGAAGATGAAGCGTGAGGGTGAACGCCGCGATGTCTTCCAGAAATACATCGGGGAAATCGCCAAGGCGTGCAACGCCATCACGGGCGCCGACGCCAAGAAGCTCTACGACGCGCTGCTCGCGCAGGCCCGGTCCAAGACCGCGATCGCCGATGTGGAGCTCGACGACGAGGGCAGAGCGATGAAGGACGATCCGTCGGACCAGGACGGCGTGATCATCGTGGAAGCACCGGCGCCCGACTCACCCGGGCGAGCCGCGGGCGACCTGCCCGTGCTCGATCACGATGACACTACGAAGCCCCGAGGCGGGCGGTCGTCGCGCGAGTCCCGTTCATTCTCGCCAGAATCAAAGCGGGGCAAGAAATCTCGCGACGACGATTCGCCGCCTCTGGAGTTCTCGATGGCCGAGGCCGCGGCGTTGAAGGTGGCGTCGCTGCGCGACGACAGCGGCCCGCGGCGTGACCGCGCGGTCACGAAGCCGGAGCCAAATCGTGACCTCTCGTCGCGCGGGAAGTCCGATTCGAAGCCTGAGAGCAAAGCCGAGTCCAAGGCCCCGACGAAGAAGTCGGCCGACACGCCCTCGCCCCGCGGAACTGCCAAGACCTCGCTCCGGGTGACGAAGATCGGAAAAGCGCCGGAAGACCCAGGGGCCAAACCCAGCAAGCCCAAGATGCGGTTGGTGAACGGCAAGCTCGTCCCGGTGGACGAGGGGCCAAAGCTCTTTTGAGCGCGGGCGCTTCCGGGCTTTCAGCGGCCGGCACGGCGGCGGGGGCCGGACATCGCGAGCCCGCTGAGGCAGCCATGCCCGCCGAATGATCACGCTCAGGCCGTTTCGGGCTTGATGACGCCGACGACGGTCGGCTCCTGCGTGGCGATCTGATCGGCGATCTCGCGGCGATTGATCTCGACCTCGCGTGGGAAATCGAACGCCACGCGTACTCGCTCGCCCTTCACCGATGCGATTCGCACAACCCCGATCGGATTCCGGGGATCGCCGATGACGACTTCTTCGCCTTCACGCCGCGTAATGACCAGCATCGGAATCACTCCCACCCAAGCGGTCCCATCTCCTTGGTCCGCTCCCACCAATGGCGACGTTATACCCGAAATGGCTCCCGGTTGGAAGGGCCTCGTCCCAATTCCAGACCTGATCCGTCAAGGACTTATGAAATCCTTGCCGAACAAAGCACGTCCGGGGCGGAAACAGCCCTCAGGGGACCGCTTGGACACCGGTCACTTCGGGAATGTGGGCCCGAAGATTCCGCTCCACGCCGGTTTGGAGGGTCATGGCGCTCGATGGACACCCGACGCACGCCCCGTGCAGGCGGATCTGTACGATGCCGCCAGAGGTGATATCCACAAGTTCCAGGTCCCCGCCGTCGGCCTGCACCGCCGGGCGGATCAGGTCGAGAACCTTCGCGACGCGGTCGCGAAGGGTGGGGGTGTTGGGATTGCTTGCCGTTGTGCTCATGTGCCGGTCGCGGGCTTCGGCCGCCCGTCTCTCTGAGCCAACCTCAGGAAAGCGAGCCTGGGCTCGTTCCCAAGCTCGCAACCCGGTCGACTGGAAAGCATAGGCGCTGGCCGCTCGGGCGCGATCGGCGGCACGGCTCCGAGGCGTTACGATTCGGCCCATGACCCATGCCGCTCACACGACGTCTCGCGCGGACGCGAACCGCGATCTTCGTGCCCTGACCGCCGAATACATGGCCGTCGAATCGCAGCTTCGCCAGGGCGGCGGGGCGAAGGCGATCGAGCGCCAGCACGAGAAGGGCCGCCTGACCGCCCGTGAACGGATCGCGCTGCTCGTCGACCAGGTATCGGGGATCGGGCACCAGGCAATTGTCAATGACTCTTCTGCTGCCCCTTCTTCCCCATCGCCCGTTGCCCATTGCCCATTGCCTACTTTCCAGGAACTCGGCCTCTGGGCCGCCCACAACATGTACCAGGACTACGGCGGAGCGCCCGCGGCGGGAGTCGTCACGGGCATCGGCACGATCCACGGCCGACCGCACATGATCATCGCCAACGACGCCACCGTCAAAGCCGGCGCGTTCTTCCCGATGACCTGCAAGAAGATCATCCGCGCCCAGACCATCGCGATGATGGCCCGCCTCCCGCTCATCTACCTCGTCGACTCCGCCGGCGTCTTCCTCCCGCTCCAGGAAGACGTCTTCCCCGACACCGACGACTTCGGGCGCATCTTCCGCAACAACGCCGTCATCAGCGCCGAGGGAATCCCGCAGATCGCCGCCATCATGGGCTTCTGCGTCGCCGGCGGCGGGTATCTCCCCGTGCTGTGCGACACGCTCCTCATGACCGAGGGCAGCGGTCTTTATCTCGCCGGTCCGGCGCTCGTCAAGGCCGCCATCGGCCAGGAAGTCACCGACGAAGAACTCGGCGGCGCGTCCATGCACGCCTCGATCTCCGGGACGATCGATTTCAAGGAGAAGGACGACGAGAGCTGCATCCGGCGGGTTCGGGAACTTGTGGGGAAGTATGGAGGAACGGAGAGAACGAGGGACGACCGGACCAAGTGGAAGGCCGGCACTGGCTCTGCCGACGACATCTACCGTATTTTCACCGACACGCCGGGCTCGCAGTACGACGTGAAGGACGTGCTCAACTGCATCGTTGACGCGCGTGCCGTGCCGAACGCCGACGGGTTCGAATCCCTCGCCCCCGACATCGACGAATACAAGGCCGACTACGGCCGATCCATCGTCTGCGGCTACGCGAAGATCGGCGGCCATCCCTGCGGCATTGTCGCCAACCAGAAGAAACTCGTCCAGCGAACCATGCCCGGCGGCAAGGCCGGCCCGACCGCGTCCGTCCAGATGCCCGGCGTCATCTACGACGACAGCGCCGACAAGGCCGCCCGCTTCATTATGGATTGCAACCAGCGCAAGATCCCGCTCGTCTTCCTCCACGACACCACCGGTTTCATGGTCGGGCGCGACAGCGAGCAGGGCGGCATCATCCGCGCCGGCGCCAAGATGGTCAACGCCATGTCCAACTGCGTCGTCCCCAAGATCGTCGTCATCACCGGCGGCTCCTACGGCGCGGGCAACTACGCGATGTGCGGGCGTGCGTTCGATCAGTTCATCGCCATGGCCTGGCCCAGCGCCAAGTGCGCCGTGATGGGCGCCAACCAGGCGACCGGCACGCTGACGACGATCGAGGAAGCAAGCCGCAAACGCAAGGGCGAGACGATCGATCCTGAGACGCACAAGCAGATCTACTCGGCGATCCACGCGAGCTACACCGAGCAGGCCGACATCCGCCACGCCGCCGCCCGCGGCTGGATCGACCGCATCATCGAGCCCCACAAGACCCGCGACGAGCTGATCGCGGCCCTGAGCGCCGCCCGCTCGTGGGACTACACCAAGCCGTTCAAGACCGGGGTGTTGCAGACGTGAAGGCGGCGTGAAGCCGATACGACATTGACAATCGCGCCGCCTTTACCCGCGCTCGCCGCGCAATCCGGGCAGTTACTTCTTCGCCCTCGCCTTCCCCTTCGTCTTGACCACGCGACCCTTGGCCGCGATGGCCCGGTTTGGCGTGCGCGTGCCCTTGGTTTTCACGACCCCCGAATACCCCGCGTGCCCCGCCTGCGTCCGTGTCGTTT
>JABLTH010024409.1_pt1 | contig 36888 bp, 37 predicted proteins | sample 7875711 | NCBI WGS metagenome assembly JABLTH01 (sample SAMN14941262, study PRJNA633318) | bioreactor metagenome | isolation source: bioreactor | place: China | collected 2019-03-05 | reverse complement strand
TGGCGCGCCCGGAGAGATTCGAACTCCCGACCGCCTGGTTCGTAGCCAGGTACTCTATCCAGCTGAGCTACGGGCGCACACTTCAAAACTGTTGATCCGTTGCATCTCAAACGTTGCGAGAGGCGCCGAACCGAGAAGCGGAATTATTCAGATACAGCGCACGGGCGTCAACACTTTTTTGCAAAAAAATTTCACCTACTCGCACAACCGATGGAAGGGGCTGTAGCCCGCGAGCCGCGTTTGGCCGTCCAAACGGAGGGCGCCGCGGATGACCGCGGCGCCGCCGTGCGTCGAGCAGACCAACGATCAGCTCTGTATAGCGGGATTGCCCAGCTTGGTGGAGCCGGCATCCCCCCGCGGCGGCAATGGGGGTACCGGGCCGGAAGATCCGCCCGACTTGTTCCAGTCCGCCGGCGGCCCGGGCACGCGGCCGGCCATGATTTCGTCAATCTGATGCGCATCGATGGTCTCGTACTGAAGCAGCGCATCGGCCATCAAGTGAAGCTTGTCGATGTTCTCGGTGAGCAGTTGCTTCGTTCTCGCGTAGGCCCTGTCCAGGATCCCCCGCACCACTGCGTCGATCTTGCTCGCCGTCTCGTTGGAGATGCTCTTGTGCTGGGTCACCGAACGACCGAGGAAGACTTCGTCCTCATCCTCGCCGTAGGTGATCGGGCCAAGCTCGTCCGACAATCCCCACTTCGTGGCCATGTTGCGCGCCATCTTGGTCGCTCGCTCAATATCGTTTGAAGCGCCGGTGGTGACCTTGTCCGCCCCGAAGATGATCTCCTCGGCGACACGCCCGCCGTACAGCGAGCAGAGTTGCGACTGGATGGCGACACGATTGATGCTGTACTTGTCGTTCTCCGGCAGGTACATGGTCACGCCCAAGGCACGACCTCGGGGAATAATGGTGACTTTGTAGACCGGGTCATGCTCAGGCACCAGCCGACCCACGATCGCGTGCCCGGCCTCGTGGTAGGCCGTGAGCTTCTTCTCGTCTTCGCTCATTGCCATGGAGCGCCGCTCGGCCCCCATCAGGATCTTGTCGCGTGCTTTGTCCAGGTGGGTCATGCGGACTTCCCGCGCGTTCTCGCGTGCGGCGAACAGGGCAGCCTCGTTCACGAGGTTGGCCAGGTCCGCACCGGAAAAGCCCGGCGTGCCACGAGCGATCACCATCGGGTCGACATCGCTCGCCATCGGTACCTTGCGCAGGTGCACCTTGAGGATCTGCTCGCGGCCCTTCACGTCGGGCAGTCCGACCACCACCTGGCGATCGAAGCGGCCCGGCCGCAGCAGCGCCGGGTCGAGCACATCGGGACGGTTGGTTGCGGCAATGACGATGATGCCCTCGGTACCCTCGAAGCCATCCATCTCGACCAGCAACTGGTTTAGCGTCTGCTCGCGCTCGTCGTGACCGCCGCCCAGGCCGGCGCCACGATGGCGGCCGACCGCGTCGATCTCGTCGATGAAGATGATGCAGGGCGCATGTTTCTTGGCCTGCTCGAACATGTCGCGAACGCGACTGGCGCCCACGCCAACGAACATTTCCACGAAGTCCGAGCCGGAGATCGAGAAGAACGGAACTTTCGCCTCGCCGGCGATCGCTTTCGCCAGCAGCGTCTTGCCGGTACCCGGGGGACCGACCATCAGTACGCCGCGCGGGATCTTGCCGCCGAGCTTCTGGAACTTGCCGGGGTCGCGCAGGAATTCGACCAGCTCGCCCACTTCCTCCTTGGCCTCGTCGCAACCGGCCACGTCGGAGAAATTGACCTTGACCTGGTCCTCGCCCTGCAGCTTGGCTCGCGAACGGCCGAAACTCATCGCGCCGCGTCCGCCCGCACCGGACTGCATCTGCCGCATGAACCAGATGAACACGGCGGCGATCAGGATCACCGGCAACCAGCTGATCAGCAGGTTCATCAGCGAGAACCCGGGGGCGGCATCCTGGCGGACCTCCACCCCCTTTTCCTGCATCTGCTTGACCACCGAATTGGTGGAGAAACCAAGAACCGGGGCCACGGTACGGAAACTGCTGCCGTCCTTGAGCTTGCCGCTGATGGTCGCCGGATTCTCCGCGCTGATCGTCGCGCTGGATACGTTGCCGTTGTCGACGTTCTGCACGAATGCGCTGTACGGCAGATCCGAAGCGGCACCGCCGTGCGGGTTGAAGCTCTGGAATACAGCGATGAGAACCACCGCAATGATCAGCCAGAGCAACAGATTTTTCGCCATCTCGTTCATGCGCGGTTTCCGCCCGGTTGCGCGCCCGGAGCTTTCAGCCCCGTTGCCAGCGCGTACACCTCCCGCGAACGCGCGCGGGAGGCCTTAGGTTTACGCATAGTCACGCGCGAAAAGTCCGCACGCAAGCTACGCAGGTAATCGTCGAAGCCCGTTCCCTGAAACAGCTTAATGAGGAACGACCCACCGGGCTTGAGCCACTGCCGACTGAAATCCAGCGCCAGTTCAGCCAGGTCCATCGATCGGATCTGGTCGGCCAAGGCCACGCCACTCATATTGGGGGCCATGTCCGAGAGGACAAGATCGACCTTGTTGCCGTCCAGCATGGCTTCCAGTTGCGACAAAACGTCCGCCTCGCGGAAGTCGCCCTGGAGGAATTCGACCCCCGCGATGCCCTGCATCGGCCGGATATCCAGCGCTACCACCCGGCCGGTTTCCCCCAGCCGCTGCCGCACCAGCTGGGACCAGCCGCCGGGGGCCGCCCCCAGATCGACCACGGAAATGCCTGGCTTGAGCAGGTGATCGCGCTCGATCAGCTCCTCCAGCTTGTAGACGGCGCGCGAGCGCACGCCTTCGGCCTGCGCCTTCTTGACGTAGACGTCGTCGAAATGTTCCCGCAGCCAGCGGGAACTGCTCTTGCTGCGGGACATGACCGGCAACACCACAGATACGGAAACGGCCGGCATGATACCCTTTGCGGTCCTGCATCCGCGAATCGAGCATTGCTCCCCATGGCCCTGTCCCCCTCCCAGCGGCGCTACCTGCGCAGTCTCGCCCACGACCTGAGCCCGGTGATCCTGCTCGGGTCGAAGGGAGCGACCGAGGCGGTGGTGAAAGAGCTCGGCCAGGCGCTCGACCACCATGAACTGGTCAAGGTGAAGCTCTCCGGCGGCGACAAGGAGGAGCGTCAGTCGCAGATCGGATTCCTCATCGAAGGTACGGGCGCGGAAAACGTGCAAGAGATCGGCCGCATCGTGGTGCTGTTCCGCCGCAACGCGGATGACCCGAAGCTCGCACTGCCGCGCTGATGGATCTCTCGCTCGACCTGCCCGGCTCGTTCCTGTTCGTCAGGCGCACAGCGACGCACAGCATCACGGTGGTCGACCGGGAGATCGCCGCCAGCTTCGTGCTCGCCCCGGACCGGCTGATGGAGAACTGGCCTGTGGTCGATGCCCGGATGCTGGCTGCCAGCCATGCCGGGATGGTGCTCGGATTGCAGCCGGAACTGGTTCTGCTCGGCAGTGGCCAGCATCAGATATTTCCGCCGCCGGCCTTCCTCGCCGCGTTCCTCGGCAAGGGCATAGGCATCGAGGTGATGGACAACGCTGCGGCCGCCCGCACCTACGACCTGCTTGCTGCCGAAGGCCGCCGGGTCGTGGCCTGCTTCATCCTTCCGGGAGGCTGACGGGCGCGCGGGAGCCGTTCAGCGGGCCGGCAGGAAATCCATCGGATTGACCGGATTGCCATTACGGCGGATCTGGAACTGCAGCTCGTCGCGCGACGCTCCCGTCGAGCCCATCTCGGCAATCACCTGCCCGGCCGACACCCGCTGCCCCTCTTTCACCAGGCGCTTGCGATTGTGTCCATAGGCGGAAAGGAAGTCGTCGTTGTGCTTGACGATGATGAGCTCGCCATAGCCCACCAGACCGTTGCCGCTATAGACCACCACGCCATCGGCGGCCGCGCGGACAGGGCTGCCGGCACGTCCCCCGATCTCGATACCCGGGATCGCATCACCGCCCTGGAACCCCTTGATCACGGCGCCGTCTGCCGGCCAGCGCCAGGTGATGCCGCTGACCGACCGCGCCGCACCGGGCGGCGGCGGCGCGATAGGTGGTGACGCGGGACTGGGGACTGGAACCTCGCCAGCCACCGGAACCGCATCACTCGCCGGCAGCACCGACGCGGCGCGCGCGGCGGGAGTCGCCGCTGCCGCCCGGACGACCGGCGGCTCCCCAACGTGGGGAGTGGCGCTGGAGCGCTCGGGCACGTGCGTAGCTAGCCGCGCAGGCGCTGCCGGCCGCGGCCTCGTATCCGCGCTGGAAGGATGCATGAGCAGTACCTGTCCAGGCCGGATCGTGTACGGCGCCGATATCCCGTTCCACTGCGCCACGTCGCGGAAGTCCTTGCCGTGCCGAAAAGCGATGGAGTACAGCGTGTCGCCCTTCTCCACCCGGTACGTGCCGGATGCAGCGGGCTGAGCGGCCGTCCGTACCGGTGCCCGGTACGCCGGACCGCCACGGCTTGCCGGCTGCACTACGACCGTGCGGGGCGTGGCGCAGGCCGCCAGTAAACAAGCCAGGGCTGCCAACCCGAACGTCTGGATGTGTCCTTTCATGCCCCGAAGCATACCGATGCAGCGGCGACCTGCCCATGCGCGACCAGCGACCATCGGTGCGCTCAATGCCACAGGACCCACCACGCAGCGACCGCCACGAGAACCGCCACGCTGACCCAGCCGATCCGCTCGATGTTCCGGTGCAGCACCTGTTCGGCGCGCTCGCCAACCAGCCGCACCAGCAGGGCAAGCAGCCATACCCGCTTGCCACGCCCTACCGCCATGCAGGCCAGGAATGGCAACACCGGGACCCCGACGATCCCGGCCGCCCAGGTCACGAACTTCATCGGGATCACCGGCTGCAGTGCGGCCAGCATCAGGGCGCCGAGCATGGCCAGCCAATGCCGGTTCATGTCGTCCTGCAGATGGCCGACCCAGATGCCGATGGTCTGCTGCATGCCGGGACCCAGCAGGGGATGGATCCCCTGGTAGGCCCAATGGCCCAGCGCGTAGCCGACCAACGAACCAAGCAGCGAGAACACCAGGCTGATGTTGGCGTAGAAAAACGCCTTGTGCCGATGCCCCAGCATCATCGGTGCCAGCATCACCTCCGGCATCACGGGGAAGATGAAGGCCTCGATGAAACTCAGTCCGCACAGGTAGGGCACTGCCCGGGGATGGCGTGCCCAGACCAGGGCCCGCGCATACAGCGCGCCGAACAAGCGCATCAGCCAATGCCCCCCAGCAACGGCACGAAGCTCACCGGGCCGAGTTCCTCCTGCACGAAGTCGCCCTGCCCATCGCCGCGCATGCGGATCAGCGTCTGGCTGCTCGGCGAGCCGACTGGCGCGACCAGCACGCCGGTCGGCGTCATCTGGTCGAGGATGGCATGCGGAATCGCGTCGCCCGCGGCGGTGAGGATCACCGCGTCGAACGGACCCTCGTCCGGCCAGCCCAGCTTGCCGTCGTCGTAGCGCGAGCGCAGGTTGGCGATACCGAGCTGCCGGAACCGGCGACGCGCCTGGCGCAGCAGTTCCTCGATCCGCTCGACCGTATAGACCTGCGGCACCAGTGCGGACAGCACCGCCGCCTGATAGCCGGAGCCGGTACCGATCTCCAGCACCTTCTGCGGCACGCCGAACTCGAGCAGTGCCTCGGTCATCCGCGCCACCACCCACGGCTGGGAGATGGTCTGGCCGTGGCCGATCGGCAGCGCAGTGTTCTCGTATGCGCGCGAATGCAGCGCCTGGTCGATGAAGTGATGCCTCGGCAGATTCCGGATCACGTCGATGACGCGCGCATCCTGGATGCCGCTTTCCTTCAGTGTCGCGGCCAGGCGGTCCCGGGCGCGTTGCGAGGTCATGCCCTCACCCTTGAGCGCCGACGGCGGCAGCGGATGGATGTTCATCGCTCAGGCCGCCTCGTCGTCGATCGCATCGGTCATCGCCTGCATCCAGCCGCTCACCTTATCCAGCGCCTGGTAGCGGGTGAGGTCGACATGGATCGGCGTCACCGACACATAGCCGCGTCGCACGGCGTCGAAGTCGGTTCCGGGGCCGTCGTCCTCCGCCGGGCCGGCCGGCCCGATCCACCAGATCGGGCGTCCGCGCGGATCATTCTGCTCGATGCAGGCTGCCGCGCGGTGACGCTTGCCCAACCGGGCCACCTCGAAGCCACGGATCTGCTCCCACGGCAGGTCCGGCACGTTCACATTGAGGATGGTATCGGCCGGCAGCGGGTCGACCAGCAGGCGTTCCATGAGCAGGCGCACCGCTCGCGCAGCCGATTCGTAATGCTCGCCGCGGTGATCCTTGCTGACCAGCGACACGGCGATCGCCGGCAGGCCGAGGAACCGTCCCTCCATTGCGGCCGACACGGTGCCGGAATAGATCACGTCGTCACCGAGGTTGGCCGAATTGTTGATGCCCGAAACGACGATATGCGGTTCCTCGTCGAGCAGGCCCGACAGTGCAAGGTGCACGCAATCGGTCGGCGTGCCGGCGACGCGGTAGTAGCCATTGTCCATACGGGCGACGCGGATCGGTGCGTCCAGGGTGAGCGAGTTGCTGGCACCGGAGCGGTCACGGTCGGGAGCCACCACGGTCACTTTTCCCATTGCGCCGAGACGCTCGGCGAGCACGCGGATGCCCGGGGCATCCACGCCATCATCGTTGCTTACCAGGACTCGCATGCTGTTCCGTCGAATGGCCGTGAAAGGGACGTCGCCACGCCGGCCGGCGCCCCCTGGTACAGGGCTTCGAGTCTAACCGAGCGGCCAACGTGTTTCACGAGGATCCCGGCCACACGGGCTGCCCCGGACCGAAGGCCATTCGGTAGCATGGAGGCATGAAGCGCCGCGTCCCAGCCAAGGTCACCGACGACGACACCCGTCTTTTTCGCGAGGCGATCGGCGAAGTTCGCCGGATGGAGGCAGAACCGTCGCCGCCACGAAGCCCGCGCCCGGAACCGCGGGCGCGCATGTTCGAGGCGGACGAGGCAGCCGTTCCTGGCGAGCTGCTCGACATGGCCTTCGACCCCGCCCTGCTGGAGGTCGGCGAGGAACTGGGCTTTCTGCAGGACGGCTATCCGCCGAAACTGCTCAAGCAGCTCAAACGTGGCCAGTTCAGCGTGCAGGACGACCTGGACCTGCACCACATGAACGCCGCGGCCGCCCAGGCCAGCATCGCCGACTTCCTGGCCGAGGCGAAGGAGCGAGGCTTGCGCTGCGTGCGCATCGTGCACGGCAAGGGGCTGCGCTCGAAGTCTGCCGGCCCGGTGCTCAAGGCGCTGACCGATCGCCTGCTGCGCCGACGCGCGGACGTGATCGCCTTCGCCTCCGCGCGTCCGGCGCAAGGCGGCACCGGGGCGGTGGTGGTGCTGTTGACGGCGCGCCGCTAGCAGCGGCGTTCAATCCGTCGTGGCCAGCTCGCGGATCACCGTCGTGGCATAGGCGCCCGCCGGCAGTTCGAAGCGCAATTCCAGCGCTTCCTCCGCCAGCCAGTCCCAGGCCAGCCCGGCCGGCAGCAGGCGCAACGCACGCCGGTCGTGGCTCATTCGCGCTGTAGCCAATCCATCGGCAAGATCCTGCCAGCCGGCTGCGATGCGGCGCTCCAGGGCAGCCACCGGGCCCTGCGAGGCCGGCTCGCCCTCCCCCCACAACGGCCCGGTCGGATGGATGTCGCCCTGCGCCAGCCGCGCGGCCAGCACCGCATCGAACGGCTCCGGCCCGAACCACGAGCGCGATCCGGCCAGGGCCCAGATTTCACCCTCCAACGCGGTATCCCAGCTGCCCTGCTCCACCCGCTCGGCGAGCACGCTGTTGAAGATCTGCGAGCGCGCAGCGGACAGCAGCAGGCTGCGTTTGTCGCGATCCACCCGGCGTCCGGCGAACATCGCGCGGGCCTGGGCCAGGTTGCCGCCCTCGCGGCCGAAGCGCTGTTCGCCGAAATAGTTCGGTACACCGCGCGCGGCGATTTGCTGCAGCACGCGCCCGGCGCCCTCACGGTCGCCGCGTACTCCACGCAGCACGATCACGAAGCGGTTGCCGCGCAGTCCGCCGCGCTTTAGCTTGCGGCTGTGGCGGGTGGCCGCCAGTACCTTCACTTCCGGGTGCGGGAACGTCGACCAGTCCGGATCCACGCGGCCGGGCAGCTGCACCGAGAACGTCTGCCGGGTGACCGCGTGACGGTCCTTCAATCCGGCATAGCCCACGTTGACCGGCGGCACCCCGGCGAACTTCGCCAGCTCGCGCGCTACCCAGTCGGTGTTGGCGCCACGCTTCTCCACCCACAACAGGGCATGCTCGCCGGCGCCATCGGCGTGGTAACCGAGCAGTTCCTCGACCTGGAAATCCTCGGGCGTGACGCGCAACCGGGCGGTCAGCGGCACCGGGCCGTAGGCAGTGGGCAATTCGGAAACGGACATGGCACTCCGCCGGCGGAACCGGCTCGCAGGGACGTTACATCAGGAACAGCGTGGCAAGGCCCAGGAAGATGAAGAAGCCGCCGCTGTCGGTCATGAAGGTGAGGAACACGCTGGCACCGAGCGCCGGATCGCGCCCCAGGCGGATCAGCGCCATCGGGATGCCCACGCCCATGAACGCCGCCAGCAGCAGGTTCAGCGTCATCGCGGCGGTCATCACCAGGCCGAGCATCGGACTTTCGTACAGCAGGGCCGCCACGGTGCCGATCACCCCGCCCCAGATCAGGCCGTTGAACAGCGCCACGCCCAGCTCCTTCTGCCACAGCCGGCGGATCGCGTTGGGATTGACCTGGTCCAGTGCAGAGGCACGCACGATCATCGTGATGGTCTGGTTGCCCGAGTTGCCGCCGATGCCGGCGACGATCGGCATCAGGGTGGCCAGCGCCACCAGCTTCTCGATCGAGTTCTCGAACAGGCCGATCACGCGGGACGCCAGGAACGCGGTCACCAGGTTGATCGCCAGCCAGCTCCAGCGGTTGCGCACCGAGGCCCAGATCGAGGCGAAGATGTCTTCTTCCTCGCGCAGGCCGCCGCGGCTCAGCGACTCGCTCTCGCCCTCCTCGCGGATCACGTCGACCATCGCATCGATGGTGATGCGGCCGATCAGGTGGTTGCCTTCGTCGACCACCGGCGCGGTGACCAGGTCGTAGCGCTCGAACGCCTGGGCGACCTCGTAGGCATCGTCACCCGGGTGGAAGGTGTTGACGTCCGGCGCCATCAGCTCGCCGACCATCCTGTCCGGCGAGTTGACCAGCAGCCAGTGCAGCGGCAGCACACCGGTGAGCACGTTGTCGTTGTTCACCACGAACAGCTTGTCGGTCTGCGCCGGCAGCTCCTCGAAGCGGCGCAGGTAGCGCAGGACGGTCTCCAGGCTGACGTCCTCGCGGATCGTCACCATCTCGAAGTCCATCAGCGCGCCGATCTGGTCGTCCTCGTAGGAGAGCGCCGACTGCAGTTGCTCGCGCTGCTGCGCATCGAGGCTGGCCATCAGCTCGGGCAGCACCTCGGTCGGCAGGTCCTCGACCAGGTCGGCCAGTTCGTCGGCGTCCAGCGGCTCGACCGCCGCCATGATCTCGCCCTGGTCCATGTCCGCGATCAGCGATTCGCGCACCGCATCGGACACTTCCAGCAGGATCTCGCCGTCGCGATCCGAGCGCACCCGCTGCCAGACGGCCAGGCGCTCGTCCAGCGGCAGCGATTCGAGGATGAAGGCGATGTCGGCCGGGTGCAGCGGCTCCAGCTCGTGCTGGAGCACCTCGCCGCTGTCCTTCAGCGCTTCGGCAATCGGCGAACGCGCCGCCGGATCCGCACCGTCCTCGCGCAGCGCCTCCAGCTCGTCGCGCATGCGCGACTGCTGGCGCAGCAGATCGACGATGGTGTCGAGCTGCTCGTGCAGGCGTTGGCTGGCGCCGCGGGTCTCGGTCTCGCTCATCCGTGCTCCAGCAGCACGCAGGCCTGCGCCGCGATGCCCTCGCCGCGCCCGGTGAAACCAAGTTTCTCGGTGGTGGTGGCCTTGATGCTGATGCGGTCGACGCCGCACCCCAGGTCCGCGGCGAGGTTCTCGCGCATCGCCGCCGCATGCGGCCCGACCTTGGGCGCCTCGGCGATCACGGTCACGTCGGCATTGCCCAGCCGGTAACCCTGCCCGGCCATCAGTCGCGCCGCATGGCGCAGGAACTGGCGGCTGTCGGCGTCGCGCCACTGCGGGTCCGAAGGCGGAAAGTGCTTGCCGATGTCGCCCATCGCCAGTGCGCCGAAGATCGCGTCGCACAGCGCGTGGATCACCACATCGCCGTCCGAATGCGCCACCACGCCGCGGCCATGCGGTACCCGCACACCGCCGAGGGTGACGAAGTCGCCCTCGCCAAACGCATGCACGTCGAAGCCTTGACCGATCCTCACCGCGTCACTCCTCCCCTGCCGGCGCCGTGCGCCCGAGCAGGAACTCGGCCAGCGCGAAATCCGCCGCCGTGGTCACCTTGATGTTGTCTTCCGCGCCTTCCACCAGCAACGGCGCGTGCCCGGCCAGCTCCATCGCCATCGCCTCGTCGCTCACGGTAATGCCCCGACGTGACGCTTCGCGCAAGGCCTCCGAGAGTGCGCCACGGCGGAACATCTGCGGCGTGAAGGCCCGCCAGCGCTGGTCGCGTGGTTCGGTGAGCGTGCTGCGGCCGCTTTCGTCCGCCCGCTTGAGCGTGTCGCGCAGCGGCGCACCGAGCAGCCCACCGTCACTGGCTCCGGCAAGTTCGATCAGCCGGGAAATGTCGTCCAGACGGACGCAAGGCCGGGCTGCGTCGTGGACCAGCACGTGCTCGGTTTCGTCAACGACGTGCGGTAGGGCCTGCAGCCCCGCCAACACGGAATCGCAGCGTTCGGCACCGCCCTGGGCTACCTGCACCGGCTTGCCATGCAGGCTGGATAGACCGGGCCAGAACTCGTCGCCATGCGAGAGCACCACCATCAGACCGGCGATGCGCGGATGCCGGGCCAGCCGGTCCAGCGTGTGCTCGATCAGTAGCCGGCCGGCGATCGGCAGGTATTGCTTGGGGCGGTCGCCACCGACGCGCAGACCGCGCCCAGCGGCCGGGACCACGCACCACAACCCGGGCGTGCTCATCGCGTTCCGCTGCTGGCCGGAGCCGCTGCCGAAGACGACGCGGAAGCCGGCCCTTCCACCACCTGGTAGAAGGTCTCGCCGGGCTTGATCAGGCCGAGTTCGGCACGGGCACGTGCCTCGACGGCCTGCTCGCCGCTCTTCAGATCGGTCACATCAGCCGCCAGCGCCTGGTTGCGCTGCTGCAGGCGCTGGTTTTCCTCGGTCTGCTTCTTCACCGCCGCGCGCACCGTGTCGACTTCGCGCATGCCGCCGGCGTCGCTCCACAGCTTGAACTGCAGAGCGACGAGCAGTGCGATCAGGATCAGCGCGACCCAGCGCAGCATGACGGCGGATGTCCGGCTCAGCCAGGCAGGCGGCCGAGGCTCGGGAAGGCGTCACGGCCAGCGTAACGTGCCGCCGAGCCCAGCGCCTCCTCGATGCGCAACAACTGGTTGTACTTGGCCACGCGGTCGGTACGGCATAGCGAGCCGGTCTTGATCTGGGTCGCCGTGGTCGCCACCGCGATGTCGGCGATCGTCGTGTCCTCGGTCTCGCCCGAGCGATGCGAGATGATCGCGGCGTACCTGGCTGCATCGGCCATGGCGATCGCCTCCAGGGTCTCGGACAGCGTGCCGATCTGGTTCACCTTGATCAGGATCGCGTTGGCGATGCCCTTGTCGATGCCTTCCCTGAAGATCGCCGGGTTGGTCACGAACAGGTCGTCGCCGACCACCTGGACGTTCTTGCCGATGGTGTCGGTGAGCAGCTTCCAGCCGGCCCAGTCGCCCTCGGCCATGCCATCCTCGATGGTGACGATCGGGTACTGCTTGGCCCAGCTGGCGAGCACGTCGACCCACTGCTCGGGGGTGTAGACCTTGCCCTCGCCTTCCAGGTCGTACTTGCCGTCCTTGAAGAATTCGGAGCTGGCCGCGTCCAGGCCCAGCAGGATCTCGCTGCCGACCTTGTAGCCGGCCTTGTTCACCGCTTCGAGGATGGTGTCCAGCGCCTCGATGTTGGAGCGAAGGTTCGGCGCGAAGCCGCCCTCGTCACCCACCGCGGTGTTCAGGCCCTTGCCCTTCAGCACGCCCTTCAGCGCGTGGAAGATCTCGGCGCCAGCGCGCAGCGCCTCGGCGAAGCTGGACACGCCCACCGGCAGCACCATGAATTCCTGCACGTCGACATTGTTGTCGGCATGCGCGCCGCCATTGATGATGTTCATCATCGGGACCGGCAGCGCGCCCGGTTCGCCGGTGGTGCCGTTGATGCCGGCCAGGTACTGCCACAGCGCCTGCTTGCGCTGCGCCGCCACGGCATGGGCCGCCGCCATGGAGACGCCGAGCAGCGCGTTGGCGCCCAGCTTGCCCTTGTTCGGCGTGCCGTCGAGATTGATCAGCTTGGCGTCGAGGCCACCCTGGTTGGCCGCATCGAAACCCTTCAGTGCACTGGCGATGGCGCCATTGACGTGGCCGACCGCGGTCTTCACACCCTTGCCCAGGTAGCGCGCCTTGTCGCCGTCGCGCAGTTCCACCGCCTCGCGGGTGCCGGTCGAGGCACCGCTCGGCACCGCCGCCCGACCGAAACCGCCACCGGCCAGGGTCACCTCCGCTTCCAGCGTGGGATTGCCGCGGGAATCGAGGATTTCGCGGGCGTGGATGCGGGTGATCTCGGTGCTCATGTTGGGGTCTACCTGTACAGGGTTAGGAACGGGACATGCCAAGAATAATCAGCCCGGCGGTGGACAGCACCGTAAAAACGGCGATACCCAGGCCGAGCGAGGCGAACAGTTTGCGGCAGCCGGTCTGGAACAGTCCGCCGAAGCCGAGACCGACGGCGATCAGCGACACCAGCCCCATGAGAATCACCGCCAGGCCGACCAGGATCGAAGCCGGGTCGTGGGCTCCGGTCGGGACACCGCTGGCGCGCAGCGCCCCAGCCACGGCGAAGGTAAGGAACATGCCGACGAAACCGATCAGCGCGAGCACGAACGAGGCGACGCCCAGCCCGGAATGACGCGGCGCCGGGGCGGGAGTGGGCGGAACCGCGAAACGCGGCGGCGGGATCGGAGCCGGTCCCTGCAGTTCCACCATGCTCAGGCCTGCTCGAGGAAGCCGTGCCGCTTGGTCACGGCATCGAGTTCGAGCAGGGTTTCCAGCAGGGCCTCCATCTTGCCCAGTGGCCAGGCATTCGGGCCATCGGAGAGTGCCTTGTCCGGATCGGGATGGGTCTCGGCGAACAGGCCGTCGATACCGACCGCCACCGCCGCCCGCGCCAGCACCGGCACGAACTCGCGCTGGCCGCCGGAACTGGTGCCCTGCCCGCCCGGCAGTTGCACCGAGTGGGTGGCGTCGAACACCACCGGGCAGCCGGTATCGCGCATCACGCTCAGCGAACGCATGTCCGACACCAGGTTGTTGTAACCGAAGCTGACGCCACGCTCGCAGACCAGGATGTCGTCGTTGCCCACGGCCTTGGCCTTGGCCACCACATGCTTCATGTCCCAGGGTGCAAGGAACTGCCCCTTCTTGATGTTCACCGGCTTGCCGGCGCGGGCCACGTTCTGGATGAAGTCGGTCTGGCGGCACAGGAACGCCGGGGTCTGCAGCACGTCGACGACCGCGGCCACCTCGTCCATCGGGGTGTATTCGTGCACGTCGGTAAGCACCGGTACACCGATCTGGCGCCTGACCTCGCCGAGAATGCGCAGCCCTTCCTCCATGCCCGGGCCGCGGAAGCTCTGCCCGGAGGAGCGATTGGCCTTGTCGAAGCTCGACTTGAAGATGAAGTTCACACCGAGCCGGCCGGTGATCTCCTTCAGCTTGCCGGCGACGTCCAGCTGAAGCTGCTCGGACTCGACCACGCAGGGCCCGGCAATCAGGAACAAGCGCTGGTCCAGGCCGACATCGAAACCGCAGAGCTTCATGCCACCGACTCCTTCACCACGGCGAGGCGCTCGGCGCCCTGCACGGCCTTGTACTCGCGTGCCGCGTGCACGAAGCCGATAAACAGCGGATGGCCGTCGCGCGGGGTGGAGGTGAACTCCGGATGCGCCTGGCAGCCGAGGAACCACGGGTGCTTCTGCTGCGGCAACTCGACGATCTCCACCAGCAGGTCGTCCATCGACTTGCCCGAGATCACCAGGCCCAGGTCCTCGAACGACTGGCGGTAGCGGTTGTTGAACTCGTAGCGGTGACGATGACGCTCACGCACCACGTCCTGGCCGTACAGCTCGCGCGCCAGTGTGCCGGACTTCAGCCGGCATTCCTGCGCACCCAGGCGCATGGTGCCGCCCAGGTCGGAGCGCTCGCTGCGCTGCTCGACTTCGCCGGCGGCCGTGGTCCATTCGGTGATCAGCGCGATCACCGGATTGGCCGTGTGGCGGTCGTTCTCGCTGGAATCGGCGTCGGCCAGGCCCGCGACGTGGCGGGCGAAATCCACCACCGCGGCGTGCATGCCATAGCAGATGCCGAAGTACGGCACGCGGTGCTCACGGGCGTACTTCGCCGCCAGCACCTTGCCCTCGAAGCCGCGCTTGCCGAAGCCGCCAGGCACGAGGATCGCATCGACATGGCCGAGCACCTTGGCGGCCCCATCGGCCTCGATCTGCTCCGAGTCGATCCACTGCAGGTTCACGCGCGTCTGCTGCTTGATACCGCCGTGGCGCAGCGCCTCGCCCAGCGACTTGTAGGCGTCCTTGTGCTCGACGTACTTGCCGCAGATCGCAATGGTGACCTCGTCCTTCGGGTGCAGCACGGCATCGACCGTGCGCTGCCAGCCGCTGAGGTCGGCCGGCTTGGCGTCCAGGCCAAGCTTCTTCACCACGATGTCGTCCAGGCCCTGGCTGTGCAGCCACAGCGGGGTCTTGTAGATCACATCCACGTCCACCGCGCTGATCACCGCGTTCTCGGGCACGTTGGTGAACAGTGCGATCTTGCGCCGCTCGCCGTCGGGCAGCGCCTCTTCGCAGCGGCACAGCAGGATGTCCGGCTGGATACCGATCGAGCGCAGCTCCTTTACCGAGTGCTGGGTCGGTTTGGTCTTGATCTCGCCGGCGGCACGGATGTAAGGCACCAGGGTCAGGTGCATGAAAAGGCATTTTTCCGGGCCGTGCTCGATGCGCAGCTGGCGGATCGCCTCCAGGAACGGCAGCGACTCGATGTCGCCGACCGTGCCGCCGATCTCCACCAGCGCCACGTCGAAACCGCGGGTGGCCTCGTGGATGCAGTGCTTGATTTCGTCGGTGATGTGCGGGATCACCTGCACGGTGGCGCCCAGGTAGTCGCCGCGACGCTCCTTGCGGATCACCGACTCGTAGATCTTGCCGGTGGTGATCGAGTTCTTGCCGGTCAGGCGGGTGTGGACGAAGCGCTCGTAGTGGCCCAGGTCCAGGTCGGTCTCGGCGCCGTCGTCGGTGACGTACACCTCGCCATGCTGGAAGGGGCTCATCGTGCCTGGATCCACGTTGATGTAGGGATCCAGCTTCATCATGGTGACCGAGAGGCCACGCGCTTCCAGGATGGAAGCCAGCGACGCCGCGGCGATGCCCTTGCCGAGCGAGGACACCACACCGCCGGTGACGAAAATCAGGGGGGTCATGGGATGCAGCCGTGCTGGAAATCGGCATTTTACGGGAAGAACGTGTCCGCTGCGAGAGCCGGACGGCCGCAAACTGACCGCCGCGTTCAACTTGCCGTGCCGTGCCGGCCCGCCCCGCCACCGCGCCCGGCTCCTGCGCCCCAGACGCGACGAAGCCGGCCCGGGGCCGGCTTCGTCGTGGCGCCCCGGACGTAACCGGGCGGCTTGCCGCAAGGTAAGGCGGATTACTCCGTCGGCACCTGCGGGAAGCTCGGGTGCATCATGTTGGCATTCATGTTGTGCAGCACCCACAGCGAGCCGACCACCACGATGGCCAGGATCAACATGGTGAACAGCATGATCGTCAGGTTGCCCCGCTTGCCGGGCGCGGTCCCCATGTGCAGGAAGAACACCAGCTGCACCAGCAGCTGGGCCACGGCGAACAACACGATACCCGGCATCATCAGGTGATGCGGCACGACCCCGCTCATCACCGTGCCGAACGAGGCCAGCGTAAGCAGGATCGACAGGCCGAAGCCGACCACGTACGACTTCAGGCTGCCGTGGGCGTCGTCGTGGCCGTGGTCGTGGGAGACATGATTGGAAGCGGCCATCAGATCGCCCCCCGCAGATAGACGAAGGTGAACACGCAGATCCAGACGATATCGAGGAAGTGCCAGAACAGGCTCAGGCAGGACAGGCGACGACGGGTGTCATCGTTGAGCCCGCGGCGGCGGACCTGGTCCATCATCACCAGCAGCCACAGCAGGCCGGCAGTCACATGCAGGCCGTGGGTCCCGACCAGGGTGAAGTAGCTGGACAGGAACGCACTGCGGTCCGGGCCGGCGCCTTCGTGGATCAGGTGCGCGAACTCGTGCACTTCCATGCCGATGAAGCCGGCGCCCAGCGCGAACGTGGCAACCAGCCATGCCATCACCCGCTGGCGCCGGCCGGCGTGCATGTTCAGCATCGCCAGGCCGAAGGTGAAGCTGGACACCAGCAGCAGGGCCGTTTCGCCCAGCACGTACGGCAGCTCGAACAGCTCCTTGCCGGACGGACCGCCCGCGGTGGCGTTGGCCAGCACCGCGAAGGTCGCGAACAGCGCCGAGAAGATCAGGCAGTCGCTCATCAGGTAGATCCAGAACCCCAGCAGGGTCTTGGATCCGTCGTCGTGCCCGTGGTCGTGGCCATGGGCGGCCGGGACGTGCATCCCGTCCGCCGTGACGCTCATTGCAGCCTGCGACATGGATTACGCCGCCTTCTGCTCGTCGTCGGCCGGCACCGCGACCGTAACCAGGCCGACCTTCTGCAGCGGAGCCAGGCGCGCCCGCTCGATGCGCTCGACCTCGGCCGCCGGCACCCAGTAATCGATGTCGCGGTCGTAGACGCGGACCAGGAAGCTGCCGACCATGCCGGCCAGACCCAGGGCGGCCATCCACCAGATGTGCCAGACCAGGGCGAAGCCCAGGACCACGCCGAACAGGCCCATGAACACGCCGACGCCGGTATTGCGGGGCATATGGATGTCTTCGTAACGATTCGGGCGCATATAGGCCACTCCGTCTTGTTTGTCGGTCCAGAACTGATCGAGCTGGCGCACCTGCGGCAGCACGGCGAAGTTGTAGAAAGGCGCGGGCGAGCTGGTGGACCACTCGAGGGTCCGGCCACCCCAGGGATCGCCACTGGGGTCACGCAGCGTCACGCGGTCGCGCACGCTCACGTACAGCTGCAGCACGGTGAAGAAGATGCCGAACAGGATGATCACGGCGCCGATCAGGGCGACGATCAAGTAGGGCTGCCAATCCGGGTTGGCATAGTGGTTCATGCGCCGGGTCATGCCCTTCAGGCCGAGGATGTACAGCGGCATGAAAGCCACGTAGAAACCGACCAGCCAGCACCAGAACGATGCCTTGCCCCAACGCTCGGCGAGCTTGAAGCCGAACGCCTTCGGGAACCAGTAGTTCATCGCCGCCAGGCAGCCGAACACCACGCCGCCGATGATCGTGTTGTGGAAGTGGGCGATCAGGAACAGGCTGTTGTGCAGCACGAAGTCCGCGCCCGGCACGGCCATCAGCACGCCGGTGACGCCACCGATCACGAAGGTGACCATGAAGCCGATCGTCCACAGCACCGGCACGGTGAAGCGCACGCGGCCGCGGTACATGGTGAACAGCCAGTTGAACAGCTTCACTCCGGTGGGCACCGAAATGATCATCGTCATGATGCCGAAGAAGGCATTGACGCTGGCGCCCGAGCCCATGGTGAAGAAGTGGTGCAGCCACACCAGGAACGAAAGCACGCCGATCGCCGCGGTGGCGTACACCATCGACTTGTAGCCGAACAGCGGCTTGCCGGAGAACGTGGCGATGATCTCCGAGTACGCACCGAAGCACGGCAGGATCAGGATATAGACCTCCGGGTGGCCCCAGATCCAGATCAGGTTCACGTACATCATGGCGTTGCCGCCGGCGTCGTTCGTGAAGAAGTGCATGCCGAGGTAGCGGTCTGCACCGAGCAGCGCCAGCGCCACGGTCAGCACCGGGAACGCCGCCACGATCAGGATGTTGGTGACCAGTGCGGTCCAGGTGAACACCGGCATCTTCATCAGGGTCATGCCCGGCGCGCGCATCTTGAGGATGGTCACGATGAAGTTGATGCCGGACAGCGTGGTACCCAGGCCGGATAACTGCAGCGACCAGATGTAGTAGTCCACACCGACCGTCGGGCTGTACTTGAGCTCCGACAGCGGCGGATAGGCTAGCCAGCCGGTCGCGGCGAAGTCGCCGATGAACAGCGAGGCCATGATCAGCACCACGCCGCCGGCGGTCAGCCAGAAGCTGAGCGAATTGAGGAACGGATAGGCGACGTCACGCGCACCGATCTGCAGCGGCACCACCAGGTTCATCAGGCCGGTGATGAACGGCATCGCCATGAAGAAGATCATGATGTCGCCGTGCGCGGTGAACACCTGGTCGAAGTGATGCGGCGGCAGGTAGCCCGCTGCATCCGCCGAGGCCATCGCCTGCTGGGTGCGCATCATGATCGCGTCGGCGAAGCCGCGCAGCAGCATCACCAGCGCCATGATGATGTACATGATGCCGATCTTCTTGTGATCGACCGTGGTGAACCACTCGGACCACAGGTAGGCCCACTTGCGCTGATAAGTGACCAAGCCCAGCAGGGCCGCGCCACCCAGCATCACCATGAGCAGGGTGCCCATGATGATGGGCTGGTCGAACGGGATCGCCGAGAGTGTGAGTTTTCCGAACATGCCTTACTCCGCAGCCTTGGCGTGCGTGTGATTCGAGGGAAGCGCCGCGACCTGGGCCTGCTTGCCGGCGCACTGGCCGCCGACAGGCGTGTCGCCCATGTACTTGCCGATCACGCCGGCGAACAGGCCGGGCGCGACCTGTCCGTAATAGGCCACCGGGTTCTTCTCGCTCGGCTTGGCCAGCGCCTCGTACGTGGCGTTGTCGAGCGTCGTGGCCTGCGCCTTGACCTTGGCCACCCAGGCAGCGAAGCCCTGCTGGCTGGTGGCGATCGCCTGAAAGTGCATGTCCGAGAAGCCTGCACCGCTGTAGTTCGAGGACAGGCCGGCATAGGTGCCCGGCTCACGCGCAATCAGGTGCAGCTGGGTCTCCATGCCGGCCATGGCGTAGATCTGGCTGCCGAGCTGGGGGATGAAGAACGCGTTCATCACCGAATCGGAGGTGATGTGGAAGTTCACCGGCACGTCGGTCGGGAATGCGATCTGGTTGACGGTGGCGATGCCCTGGTCCGGGTAGATGAACAACCACTTCCAGTCCAGCGCCACCGCCTCGATGGTCACCGGCTTGGCCTTGGAATCCAGCGGCCTGTACGGATCGAGCGTGTGCGAGGTGTGCCAGGTGATGGCAGCGAGGATCGCGATGATCACCGCCGGCACCGACCATACGACCACTTCAATCGCGGTCGAGTGGGACCAGTTCGGCGCATAGCGCGCCTTCTTGTTGCCGGCGCGGTAGCGCCAGGCGAACACCAGGGTCATCGCGATGACCGGCACGGCGACGATCGCCATCAGGCCGAGCGCGATAAGGATCAACGACTTTTCCTGCGCTCCGATGTCGCCTTTCGGATCGAGCACCTCGGTGCTGCAGCCGGCAAGGAACAAAAACGCACTCACGCCTGCGTAGCGCAGGCGGGGGATCACTGCTTTGAATTTCACGGGACGGGGGTGTCTTGCGTACTTCGGGTGGGCGCAGATTAGTGGCCTCGACAACCATTTTCGCACCCCTGAGACACAATGTCGCGCCGCAGCAAGATCTTGCTGGCACGCCCGGTGCCAGGGAGCTCGCTGCTACCATGGCGCGCATGCCCAATCCCTCTTTCGACAAGCTGTCCGCCCTACGTCAGGCGATGCGTAGCCAAGGCATCGCCACCTGCCTCGTGCCTACCGCCGACCCGCATCTGTCCGAGTACCTGCCCGGGCATTGGGCCGCCCGCGAATGGCTGTCCGGCTTCACCGGCTCGGCGGGCGTGCTGCTGGTAACCGCTGATCACGCCGGCCTGTGGACCGATTCACGCTACTTCTCGCAAGCCGAGCAGCAACTGGCCGGAAGCGCCATCACGCTGATGAAGCAGAGGGTGGCCCATGCCCCCGAACACCTGACCTGGCTGCAGCAACATCTGCACCGCGGCGACCTGGTCGCGGTGGCTGGCGACAGCCTGTCTGTGGCCGGCCAGCGACAGATCGCCCGGCTGCTCGACGAAGTGGGCGTCACCTTGCGTACCGACCTGGACCTTCCGGCAACCGTCTGGGCAAACCGCCCGCCGCTGCCTCGCGCGGCGGTGTTCGAGCATGCGCCGGCATGGGCACACACGCCGCGCAGCGACAAGCTCGGCCGGGTGCGCACCGCGATGCGAAAGGCCGGGGCCACGCATCACCTGGTGTCCAGCCTGGACGATATTGCCTGGCTGACCAACCTGCGCGGCAGCGACGTCGAGTGCAACCCGGTGTTTCTCGCCCACCTGCTGGTGGAGTCTGAAGGCCGGGCGACGCTCTTCGTCGACCGCGGCAAATTGAATGACACCCTGGTGGCGGCGCTTGCCCACGACGGCGTCCGCATCGCCGACTACGCCACCGTGGCCGATGCACTGGGCGAGCTCGGCGCTGCGCACACCTTGCTCCTGGACCCGGGCAAGGTCGTCTGTGCCATCGCCGACGCGGTACCGGCGGCAACCGGGCGGATCGAGGCGGCGAATCCTTCCACCGCGATGAAGGCACGCAAGAGCGAAGCCGAGCTGGAACATATCCGCGACACCATGCGGCGCGACGGCGCCGCCCTGGTTCGCGCTTTCCGGCGACTGGAGGAGCGCCTTGCTGCCGGCATGGCACAGACCGAGCTGGATGTGGACACCTTGGTGCGCGAAGAGCGCGCTGCCCAGCCGAACTTCATCGGCGAGAGCTTCGCCACCATCGCCGGCTACCAGGCCAACGGCGCGCTGCCTCACTACCGCGCCACGCCGGAACACCACAGTGCGCTGGCCCGCAAGGGCCTGCTGCTGGTGGACTCGGGCGGCCAGTATCTCGGCGGCACCACCGACATTACCCGCATGCTGGCGCTGGGCGAGACCACCGCCGAGCAACGCCGCGACGCCACCCTGGTGATGAAGGGCATGATCGCCCTGTCCCGCGCCCGTTTCCCCAAGGGCGCCAGCGGTCCGCAACTCGACTCCCTGGCCCGTGCCCCGCTGTGGGCCGCCGGTATGGACTATGGCCATGGCACCGGTCACGGCGTGGGCTACTTCCTCAACGTGCACGAAGGACCGCAGGGCATTCGCCCACCGATCGCCGGGGGCGCACTGGTCGCACTGGAGCCGGGCATGATCACCTCGATCGAGCCAGGCCTGTACAAACCTGCCCGGCACGGCATCCGCCACGAGAACCTGGCCGTGGTGGTCGAGGCCGAGCAGACCGAGTTCGGCGACTTCCTCGCCTTCGAGACGCTCACCCTGTGTCCGTTCGACCGCCGAGCGCTGGAACCGCACCTGCTCAATCCCGAAGAACGCGCCTGGCTGGACGACTATCACGCCACGGTGCGCGCCGCCCTCGCTCCGTTGCTCGACGGCGCCGACCTGGCCTGGCTGGAACGCCACTGCGCTCCGCTCTGACCCGCCGTCTCGACCGGCGAGACGCCACCCGGCCACGCTTCGCTTTCCGTGACCGGCGCGCTTGACCCTGCCGGCGCGTCCACCCATGCTCCCGCGCCTTACCTGATCCGAAACGACCCATGAGCAGCCGCTACAACGCCGCCGATATCGAAGTCCTCTCCGGCCTTGACCCGGTCAAGCGCCGCCCCGGCATGTACACCGACACCTCGCGTCCGAACCATCTGGCGCAGGAAGTGATCGACAACTCGGTGGACGAGGCCCTGGCCGGCCACGCGAAGAACATCGAGGTGGTGCTGCATGCCGACGGCTCGGTCGAGGTGACCGACGACGGCCGCGGCATGCCGGTGGACATCCACCCCGAGGAAGGCGTGCCGGGTGTCGAGCTGATCCTCACCCGGCTCCACGCGGGCGGCAAGTTCAGTGGCAAGAACTACAACTTCTCCGGCGGCCTGCACGGCGTCGGCGTGTCGGTGGTGAACGCGCTGTCGCAGCGGGTCGAGGTCACCATCCGCCGCGACGGCAGCGAATACCGCATGGCGTTCGAGCATGGCGACCGGGTCAGCGAGCTGGAAGTGATCGGCTCGGTGCCGAAGAAGAAGACCGGCACCACCGTGCACTTCTGGGCCGACCCGAAGTACTTCGACTCGCCGAAAATCTCCGTCTCCAAGCTCAAGCATCTGCTGCGCGCCAAGGCCGTGCTGTGCGCCGGCCTCAACGTCGCCCTGGTCGACCAGGCCAGCGGCGAGACCACCCAGTGGCACTACGAGGACGGTCTGCGCGACTACCTTCGCGGCGAACTCGAAGGCGCCGAGGCGCTGCCGGCGGAGCTGTTCGTGCACCACGTGGCGCGCGACACCGAGGGCCTGGACGTGGCCCTGACCTGGGTGCCGGAAGGCGAACTGGTGCAGGAAAGCTACGTCAACCTGATCCCGACCGCGCAGGGCGGCACCCATGTCAACGGTCTGCGCACCGGCCTGACCAACGCCATCCGCGAGTTCTGCGACATCCGCAACCTGCTGCCGCGCGGCGTGAAGCTGGCGCCGGAAGACGTGTGGGAGCGGCTGTCATTCGTGCTCAGCGCCAAACTGCTCGACCCGCAGTTCGCCGGCCAGACCAAGGAGCGCCTTTCCTCGCGCCAGGCCGCCGCGCTGGTCGAGAGCGTGATCCACGACGCCTTCAGCCTATGGCTGAACCAGCACGTCGACCTCGGCGAGAAGATCGCCCAGCTCGCCATCGAGCGCGCCAGCGCGCGCCTGAAGGCGGCCAAGCAGGTGGTACGCAAGAAGATCACCCAGGGCCCCGCCCTGCCCGGCAAGCTGGCCGACTGCACCGCCACCGACCTGACCCGCACCGAGCTGTTTCTGGTCGAGGGCGACTCGGCCGGCGGCTCGGCCAAGCAGGCGCGCGACAAGGAGTTCCAGGCGATCCTGCCGCTGCGCGGCAAGATCCTGAACACCTGGGAAGTGGAATCCACCTCGGTGCTCGCGTCCGAGGAAGTGCACAACCTGGCCGTGGCGATCGGCTGCGATCCGGGCAAGGACGATCTCTCCGGCCTGCGCTACGGCAAGGTGGTGATCCTCGCCGACGCCGACTCCGACGGCCTGCACATCGCCACGCTGCTGTCGGCGCTGTTCCTGAAGCACTTCCCGGCGCTGGTGCGCGAGGGTCACGTGTTCGTGGCGATGCCGCCGCTGTTCCGCGTCGACGTGGGCAAGCAGGTGTTCTACTGCCTGGACGAAGGCGAGAAACAGGCGATGCTCGACCGCATCGAGCGCGAGAAGATGAAGGGCCAGGTCTCGGTCACCCGCTTCAAGGGCCTGGGCGAGATGAACCCCGCGCAGTTGCGCGAGTCGACCATCCACCCCGACACCCGCCGGCTGGTGCAGCTCACGGTCGAGGAAGGCGACGCAACAGCCCAGGTCATGGACCTGCTGCTGGGAAAGAAGCGCGCAGGCGACCGCAAGTCCTGGCTGGAAGAGAAAGGCGATCTCGCCACCCTCGAAGTCTGACTGCCGCCCCTCGGACCGCAGGCCTCCCGCCATGTCCCTGATGCTACCGATCAACCTGCAGCGCTGGATCGACGAACACCGCCACCTGCTCAAGCCGCCGGTAGGCAACAAGTGCATCGTCGATGGCGACTTCATCGTGATGATCGTCGGCGGCCCGAACGCGCGTACCGATTACCACTACGACGAAGGCCCGGAGTTTTTCTACCAGCTCGAGGGCGAGATGGTGCTCAAGGTGCAGGATGCCGCTGGCCCGCGCGACATCCCGATCCGCGCCGGCGAGCTGTTCTATCTGCCTCCGCGCGTACCGCACTCGCCGCAGCGCCTGCCCGATTCGGTCGGACTGGTGATCGAGCGCAAGCGCCTGGACGGCGAGCGGGACGGCCTGATGTGGTATTGCCCGAACTGCAACCACAAGCTGTTCGAGGCATATTTCCAGCTCGGGAGCATCGAGCGCGACCTGCCACCGGTATTCGAACGCTTCTATCGTTCGCTCGAAGCACGCACCTGTCCGCGTTGCGGCACCGTGCATCCGGCTCCCGACGTTACCGCCGGATAGCGCTCATCAGGTCGCGGCACACCGCTGCAACCAGCGCTGCGCCATCCTGCGCAGCGAAGCGTCGGTGATCGGGTCGGCCAACAGCTCGCCGATAGGCTTCCAGGCCAGCGCCAACGACTCCCCGCTGACGGCGAAAGCCTCGTCGCCCGTGGCCCGCACCACGAAGCGCACGTCGTAGTGCCAGTGGCCGGGCTCGGTGTCGCGTGCAGGGATCCAGTGCCGGTCCAGGTCGAAAAGCTCCGGCTCGACCACCAATCGACCCAGCCCGGACTCCTCTTCCGCCTCGCGCAATGCAACACGAGCCAGGTTACTGTCGCCATCGGCGTGCCCCCCGAGCTGCAGCCAGCGCCCCAGTTTGCGGTGATGCGTCAGCAGCACGCGCTCGCCGTCACCGCTGACCAGCCATGCCGAGCCGGTGAAGTGTCCGACGAGGTGCTCGCGCCGGAATACATCGGGGGACGAATCGAGGAAGGCGAGGAACGTCGCGGGCGCGTTGGCCTGGTCCGGCGACGCAGGAAATCGCTGCAATGCAGCGCGAAAGGAGGCGAGGGAAATGTCCAGAAAACGGCTCCAGCCCGGGAAATGCAGACCGTGATTCTACGGGGCGTCCATGTGTCCGTCGGCGCTTGTCGCCCCCATCGGGGTCGGCTAAGGTTGCCCGTCACCTCCGACTACCGAGGCACCAGCCCTCGCTCTGGCGCCATGGGGATGGCGTCTGTTTCCACGGGGAATCACCACATGCTTTTTCAGCGCGTCAAACCGCTTGACCAGATCCTTGCCACGGCCGAAAAGAAGAGCCTGAAACGGCAGCTCGGCGCCCTCCAACTGACCATGATGGGCGTTGGCGCCATCATCGGCACCGGTATCTTTGTGCTTACCGCCGAAGCGGGCCAGAAGGCTGGCCCCGGCATGATGGTCGCCTTCGTGATCGCGGCAGTGGTGTGCGCGCTGGCCGCACTGGCCTACGCCGAACTGGCCTCGATGATCCCCGTCGCCGGCTCCGCCTACACCTACACCTACGGCGTGCTGGGCGAGAGCATGGCCTGGGTGGTCGGCTGGGCGCTGGTACTGGAGTACGCGATCGCTGCGGGTACCGTGGCGGTCGGCTGGTCCGGCTACATGAACGGGTTCCTGCTCCATACCAACCTGTTCGGCCTGGTGCAGGAGGGCGCACTGGCCCTGCCCGAATCGCTGCGCGCCGGCCCCTACGCCGGCGGCAGCTTCAACCTGCTGGCCTTCCTCATCTCGCTGGTGATCACTGTCCTGCTGGTGGTCGGCACGTCGAAGTCGGCCAAGGTCAACGCGGTCCTGGTAGCGATCAAGATCGTCGCGCTGACCGCCTTCATAGTGATCGCCGTCCCGGCGACCAAGTCCGCCAATTTCCACCCGTTCCTGCCCAACGGCTGGGGCAGCCCGCTCGGCGGCATCGGCGTGCTGGGCGCCGCCGCGTCGATCTTTTTCGCTTATGTGGGCTTCGACGCGGTGTCCACCGCTGCCGAGGAAACCACCAATCCGAACCGCAATATCCCGATCGGCCTTATTGGCTCGCTGGCGGTCTGCACCGTCTTCTACCTGCTGGTTGGCTACGGTGCGGTCGGCTCGGTCGGCGTGCAGCCGATGATGGGCCCGGATGGCCTCGCGTTCCATCCCGGCAGCCCGGAAATGGCCCTGGCCTGCAAGGGCTCCGAGGCGCTGGTCTGCTCGAAGGAACCGCTGGCCCACGTGATCCGCCTGCTCGGCTTCGAGCGCATCGGCACCTGGATCGGCGCGGCCGCCGTCGTCGCCCTGCCCTCGGTGATCCTGGTGATGATCTACGGCCAGACCCGCATCTTCTTCACGATGTCGCGCGACGGCCTGCTGCCGGCCGGGCTCGCCCGCCTGCACCCGAAGTTCCATACCCCCCACGTGCTGACCATCATCACCGGTATCGCGGTATCGCTGTTCGCTGCGATGTTCCCGGTCGGCCTGCTCGCCGACATCACCAACTCGGGCACGCTGTTCGCCTTCATGATGGTGTCGATCGCCGTAATGGTGCTGCGCGTGCGCGAACCGGGGCGTCATCGCCCGTTCCGTACGCCGATGGTGTGGGTGATCTGCCCGCTGGCGTTGCTCGGCTGCCTGCTGCTGTTCCTCAACCTGGGCCTGATCACCCTCAAGCTGTTCTTCGGCTGGGCGATCATCGGCATCGTGGTGTACCTGGCTTACGGTCGCCGCAAGAGCCACCTTGCCAACGGCACCGAAGCGGCCTGAGTTCACCCCCGCATTGACGACTGATGCCAGGACGGCACGGTGAAAGCCGTGCCGTCGCCTTTTCCGGAACGCCCATGCTCAAGCAACTGTTCGCCCGCAAGACCGACTTCAGCGACATCACCGACGACAGCCACGGCCCCGGCCTGCGCCGCACCCTGGGCCCCTGGGGCATCACGGCGCTGGGCATCGGCGCGGTCATCGGCACCGGCATCTTCGTCGTCACCGGCACGGCCGCCGCCGAGCACGCCGGACCGGCGGTGCTGATCTCCTTCATCCTGGCAGCGATCTGCAGCGGCTTCAGCGCCCTGTGCTACGCCGAATTCGCCACGCTGATCCCGGTCTCGGGAAGCTCCTATTCCTATGCCTACGCGACCCTCGGCGAGCTGGTGGCGTGGTTCATCGGCTGGAACATGGTGCTCGAATACGGCATATCCGCCTCGGCGGTGGCCGCCAGTTGGACCGGCTACTTCACCAGCCTGCTCGACCACGTGGGCATCCATCTCCCTGCATCGCTCACCGAAGCACCGCTGGCGTACACCGGCGGCCACCTGATCGCCACCGGCCACCTGTTCAACCTGCCGGCCGTGGCCATCGTGCTGGGACTCACCTGGCTCTGCTATGTGGGCATCAGGGAGTCCTCGGGACTCAATACCCTGATGGTGCTGCTGAAGGTCGGCCTGATCGTGATGATCATCATTGCCGGCGCGCGTTACGTAAACACCGACAACTGGCACCCATTCATCCCGGAACAGAAGGGCGACGGCGAATTCGGGTGGTCGGGCATCTTCCGCGGGGCGGCGATGGTGTTCTTCGCCTACATCGGCTTCGAGGCCACTTCGACCGCAGCGCAGGAATGCAAGAACCCGCAGCGCGACCTGCCGTTCGGGATCATCCTGTCGCTGGTACTGTGCACCCTGCTCTACCTGGGCATGGCCGCGGTAATGACCGGGCTGGTGCCGTACACCCTGCTCAACACGGTCGACCCGGTGGTCACCGCGCTGCAAGGCCATGCCGAGCTGGGCTGGCTGCGCACCTGGGTCGAAGTCGGCGCCCTGATCGGCCTGTCCTCGGTGATCCTGGTGATGATCATCGCGCAGCCGCGCATCTTCATGATCATGGCTCGCGACGGCCTACTGCCCAAGGTCTTCGCCAAGGTGCACCCGAAGCACCGCACGCCGCATATCAACACCCTGATCACCGGCTTCGGCATCGCGGCGCTGGCGGCCATCTTTCCGCTGGACCTGCTCGCCGACCTCACCTCGATGGGTACGTTGATCGCCTTCACCGCGGTCTGTGCCGGCGTCCTGATCCTCCGCTATACGGCCCCTGAAATGCCACGCACCTTCAGGGTGCCCTGGGCGCCGGTAATCTGCGTCGCCGGCGTGCTCAGCTGCCTCGGTCTGCTTTCGACGATGAACTGGTTCAACTGGGCGCTGATGGGGGCTTGGACCGTGATCGGGCTGCTGATCTACTTCGGCTACGGACTGCGGCACAGCAAGCTCCATTGAAACTATCTTCGCCAAAAATCACAAAATTGTGGCTATTTCACGCAATAAGCCGCGACTTGCATCCAAATGACCGCTCATTGGTCTTTTTGATGTCAAGGGCAGGTGAGATCGAGAAACTGGCAGCAATGCCTTGATTTTAAATAAGTAATTACCCGAGATGCCGCCGCCTTGCGCGGTTCGCACTCCCCCGGGCAGCGGAGTATCATCCGGGGTCCGCGGGTTGATCACTTGGCAGTGGGCCCCGGATCGCCACCCGGCGCGTCAGCCAGGGTCAGCTCCTCAAGCTGGCGCGCCGGGAGGCACTTTCAGGGATACCCGTTGCGCGATGCGCGCTTTCCCGAGAAACAAAAAAGGCCGGCGATATCGCCGGCCTTTTCTTTTCGTGAGCCCTCGCTACGGCTGCTGGTTATGCCTTAGCGGCATGCGACACGCACCAGCCCTTCGCGCTGACCGCCTTGCCCGGGAAGAGCTGGCAAGGACCGAAGCCGGTCGGACCGCCACTATAGAACTGGCAGTTCGAACAGTTGGCGCCCGCCTTGTGCTTCGGATCCTTGGTGGTGCTGGCATCCTCGACGTAACCGAGCGCCTTGGCGGTCGGATCCGACTCCGACACATGGGGAAGGTCGGCGGCACGCGCAACGCGCGGCAGCGTCCCGATCACGGCAGCGGCAGCGGCTGTGCCGGCGGCGATCTTGAGGAACCGGCGACGCGACTCGATGCTCTCTTCTTTGGACATTGGTAAACCTCCGTCGTGGATGTAATGCTGCCGTGGCAGCGATCAACGTGTTGATGCTACGCCGTTCCCCGCAATCTGTCCTGACTTGCGAGAATGGCTCTTATTTGCCGGTGGCCAGGCTCGCCCGCATGGTATCCTGAGCACCTGTTTGGACGTCCAAATCATCATGTCGCAGACCTTTCCCCCGGGAGTTTCCTCCGAAGCGTTCTTCGCTTGTGCAGACGCCATCGCCGGAGCAGCGAAAGATCTCGCCGCCCTGGGCTGGACGCCCGCCACCAGCAGCAATTTCTCGATGCGGGTGGACGATTCGCACGCCGCCATCACGATCTCCGGACGAGACAAAGGCCAGCTGGATCGGGATGACATCATGCTGATCGATCTCGATGGCCGGGCCGTCGGGACCGATGCACGCCCCAGCGCCGAAACCGCCCTGCATACGCAGGTCTATCGCCGCTGGCCGGACATGCGGGTGGTACTACATACCCATTCGCGCACCCAGAGCGTGGCTTCGCGTCTATTTGCCGCACAGGGCACGATCCGGTTGCAAGGCTGGGAGCTGCAAAAGGCCATCACCGGCTTCCACACCCACGAAAGCGTGCTGGAGATCCCGGTGTTTCCGAACACCCAGCACATGCCGGAGCTGGTCGCGCGCGTCGAGGCCTGGCTGGACGACGGCAAACCACTGCACGCCTACCTGATCGACGGCCACGGCATCTACACCTGGGGGCGCGACATGGCCGAAACGCGCCGCCACCTCGAGGCCCTGGAATTCCTGCTGGGCTGCGAACTCGACCTGAGGAGGCTTTCCGCATGAGTCGCCTGCGCATCTACGACGACCAGATCCCGGGCACCCCGCTCGCGGAATTCCACGACCATGCGGACATCGAGCACGAGCTGCGCAAGGCCGGTGTCCGTTTCGAACGCTGGGAGGCGAATGAGCCCATCTGGCCCGGCGCCAGCCAGGAGCAGGTCATCGCCGCCTACCGTGGTGACATCGACCGCCTGATGGAGGACGAGGGTTACCAGGCGGTGGACGTGATCAGCCTGAAGCCCGACCACCCGGACCGCGCGACGCTGCGCCAGAAATTTCTGGACGAGCACACCCACAGCGAGGATGAGGTGCGATTCTTCGTAGCCGGTGCCGGGCAGTTCACCCTGCACCTTGCGGGCAAGGTCTATGAAGTGCTCTGCGAGCAGGGCGACCTGATCGGCGTGCCGGACAATACCCGCCACTGGTTCGACATGAGCGAATCGCCCTACTTCGTGGCCATCCGTCTGTTCACCAACAAGGACGGCTGGGTCGCCCATTTCACCGGTGCCGACATCGCCGGCCGTTTCCCGCGCATGACGCCCCACCCCAGCGCGACTGCGCTTGCTCCCTGACCCCCCAGCCAACGACACGGAACCCCACTCGATGATCGAAGTCCGCGCCATCGTCACCGACATCGAGGGCACCACCAGCTCGATCCACTTCGTCAAGGACGTGCTGTTTCCGTATGCGCGCAAGCGCCTGCCGGCCTTCGTCGAGACCCACGGCGACCGCCCCGAGGTACAGCACTGGCTGCATGAGGCGGCCAGGGAGGCCGGCATCATCGAAGCCAGCCGCCAGGAAGTCATCGAAATGCTGCTGCGCTGGGTCGACGAGGATCGCAAGTCCACGGCGCTCAAGGCGCTGCAGGGAATGATCTGGCAGGAAGGCTACGAAGCCGGCGACTTCCGCGCCCATGTCTACCCCGAGGTTCCTGCGCGCCTGCGCGCCTGGCGTGCTCAGGGGCTGAAGCTCTACGTGTATTCCTCCGGATCGGTCCCCGCGCAGAAACTGTTCTTCGGCTACAGCGAGGCCGGCGACCTGACCCCGCTGTTCGCCGGCTACTTCGACACCGAAACCGGGCCGAAGCGGGAAACGGCGTCCTACGCGGCGATCGCCAAAGCCATCGGCGAGCAGCCGACGCACCTGCTGTTCCTGTCCGACATCGAGCAGGAGCTGGATGCCGCCCGCGCGGCCGGATTCCAGACCGGCTGGCTGCTGCGCGACGCCGCGGCGCTGCCCGCCGAAAGCAGCCACCCCGCCTACCGGGACTTCGACGCCATTCCGGCCTGATTCCATCGCCCGGCCCACCCATGCGTACGCTGCTCATCGCCCTGCTCGCCTTCGTCACCGGTATCGCGCTCACCGCCACCGTGTTGCGCACTCCGGCCGCCCCCATCCCGGCACAGGCATCAGCGTCGGCGGCAAGCACGCCATCTCCAGTCGCTGCCGACACTGACCCGGCGACCGGCACCGGGCTGCTTCCGGCCGCTGGCTGGCCCGGGAGCGCGCCTTCGCCCGAGCAGGTGCTGTATGCCCAGTCGCGGCTGATGCAGCGTGCCCTCGACGGGCTGTCGCCGCGCGTGCCCGGCGTGCCGAACCTTTACCTGGTGAGCTTCGCCGGGGACGGTGGCGAGGACGTCTTCCGCAACGAGGCCGAATACGCCGCGACCCTGTTCCGCCAACGCTATGGCGCCCGTGCCCACACGCTGGTGCTGGAGAACAATCCGGCCACGCTCGAAAACCGGCCACTGGCCAGCTGGAGCAACCTGGAGACCGCCCTGACCGGTCTGTCGCAGGTGATGGATCCGCAGCAGGACATCCTGATGCTCTACCTCACCAGTCACGGCGATCCGGAACACACCCTGCTGGTGGACATGGATCCGCTGCCGCTGGACCAGATCGCCGCCGAGGACTTGGCCGGCATCCTGGCCGAGCACCCGTTCAAGTGGAAGGTGGTGGTGGTCAATGCCTGCTACTCCGGCGGCTTCGTGCCCCCGCTACATGGGGATGGCACCCTGGTCATCACCGCCGCCCGCACCGACCGCAGCTCGTTCGGCTGCGGCAGCGATTCGGATGCCACCTATTTCGGCCGCGCCTGGCTGGTCGATGCCCTGAACGAGACGCCTGATCCGATCGCCGCGTTCAGGCGTGCCAGGGCGGAAGTTGCCCGATGGGAGACGCAGGACCGGGTGACACCGTCCGAACCGCAGATCTCCGTCGGCAGGGGCATCGCCGAGCAGTTGGCCCGCTGGCGCCATGGCGACACCATCGGACCCGCCGTGCGGTTCCGACCGGATGCGGCCGGCGACACGCCAGCTACCCGCTGAGGAAGTTCATTTCGCTGCGTGGCGGGCAGCCAGGACGTCCGCCACGTCGGACAGGGACAGGCCCCGCTCGCGCAACAGCACGGTCAGGTGAAAGACCAGGTCCGCCGCCTCGCCCAGCAATTCCTCGTCACCCTGAGCCACCCCGGCCAGCGCCGTCTCCACGCCCTCTTCGCCGACCTTCTGGGCGATGCGGCGCACGCCCCCTTCGAACAGGCGCGTGGTGTAGCTGCCCTCAGGGCGCTCGGCATGGCGCTGGGCCACCAGGGCATCCAGCTCGGCGAGGAAACCCAGCGCCGGCCGCACCGACTCGCCGAAGCAGCTCGACGTGCCGGTATGACAGGTGGGGCCATGCGGCAACGCGCCGACCAGAAGCGTGTCGCCATCGCAATCCACGCGCAGCGAGGTCAGCGCCAGCACGTGGCCGGAGCTCTCGCCCTTGGTCCATAGGCGCTGCTTGGAACGACTGAAGAAGGTGACGTAGCCGGTCCGTTGCGTGGTTGCCAGTGCATCGACGTTCATGTAGCCGAGCATCAGCACCTCGCCGGTCAGCGCATGCTGGACGATTGCCGGCAACAGGCCGTCGCCTTTGGACCAGTCGAGTTTGGGAAGGTCGGTTTGGAACTCGGTCATGAGGCAGGCCCTGCGGAACGAGTGAGTGAAGAGGAGTGGGAAGCGAGGGAAGAACGGAAAGCGAAGAACATGCGCCGAGGGATGGCGTATCCACGAGCTAACGAGCTCTTCTCTCGCTCCGCTTCACTCATTTCTCTTTAACCACTTCTGACGCTGACGCCGTGTTCGCCCAAATACCGCTTCAGCCCGGGAATCGCGATGGCGCCGGAGTGGAACACGCTGGCGGCTAGCGCACCATCCACGTCGGCGTCCAGGAAGGCGTCGCGGAAATGTTCCGGTGCGCCGGCGCCCCCAGAGGCGATCAGCGGCACGTGGCAGACCGCGCGGGCCGCGCGCAGCTGCTCCAGGTCGTAACCCTGGCGCACGCCGTCGCTGCCCATGCAGTTGAGGACGATCTCGCCGGCACCGCGGCGCTGCACCTCGACCATCCAGTCGAGCGTGCCGCGTGCCAGTGCCTGGGTCTTGTCCGGGTCGCCGGTGTACTGGCGCACACGCCACTGGCCGTCGGCGTCGCGCAGCGAGTCGATGCCGACCACCACGCACTGCACGCCGAACGCCTCCGCCAGCTCGTCGATCAACTCGGGGCGCTCCAGTGCCGGCGAGTTCACCGAAATCTTGTCGGCTCCGGCATGCAGCACCGCGCGCGCCTCGTCCACCGAGCGGATGCCGCCAGCCACGCAAAACGGGATGTCGATGACGCGCGCCACGCGCTCGACCCAGGCGCGATCGACGCTGCGCCCCTGCGGGCTGGCGGTAATGTCGTAGAACACCAGCTCGTCGGCACCCTCGTCGCGGTAGCGCAGCGCCAGCTCGACGATCTCGCCCATCACCACGTGGTCGCGGAAGCGCACGCCCTTGACCACATGCCCATCGCGCACGTCCAGGCAGGGGATGATGCGGCGGCTCAGCATGCCAGCGCCTCCTCCAGCGTGAAGCGCCCCTCGAGCAATGCGCGACCGAGGATGACGCCATGTGCGCCCACGTCGCGCGCGGCACGGATGTCCGCCAGCGAGCGGACGCCGCCGGAGGCCTGCACAGCCAACTGCGGCACGGTGTCGGCGAGATGGCGATAGAGATCCAGGTTGAAGCCGGCCAGCATGCCGTCGCGGTCGATATCGGTGCACAGCAGGTGGCGGGCACCATTGGCGGCATACCACGGCGCCAGTTCGTCCAGCGTGCGCGATTCCATCGCCGTCCAGCCGGCACTGGGCAGCAGCCAGTCCTCGCCGACCCGCCGCGTGTCCAGCGCGATCGTGATGCGCTCGCCGCCGTGGGTATCCAGCCAGCGCGCCACCTGCTCTGGCTCACGGATCGCCACGCTGCCCAGCACCACGCGGTCGACCCCGACGTCGAACAGGCGACGAAGATCGTCCTCCGTGCGCACCCCGCCGCCGGCCTGCACCTGGATCCCCTCGGCCGCGATCGCCCGGATCGTCGACAGGTTCTCCAGATCGCCGGAGCGGGCACCGTCCAGATCCACCAGATGCAGCCAGCGCGCGCCGGCATGCAGATAGCGCCGGGCAAGCTCGGCCGGATCGCTGCCGTAGATGGTCTGCTGTGCATAGTCGCCCTGGCGCAGGCGCACCACGCGCCCTTCCCGCAGGTCGATGGCCGGAATGACGTCGAAGTTCATAGGCTGAGGAAATTCTTCAGGAGTCTGGCGCCCACGTCGGCGGAACGCTCGGGGTGGAACTGCATGCCATGGAAATTGCCACGGGCGATCACCGCGGAGAACGGGCCGCCGAAGTCGCTGATGGCCAGCGTGTAATCGCCCACCGGCACCGCGTAGCTGTGCACGAAATACGCCTGCTCGCCCGCGGCCAGCCCGTCCAGCAGCGGATGGGCATGCACCGGTTCCAGCGCGTTCCAGCCCATGTGCGGCACGCGCAGGCCCGGTGCCTCGTGGAAGCGACGCACCGGGGCGTCGATCACGCCGAGACAGTCGGTGTCGCCCTCTTCCGAATGCGCGCACAGCAGCTGCATGCCCAGGCACACGCCAAGCACCGGCTGGGTCAGCGAACGCATCAGCTCGACCAGGCCCAGTTCGCGCAGCCGAGCCATGCCGGGACCGGCCGCGCCTACGCCTGGCAGGATCACCTTGTCGGCGCCGCGGATCGTTTCCGGATCGGCGGTGAGCGCCGCCTCCGCGCCGAGGCGCTGCAGCGCATAGCGCACCGAGCCGATATTCGTGCCACCCGCATCGACCAGCACCACGGCCATCAGAGCGTCCCCTTGGTGCTGGGCAGCTCGCTGCCCTCGCGGCGGATCGCCTGGCGCAGCGTGCGCGCCACCACCTTGAAGCAGGCTTCGATCATGTGGTGCGCGTTGTCGCCCTTCACCGTGAGGTGCAGGTTGGCGCCCAGTGTCTCGCACAGCGAGCGGAACACGTGCGGCACCAGCTCGGTGGGGATGTCGCCCACGCGTTCGCGCGGGAAGCTCCCTTCGAACACGAAGTACGGCCTTCCCGACAGGTCCAGTGCGGCGCTGGCGAACGACTCGTCCATCGGCAGCGTGAAGCCGTAGCGGCCGATGCCGCGCTTGTCGCCCAGCGCCTGCTTCAGCGCCTGGCCCAGCGCCAACGCGCAGTCCTCCATCGTGTGGTGCTCGTCGATGTGGGTGTCGCCGTCGCAGTTGAGATCAAGCGCGAAGCCGCCGTGCTTGCCGATCTGCTCCAGCATGTGGTCGAAGAAGCCCAGCCCGGTGTGCACCTTCGGCTCGGCCACGCGATCCAGGTCCACGCTGACCGTGATGCGCGTTTCCCTGGTGTTGCGCTGGACCGTGGCTGTGCGCGGCGCGTCAAGCAAGCGGTGGGCGATCTCCGCCCAGGACTCGCCCTGCGGCCCCACCCGGAAGCCGCGCACGCCCAGATTGGCGGCCAGTTGCATGTCGGTGTCGCGGTCGCCGATGACTGCCGAGGCCGACCGGCTCCAGCCGTCGTCGGCAAGATAGTGGCGCAGCATGCCGACCCCTGGCTTGCGCGTGTCCACCCCGTCGGTGGGAAAGCTCCGGTCGATCAGCTGCTCGCGGAACGCGATGCCCTGCGACGCGAAGATACGCAGCAGCAACTGGTGCGGGCCATCGAAGGCTTCCTGCGGAAAGGTCGCGGTGCCCAGGCCGTCCTGGTTGCTGACCATCACCAGTTCATAGCCCGCGGCGACGCAGCGTTGCAACGCGCCGACCACACCGGGTAGCAGGTCGAGTTTTTCGAAGCTGTCGATCTGCTCGTCCGGCGGCTCGACGATCAGGCAACCGTCGCGGTCGAGGAAAAGGATCTTGCGGCTCATCGACAATTTCTCCAACCCGTGTAGGAGCGCACCCTGTGCGCGCCCTGCGGGATGCGGCATCGGTCTGTCAGTCGCGCACAGGGTGCGCTCCTACAATTCGGGCGATTCATCGGGTCTGCTCCAGCACGTCCAGCACGCGGGCGTTTTCCTGCGGCGCGCCGATGGTGATACGCAGTGCATCGCCCAGGTTCGGATAGCGGCGCACATCACGCACCACGATGCCAGCGGCGAGCAGGCGCTTATACACGCCACCGGCGTCATCGAAGCGCACCGCGAGGAAGTTAGCCTGCGACGGCAGCACCTCGCGCACGCCGGGCACCGTGGCGATCGCCGCGCGCATGCGCGCGCGCTCGGCCTTGATCTCGGCGATGTGCCCGCGCGCCTGGGCTTGGCCCGCCAGCGACAGCGCGGCCAGTGCGGCATCCACGCAGGGCAACGGCAGCGGATACGGCGCCATGATCCGGCGCAGCAGCGCGACCACCGCCTCGTTAGCCAGCAGCACGCCGATGCGCGCGCCGGCCAGGGCCCAGGCCTTGGACAGCGTACGCAGGACGCCGACGTGCTCGTAGCGGTCGATCAGGCTGGCGAAGCTCGGCGCGTCGGCGAACTCGACATAGGCCTCGTCGACGATCAGCAGGGCACGGCCTTCCAGCGCCTGCGCCAGCCGTTCGACCAAGGCCGCCGGGATCAGCTGCCCGGTCGGATTGTTCGGGGTACAGACGAAGACCAGCTTCACCGCCGGGGTCATCGCGGCCAGCACGGTGTCGACGTCGAGCGTGAAGTCGGCGGCCAGCGGCGCCTCGACCACGCCCGCACCCTGCACGCGCGCGCACACCGCGTACATGCCGAAGGTCGGCGGCTGGATCAGGATCGCATCCTCGCCGGCGCGGCAGAACGCGCGCACCAGCAGGTCGATCGCCTCGTCGCTGCCGCGGCCGACCAGCAGCTGCTCGCGGCGCACG
>JABLTH010002715.1_pt1 | contig 36967 bp, 41 predicted proteins | sample 7875711 | NCBI WGS metagenome assembly JABLTH01 (sample SAMN14941262, study PRJNA633318) | bioreactor metagenome | isolation source: bioreactor | place: China | collected 2019-03-05 | reverse complement strand
TGTTCACCTTCCGTCTGGACTGATGTCGCTTCGTGGTTAAGCTGTAAGTAGAGAGCGAGGGGTGTGCAATGCGCCCCTCGCTTTATCTTGTCGAGGCCTGAGCAAAACGCGCTGAGAAGTGCATTTTCCTGAGGTTTCACCGCAGTAAATACAACAATATTCAAGAGGACGTTATGCAAAAGTACTATGGAGCGATTTTGTTGGCCGCAACAATGGCCGGCGCGGCACATCCAGCACTGGCGGAAAAATACGATCAGACCACACACGAACCCGCCGGGGAAGTCTCCGCCGCATCGGGGAAAATGAAGGAACCGCTACGCATTTGTGCCGACCCTGGCAACATGCCGCTTTCCAGCGACAAGGGTGAAGGCTATCAGAACAAGATTGCGACCGTGATTGCCGAGGCGCTCGGTACCCATGCCACCTATTTCTATCGTCCCTACCTGGAACGCGGCCTGACCCGCCAGACCTTCGACAACAACGAATGCGACATCCTGATGGACATGTCGCCCGACGATGAACGCATGCTGGTGACTTTGCCGGTCTATCGTAGCACCTTCGTGCTGGCCTACCGCAACGACAAGGGGCTGGACATCAAGAGCCTGGATGACCCGAAACTGCTGCGTGACCTCAAGGTGGGCGTGTTTCAGCATTCCGCCATCCGCACCGTGTTGCAGGAACATGGATTGGAACGCGAAAACACTTATGTCCATACAATCACCCACGATGCCGATTTGCACCCGGAACTGCAACCGCACCGCCAGGTGCAGGAGGTGGTGGATGGTCAGATCGATGTCGCCGGTATCTGGGGGCCGCTTGCTGGCTGGTACAAAACCATCAAGCATGCGCCGGTGACCATCGTGCCGGTGAACCTGATGGAAGAGCACACGCCGATGGAGTTTTCGCTGGCCATCGGCATGCGCAAAAACGCCAAGGAGCTGAAGGCGAAGGTCGAGAAGGCGATGCTGGATAACCGGGACAAGATCAAGGCCATCCTCACCGAGTTCGGTGTACCTCTGGTGAAGTGTGACGATTGCGTGGTGTCCGGCGACCTGCCCAGCCATGGCGCATACCAGCCGCGCGTGCGTGTCAATCCTGTCGCGCAGCTGCCCAAACAATCCGATCCGGCGGAATTGCCCGCAATGATCGACGCCGCGTTGAAGGAAGGTTCCACATTGGAGGGCGAATTACACAACGCTACTATCGCCCGCGATTCTCCCCGTGTCGAATACCTGCTCAAGCGCGGTGCGAAAATCGATGCACCCGATACCGAGGGACTGACCCCCCTGATGGTGGCCGTGAAAAGCGGTGACTTGTCCATGATCAACGGCTTTTTGGAATACGGTGCCAATCCCAGCCTGCAGGACGATGACGGCTGGACAGCCGTGATGCACGCCGTGCGCGGAAACGATCCCAAGATCATGCGTCTGCTGGGCAAGTTCAAGCCCAAGTTCAACCTGGTCAACCGTGACGGCATGACCGCGCTGGGGCTGGCGGCTTATACCAACAAGGCCAATGCCGCGGTGGCGATGCTGGATTCTGGCGCGAACCCCGACGACGTCATGGGCGCGGCCAAATATACCGCGCTGATGATCGCCGCCAAGCAGGACAACCAGCAGATGATGCAGACGCTGCTGCAATACAAGGCCAACCCCAATGCCAGAAATGTCGGCGGGGTGACCGCACTGATGATCGCCGCCGTACGCAACCAGGATATGCCGATGACCCTGCTGCTGAAATCCGGCGCGGATGCATCCATCAAGGACGAGGAGGGCAAAACCGCCCTGGACCTGGCGCGTGAAAACGGTTCGGACAAGGCGGCGAAGGTCCTGGAAGAGCAATCCGCCCACGTTTCCGTGAGCGGCAAGCCCGGCGCCCTGGCCGGCAACCATTTCGTTTAATCCAACAACCAAAGAGGAGAATCATGAAGTTACGCAATCTAGGCGTCATTGCCGCCATCAGCCTGTTAGGCATTGCATACGCACAGGCCGACGCGCCTACCGATGCCGCCTCCCCCGCGGCGGAAACTGCCGCTCCGGCAGCACCGACGGGGCCGACACCGATAGAAACCGTGGCGGCGACCAAGGTCGGGGAATTAAAAAATCCTTACGCCAACAATGCCGATGACAAAATCATCGAAATGGGCCGTAAAAAATACCTTGGCGCCAGTTGTAACGGCTGCCATGGCGGTAGCGGTGGCGGCGGCATGTGCCCGCCATTGTCGAATGACGTGTGGGTTTATGGCAGTGATGACGATACCCTGTTCCGGCTGGTAACCCTGGGCAGTATCGAGTTGACCAAGCAGACCGGTTTGTCACGCAAGGGCCGCGAAAACGTGGTGGGCCCGATGCCGCCGCATGGCCAAATCGTGAAAACCACGGATGACCTGTGGAAGATCATTACCTTCATCCGCGCCAATTACCGCGGTGATCCTTCCAAGAAGAATTGGTAATTGATGCGAGCACGGCTTACGCTAGCGGCGATCCTGATACAGGGCCAGCTTGCGGTACAAGCGGCCCCTGTTGCCTACATCACCAACCAGGGTTCGCATACTGTCTCGGTGGTGGATCTGGCGCAGGATCGGGTTACCGCCACGGTGAAGGTGGGGCAGGCTCCGGTCGGGGTGGCGGTGGATGCCGAGAATAACCGCGTATATGTCTCGAATGTCGAGGGGCGTTCGGTGAGCATCCTGGATATGCACAGCAACCGGGTGATTGCCGAAATACCGCTTGAAATAGCCCCGGTCGGCCTGGCGCTTAACAAGACCGGCAGCCGCCTGTTTGTGGCGGATTGGTACCACGACCGCATTCTGGTGCTGGATACCCAGACCCGCCAGCAGGAAGCGGATATTCCCATGGGCAAAGCCCCGGCAGGCATGGTGATGAGCCGGGAAGGCGCCAGCTTGTATGTCGCTAACCGTGACAGCAACGATGTGGGTGTGATTGACACCCGCACCCTCAAGGAGGTGGGGCGTATCCCGGTCGGCAAGCACCCGTTTGGCATGGCGCTGGGCGGAGATGGGCGCAACCTTTATGTGGTCAATGTGGAAAGCAATTCGGTTTCCGTCATTGATACGCACAAGGATGTGGTTGCCTCCACGATTCGGGTCGGTGAACGACCTTATTGCGCGGTTTCCAATAGCGACGGCTCGCGCGTCTTCGTGACCAATACCGGGGCGGATAGCATAGCAGTGATTGATACCCGCGCCGATAAGGTGGTTGCCACTATCCCGGTCGGTGGTTTTCCGGAGGGCATTGATTATGATGCCCAGCGCAACCGTTTGGTGGTGGCCAGCTGGATGGACGATGCAGTGAGCATCATCGACGCTGACACATTGCAATTGCTGCGCACGATCCCCACCGGCTCACAGAGCCGGGCATTCGGGCGATTTATTGGAAATGTTCATTGATTCCAGCCGCACTCCGGAAAATTGCGAAGGCGCGGCTGGTTTTGATAGCAGCCATTCCAATTTTATTCATCGGGATCCCAGGCTCGGCATACGGATGCGGCCCCACACCGCAGAAGGTCGTCAGGGAGGTCGTGATCAAGGCCGGACCAGAGAAAGTATGGGCCTTGGTCAGTAATCACACCGCTATTCAGCAATGGCACCCCGCCGTAGCCGAGGCTATTTTGCGGCGCGGGGCCGATAAAGAGGGTAATGAGGCGCTATACCGCGCTATCAAGTTCACTGATGGCACCCGTCTTGTTGAAAAGCTTAACGAGGTACAAGAGGCCGGAATGAAGCTGGATGCCTGGATGGAGGAAGGGGATTTGCCGGTGAGCAATTTCCGCAGCATCCTGCAAGTCAAGGCAGGGCCAAATCCGCAAGAGAGCCTGGTGACGTGGACGGGACGTTTCGGCAACAAGGCGAATACCCTGGATGCGCCGCCGGGTCAGGATAATGTGACTGCCATTGCGGCGGTCGGCAGGTTTTTCGACGCGGGGTTGGCCGGACTCAAGCAGCGTATGGAAAAGAATTGAACTTGTTTGTTTTTTTAAGGAGCGTTTTATGAAGTTGTTGTTATCCGTGTTGGCCGCAACGTTGTTGATGCCTTTGTCGGTCAGCGCAGCCAATGCGCCCAGCCAGCAGAAGGTTATCCGCGAAGTCGTCATCAAGGCCGAGCCCACTAAGGTATGGGCAGTGATCAAGGATTTTGGCGGCATCCACAAATGGCACCCGGCAGTGGAAAGCACCCAGTTGGAAATGCGCAAGGACGAGGCTGGCGCGGAAATCCAGCACCGGCTGCTCACCCTCAAGGGCGGCGGCACGATCCTGGAAAAACTGATGGGCGCAACCGATGAGGACATGAAACTGGAGTATCGCATCGTCGAAGGTGTCCTGCCGGTGAGCGGCTATCGCGCCATCATGCAGGTCAAGGCGGGTCCCGGCGCTGGCGAGTCTACCGTGACCTGGACCGGCCGTTTCTACAACAAGGCCAATGATGTCCATGCCAAACCGGGTGAGGACAACGAAACCGCAGTCAAGGCGGTGGAAGGCGTGTATGACGCCGGCCTGCCCGCGCTGAAAAAATTGCTTGAGCAATAAATTCCATTAATTGAACCCAACCAGAAGGAGAGTCTCATGAAATCCCAGGTACTGATGGCCCTGTTGTTGAGCGGGCTGTTTGCCGCAACGGCGCAGGCCGATACTGCCACCGCACAAAAACTGGCCGATAAATATGCCGAGGCTGCCAAGGCGGCAGACGCCAAATGGACGGGGCCAACGGCGGAGGAAGGCAAGGCGTTTTTCACCCGCGAAGTGATCCAGTTCAAGGGCGACCGTAACCATGCCGGCAAGCCACTGGCCTGCGCCTCCTGCCATACCCCTAATCCGGCTGATCCGGGCAAGCATGTGGTGACCGGCAAGAAGATCGCGCCGCTCTCGCCCGCCGTCAACCCCAGGCGTTTTGCCGACGTGGCCAAAGTGGAAAAGCGTTTCAGCAAGCACTGCAATGAAGTCGTGGGTAGCGATTGCACGCCGGCAGAAAAAGCCAGCTACATCACCTATCTCTTGACCCAGTCCACCCCTAGCAAGAAGTAAATAAGGAGACAGTGCATGAAGAAATTCGTGGCGTTGCTGGCTATTGCCGGCATGATGCCTGTTGCTGCCCTGGCCCATGGCCCGAGCGGCCAGAAAGTGGTGAAGGATGTAGTCATCAAGGCTGAGCCAGCCAAAGTCTGGGCAGTGCTCAAGGATTTTTGCAGTGTCCAGCAATGGCACAGCCAGGTGGCATCCTGCAAGTTGGAACAGCGCAAGGATGCCGAATCGGGCAATGAACTCACACATCATCTCGTGGCGCTGAAGGATGGCGGCAGCATTCTGGAAAAGTTGCGAGAGGCGAATGACGCCGACATGAAACTGGACTACAAAATGGTGGACGGGGCCGAAAGCACCATCGCGGTCAGCAATTACCGCGCGGTGATGCAGGTCAAGGCCGGACCGGGTGCCGGGGAATCCACGGTGTCATGGACGGCGCGGTTCTATAACGCCGCCAACACCATGGAGGCGCCGCCCGGCCGGGATAATCCCGCCGCCAATGCCGCCATCAATAGCTATTACGATGCCGGTCTGACGGGGCTTAAGAAAATGCTGGAAGGTCAGTAATGATCCATTTGGTGAGGAATGCCGACATTGTTTTTGGGGTGGCATGCCTCGCGGCCTCCGGCATGGCATCGGCGGAACTGAACGATTCCACTTGGCCAGCGGTCAGGGAAAGTTTTTTTGCCGACCACGCTATCGTCGATTCTTCTATTATCAGGATTGAAGGGCCGCGAGGCGCTGAAAACGGGGCACAGGTTCCGGTGACGCTGACAGTCGGCACTGCCCAAAATGCTGCCGATGCCATTACCAAGGTGACCCTGTTGGTCGATGCCAACCCGAAGCCGCTGGTTGGGGTCTACCACATGCCCCCCGCCGGCGGGTTGTCGCAGATTTCAACACGTATCCGCCTGGATACCGATTCCTATGTCCGGGCCATCGGTGAGACGGCGGATGGCCGATTGTTCATGGCATCTACCATCATTCATGCAGGTGGCGGGTGTGCCGGCGCTGTGAAGGATGATGCTGCCGTGCTTCAATCGGCAGGCAGAATCAAGCTCCAGACTATTCCACCGATCCGGTTTTCCCAGCCGAACACTGCCGTCTTCATGATCAAGCACCCGATGTACACCGGACTGCAACGCGATGCCGTAACCGGTACAACCAAACCGGTTTTTTTTATCCAATCCGTGTCTTTTCGCTACGAGGGTGAACTGGTCATGCAGGCGGAGTTGGGCGTAGGTACCGCTGAAGATCCTTACCTGCGCTTTGATTATCTGCCAGTAAAACCTGGTGTGCTGGAGGCCGTGGCAGAAGACAGCCAAGGCCGGCAATTCAGCGAGCGTACCTATGTCGATCGGTGATGGTGCTTACTGGAATGCGCGGGGAGAAAATCCTAGCGAAATGAGGGATAGGCTTCGTAGCGCAAGCAAGGTCATGCCATTACTATTAATCCCATGCAATTACTGCTCATCACATGGTTGCATACTCCATAGTTCTAGCCGGGCGCCTCTCCAGCGCCTGGCTATTTTTTTGAGGAAATTCCCATGTCTTTTATCAAGAATCAACAAATCGTCGCATTGATGACCCTTGCTGTCTGCTGTAGCGGCGGGGCACTGGCAGCCCCGCATGCATACGTGCCTAACGAAAAGGATGGCACGATTTCAGTGATTGATACATCCACCGACAAGGTGGTTCACACCCTGCCCGGCAAAGGCAAACTGGGTAACAAACTCCAGGCTGTCAGCGTCGATCCGTCCGGCAAGATGCTTTATGTGGTTGTTCGTGATGCCAATGCGGTTGCCATGATCGATCTTGCCACCCACGACGAGAAATTGCGCATTAACGTTGGTGACGAACCGGAGGGTATCAATATTTCCCCTGATGGCAAAACGCTTGCCGCTTGCCTTGAAGAAGAGAACGCGATTTCTTTCGTGGATCTCACAACATTCAAATTAACGCATACGGCCAAAACCCAGGGCCGCAATCCCGAGCACTGCGTTTATTCTCCAGATGGGAAATGGTTGCTTGCCAGCAATGAAGAAAGCGGTGACGTTGATGTCATTGACATCGGCACTCACAAGTCGGTGGCACTGATACAGGCGACCAAACATCCAAGAGGAATGGGATTTTCTCCTGATGGCAAGATCGCGTATATCGCAAATGAAGCGGCCAACCTATTGGAAATGGTCCATGTTGGCGAGTGGAAGGTCTTCCACCGTATCAAGGTGGGCGTTCGTTCAAATGGAGTGACGGTGTCTCCCGATGGCGTGTACGTATACGTCAGCAATGGCGGTGACGGTACGGTCAGTGTTGTGGATACGCGATCCAATAAGGTGGTCAAGACCATCAAGGTGGGTGAGCGTCCATGGAACATGGCACTGACGCCGGATGGGAAGAAGCTGTATGTGGCCAATGGCCGATCCGGGAACGTTTCTGTCATCGATACAAGCAAATGGAAGGTGGTGGCAACGGTTCCGGTTGGCAAGTTGCCATGGGGCGTTGTCATTCGATAATGCAATGATCGCGAAGGCCTCGTCCAATCTTTTGGGCGAGGACCGAGGCATGCATGCATTTCGAGGCATAAGCTTATTGCTGAATGGTAGTGCGGCGCGAGGGAGGGGGAGGTGCTGGAGTTTTTTGCAAAAATTGTTACCAATGCGAGGGAATCTGCAAAATTGTGGCAGGTATTCCAACAGAATTCTTATTTATCGAGAATCGCGAAAAGGAATTTTGAGAAGGCCCTGCAGGGTCGGGGGCTTGCCATAAGTGATGGTGTTTTAAAACGTGCCCGGGCGGCATCTGCTGGAAACAGGAAATTAACGGTAGGGCAGTTTCTTGACGAAAGCTATAAGCAGAAGAAATTGTCCCATAACATGTAAGCTCAAGGGCAAGTCAACATGGGGCCCCTGGGCGAAAAAAAAGGCGCCACTGAGGACGCCCAAGGGAGGAGACAAGCAAGAAACAGGTTATGCGGCGGCGCGCGCGGTATTCGATTCTTTCTGCCAGAAATAGGCCGCTTCAGGCCGGGCCAGGTGGAAGCCCTGCAGCAGGGTGGCGCCGGAGTCCAGTGCAATCTGGTGCTGTACCGGGTTTTCTATGCCTTCGATAATGGCCTGGGCATCGAGTTGCTGCACCAGTTCGATCAGCTTTGGCAACGCCTTCCTGACGCGCGGATTGGCTTGCGCTTCCTGGATGATGCTGAGGTCAAGCTTGACGAAATCAGGCGCGACGTCCCACAAGCGGTCAAGGTTGGAATGCTTGCTGCCAAAGTCGTCGATCGCAATCCGGTAGCCGCGGTCACGGTAATTGCCGATGGCTTCCTTCAGTTTGCTGTCGACTTCGACGGCGTTCTCCAGTATCTCGATCACCACCTGGTGCGTCGGCACCGAATGTTCGTGCAGGATGCGTTCGAACACCTTGCCGTGCGCATTGATGCTGGTAAGCAGCTTGGGGTGCACATTGAGGAACAGCAGTCCGCGATCGGCGGGCAGCGTCCGGTAATTCAGCGTGTGCAGCGTGCGCGCCACCCGATCCAGTTTGACCAGGCGGCCCTGGCTATCGGCGAAGCTGAAGGCAAACAAGGGGCTGACCGCATCGGCGAGGCCGATCGATGGGCGCAACAGGGCTTCGTAGCCGAGCGGTTTCCCGCCTTGGCCGGCATCGACGACCGGCTGGAATACGCTGCGCAGATGCAGGCCAAGGAACTTGCTGACGATGTCGTGTTCCTGGATTTCCAGGCCGAAGTCATCCAGGTCGAGGTATAGCGCCTCGTGCAGGTTGGCTTTCAGCGATTCGAAATTCTGCTGTGACATGGCGATCTCGCTTTATTTGGCGTAAATCTGGTCGAACAGGCCGCCGTCGGCAAAGTGCGTTTTCTGGGTTTTCTGCCATCCGCCGAACAACTCATCCACTGTGAATAGCTGCAATGGCTTGAACTCGGAGGCATGTTTGGCAGCAACGCTGGCCAGGCGTGGGCGCAAGTGGTGGCGTGCGGCAATCTCCTGGCCTTCCTCGGAAAAGTGGTAGTTGAGGTAGGCTTCGGCCGCCGCTCGGGTTTTGCGCTTGTCCACCACCTTGTCCACGATGGCAACCGGATTTTCGGCAAGAATGCTGACCGACGGGTAAACCACTTCGAACTGGTCTGCGCCCAACTCAGCCTTGATCAGTGCCGCTTCGTTTTCAAACGTCAGCAGCACGTCGCCGATGCCGCGCTGGGCAAAGGTGGTGGTGGCACCGCGCCCGCCGGCATCCAGTACCGGCACATTCTTGAACAGTTTGCCGACAAAGGCCTTGGCCTGTGCCGCATCGCCGCCGTTCTTGAGTACCGAGCCCCAGGCCGCCAGGTAGCTGTAGCGCCCGTTGCCGGAGGTTTTTGGATTGGGCACGATCACCGCGATGCCGGGTTTGACCAGGTCGTTCCAATCCTTGATGTTCTTGGGATTGTTTTTGCGCACCAGGAACACCGTGGTGGAGGTGGTGGGCGCGCTGCCGTTGGGCAGGCGCTTCTGCCAATCGGCGGGGATCAGCTTGCGGTCGGCCAGCACGTCAATGTCGTTGGCCTGGTTCATGGTCACTACGTCGGCTTCCAGCCCGTCGGCCACGGCGCGAATCTGCTTGCTGGAGCCGCCGTGCGACTGGTTGATGGTAAGCGTTTCGCCGGACTTGGCTTTCCAGTATTTGGCAAACGCCTGGTTGTAATCCTTGTAGAACTCGCGGGTCACATCGTAGGACACGTTGAGCAGGGTGGTGTCAGCGTAAGCAAAGCCAGAGGCAGCCAGCAGGGCGGCGATCACGGTCTTCTTGAACATTATGCGGCTTTCAGCGATTTAAGATGCCGCAACTATAAAGGGGCGATTTAATAATTGGAAAGAATAAGTTTTTATAATTATATTCTTTTTATAAATTAACGCCTGGCATCCGATCGATAGTGTTTGATGCGCGCAAAAAAAGGGCATGGCGTTCGCCATGCCCGGATGCTTGAAACTGATTGCTCAGTTCAAGCGTATAGGTTTTGCCGCCCGCAGCAGCCGTAGGGTGGGCAGATTTTCTGCCCACGTATCGTTCATCTTGCCGCGTGGGCAAACAAGTTGCCCACCCTACTTGCCTTTGCCTGTAGGGTGTGGCATCCGCACCCAGTTCACGCTATGCTTGCCGGTTGACCGCTACCCGCATCATGTTATTAATCATGTAACATAACCATTATCTTTTTGCATTGGATTGCAAGACCTGACCCCGGAGGGTTGCGGAGGGTTGTGACCCCGGAGGGTTGCGCTTGGGGTGGTGCTTTGGACACTTGGACATGACACCAGAGTAGATGGCGGGCTTGGCGGAGGGGAAGGTGGGCCATTGACGAGAGAAGTGTCGGCGCAAAGCGCACTACTACATGCTTGAGGCAATTTGAACAGCGCGATCAATCATGTCTTTGGTGATGTATGGCACAAAATCCAAACGGTTGCCTTGAGCAAAACAGGTCTGGTAATACTGCAAGCGTGCTTTGTCGCCCGCGAGCGCGAGGGCGGCGAGGTGACAAACAGGCAATGAACCTTTGGCACCCGTGGGCAGATTTCTGAATTTCTCTAAACCTTGTTCTATATCCTGTGCTTTTGCCCAGGCAATCATCCTGTCAGAAAGAGTGCGTACATCGTCTAGGGTGATTTCGGGTTTTTCGATGACGAAGTCACTGTATTTACTGACGATGATGGGAGCGTAACTATTCTTTTCACCGTATATTTCAGATTCTGCTTTGCTGAACGATGCAGTTAAAACAGACGCAGAAGCATCAAGTATTATCCTGTTAGGTAGTTTTTTAAGCCCTGGCATGGCATGCAAACTACGGTCATCAAGCATATATAAGCAAGTACTGTCCCCAACAGAATCCCTGCCTGTTTTCCAGCCTAAATCCTTGAATGCCTGCATCATTTCTTTCTTTTTGCTAATCATTGCAACGGAACTCCGGGGTCAGGTCTTGCAATTCAACAAGCTCCAGCCGGCGTAGCGTGGGCTGTGGTTGGTGCTGAAGATGAATGGGGTCAGGCACGATTGTTTTGCGTATGTGAAACCCGAATCCTGGGGGCAATCGTGTCCTTAAACGTACGGTTTGCCATGCGCAAATCGTATTCGCTTTGCAGGTTGAGCCAGAAGCGCGATTCCATACCGAAATAAGTGCCCAGGCGCAAAGCCGTATCGGCGGTAATCGGGCGGTTGCCATTCACAATTTCGCTGATCCGGCTGGGCGATACATCAATGTCCGCTGCAAGCTGGCGGGCGGTAATCGCCATCGGCTTCATGAAGTCTTCCAGCAGAATCTCGCCGGGGTGAATTTCATCCAGTAATGTGGTCATGGGATACTCCTTTAACTCAGTGGTAATCAACGATCTCGACGTTATAAGCACCATCATCGCGCCATTCAAAACAGATGCGCCATTGGTCGTTCACTCGAATGCTATGCTGGCCTGCACGGTCCCGGCTAAGCGCTTCCAGTTGATTACCCGGAGGTATTCTCAAGCTTTCCAGTAAGGTGGCTGCGTGAATTTGTAGCAGCTTGCGCCGGGCAACCCGCTCAATGTTCCTGAATTTGCGTCCGCCCTCGCTGTTAAACAAGGATTCCGTATCTTTGCACTTGAACGAGTGGATCATGCTGCATGATATTCCGTGTGGCGGAACATGTAAATGCGCAGCGTGGGTTGACCTGTTTTTAGTCAAAAAAACGGGCATGGTATCTGCCATGCCCGTTTCATTTTCGCATTGGTTACAGTCGTCAGGCCAAACGCAGCGGTCGCGCCGATCTTAGCTTGTGCAACACCCCGACCAGCGTGTCCACTTCCCCGCAGGTGTTGTAAAACGCCAGCGATGGCCGCACCGTAGCTTCCAGCCCGAAACGCCGCAGGATCGGCTGCGCGCAGTGGTGGCCGGAGCGTACCGCGATGCCTTCCTGGTTGAGCGCTTTGCCGACTTCTTCGGTCTTGTAGCCTTCCAGCACAAACGACAGCACGCTGGCCTTGTCGGCTGCGGTGCCGATCAGGCGCAATCCCGGCACGTCCTTCATCAGGCGCGTGGCATATTCCAGCAAATAATGCTCATACGCGGCGATGTTGTCGATGCCGATGCGGTTGACGTAATCCAGCGCGGCGCCCAGGCCCACGGCATCGGCAATGTTGCCGGTACCGGCCTCGAACTTGTTGGGGGCGGGCTGATAGCGGATGCGCTCGAAGGTCACGTCCTCAATCATGTTGCCGCCGCCTTGCCAGGGTTGGGTGGCATTGAGCAGGTCTTCCTTGCCGTACACCACGCCAATGCCGGTTGGGCCGAACACCTTGTGGCCGGAGAACACGAACCAGTCGGCGTCCAGCGACTGCACGTCCACCCGCATGTGCGACACCGACTGCGCGCCGTCCACCAGCACCTTGGCGCCGGCGGCGTGCGCCATGGCCACCATCTGCTGCGCGGGGGTGACTGTGCCCAGCGCGTTGGAAACCTGGGTGAATGCCACCAGTTTGGTTTTTGGCCCCAGCAGGTCGGCGAAAGCGCTCAGGATGATCTGGCCGTCGTCATCGACAGGAATGACTTTCAGCACCGCACCTTTTTCATCGGCCAGGTGCTTCCACGGCACGATGTTGGCGTGATGCTCTAGGTTGCTGACAATGATTTCGTCACCGGCCTGGATGTGCTGCCGTCCCCAGCTTTGCGCCACCAGGTTGATCGCCTCGGTGGCGCCGCGCACGAACACGATCTCGTTGGCCGACGCGGCGTTGAGGAAAGCGCGGCATTTCTCGCGGGCTTCCTCGTAAGCGTCGGTAGCGCGCGCCGCCAGTTCGTGCGCGGCGCGGTGGATGTTGGAGTTCTCGTGCTCGTAGAAATACGCCACGCGCTCAATCACCGAGCGCGGCTTCTGCGTGGTTGCCGCATTGTCGAACCACACCAGCGGGCGGCCGTTGACGCGCTCGCCCAGGATGGGGAAATCGCGGCGCACCAGTTCCACATCCAGCGGTGCCGGCGCAGCGGTCAGCGGTAGCTGCGGCCCGTCCGGCAACTGCCCCGGTACGCGGATGCCGGAGTTGCCGGGCGGCGCATAGTCGAGGAAGTAATAAGGCGTGACCGCGGCTTCGGGCTCGGTCAGCGAACTGCCGGCGGGTGGTGTGCGGTAAATCTGGCTGGCCAGTTTCGCCAGCGCCGATTCTTCCGGCAACCCTAACGCGGCAAGGTCGGGATAAGCAACCAGGTCACTTGTACTCATGGTATTTGTCCACTTGCACGTCATCCAGCACGGCCAGTGCGTCGTCGGTGAGCACCGCCAGCGAGCAATACAGCGACACCAGGTAGGATGCAATCGCCTTGTGGTTGATGCCCATGAAACGCACCGACAGGCCGGGGCTTTGCTCGCCCTGCAAATTGGGCTGGTACAGGCCGACCACGCCCTGGCGGTTTTCGCCGGTGCGCAGCAGCAGGATGCTGGTCTTGTTGCCTTTGATGCCGACCTTGTCTGACGGGATCAGCGGTACTCCGCGCCAGGTGAGGAACTGCGAGCCGAACAGCGACACGGTTGGGGGCGGCACGCCGCGGCGGGTGCACTCGCGGCCGAAAGCGGCGATGGCCTTGGGGTGGGCGAGGAAAAAGCCGGGTTCCTTCCACACCTTGGACAGCAGTTCGTCCAGGTCGTCCGGGGTTGGCGCGCCGGTGCGGGTCTTGATGCGCTGGTCTTTGGCCACGTTGTTGAGCAGGCCGTATTCCTTGTTGTTGAGCAGTTCGCTTTCCTGGCGCTCCTTGATGGTTTCCACGATCAGGCGCAGTTGTTCGCCGGTCTGGTCGAACGGGCTGCTGTACAGGTCGGCCACGCGGCTATGCACGTCGAGCACGGTGTTGACCGCGCTGAGCATGTATTCGCGCCCCCATTCTTCGTAATCGACGAAGGTGGCGGGCAGTTCGCGTTCGTCGCGCTGCGAGCAATCGACGTTGATCTGCGTGGCGTCTTTGACCTTGTTGACGCGGTAGATACCGGCTTCGACCGGCACCCAGTTGAGCAGGTGCGGCAGCCAGCGCGGCGTGATGCTGCCCATCATCGGGCGGGTCTTGGTGGCGTTGGCGAGTGTTCGGGCGGCGACGTCGCCGAGTGCGGTTTGTGCTTCGTGGATATCTGCCATGATGGCTCCTCTGTCAGGGTTGGGCTCCCCTCCAGTGGTCTGGTCAGATCGCGTTGCTAGGACTTGATTGTGTGGCCTCCGGTTTGAAACCGGTGGGCGCTATGGTGACCATGGTACGCAAATCGCAACGCCATGGCAACCGTTCGGTTATAAGCTAATAGCTGTTGGTTATTACGGAATTTATCCGCATAAAGCGCGCTATTGCTGGGATGCCTGCTGGGTAATCACGCTGCCCGGCGGGATGCTGTGCGTCAGCCAGACATTGCCGCCGACCGTGGAGCCTTTGCCGATGGTGATGCGGCCCAGGATGGTGGCGCCGGCGTAAATTACCACGTCGTCTTCGACGATGGGATGGCGGGCGTTGCCCTTGACCAGCGTGCCGTCTTCTTCCATCGCAAAGCGCTTGGCGCCCAGGGTCACGGCCTGGTACACCCGCACGTGCCTGCCGATGATGCTGGTTTCGCCGATCACCACGCCGGTGCCGTGGTCGATGAAAAAACTTTCCCCGATGTCGGCGCCGGGATGGATGTCGATGCCGGTGGCGGAATGGGCAATTTCGGAAATGATGCGCGCCGTCAGCGGCACTCCCAGTTGATGCAGTCTGTGGGCGATACGGTGATGGGTGATGGCGGTGATGCCGGGGTAGCACACCAGCACTTCGTCGGCACTGCGCGCTGCCGGGTCGCCTTCGAATGCGGCGCGGATGTCGCTGTCCAGCAGCAGGCGGATGCCGGGCAGGCTACCGGCAAACTCGCGTACCAGGTGGCAGGCGCGGGTGTCGGCGTCACTGTCGTCTTCTCCGGCAAAGCGCAGTTCCCGCGCCACCTGGTCGCACAGTTCGCGCAGCGCAACGTCCAGAGTATGGCCGACGAAATAATCAATGCCTTCGTCGTTCAGCCCGGGCGGGCCCAGCCGGTTGGGAAACAGCGCGGCAGACAGGCCCTCCACCACGGCAACCAGCGATTTGCGCGACGGCAGCTTGGGCGGGCGGTGGCGGCGATGGCGGTTCTCCAGCGAGGCGACGCGGATGCGGCGCAGTTCGCCGACGATGGAATCGATCTCTCGCTGCATGGTTTGCACGGCAGAATCGCCGGCAAGTTTCAGCGCGCTGCTCATGCCGCGATGCCTTGTGCATCGAACAGCCCCTCGAACAGTACCGAACTCAAATAGCGCTCGCCGGAATCTGGCAGGATGACCACGATGGTCTTGCCGGCGTTTTCCGGCTTCCTGGCCTGGTGCACGGCGGCAGCCACCGCCGCACCGGAGGAAATGCCGGACAGGATGCCTTCTTCGCGCGCCAGGCGGCGCGCGAATTCCACGGCTTCCTCGTTGCTGATCTGTTCGACTTCGTCCACCAGGGACAAGTCGAGGTTGTCCGGCACGAAGCCGGCACCGATGCCCTGTATTTTGTGCGGTGCGGGTTTTACTTCCTCGCCGGCGCGCGTCTGGCTGATGACCGGGCTGGTGGAAGGTTCCACCGCCACGGTGACAATGGCCTTGCCCTTGGTTTTTTTGATGTAGCGCGACACGCCGGTAATGGTGCCGCCGGTGCCGACGCCGGCGACAAAAATATCGATGTTGCCTTCGGTGTCGTCCCAGATTTCCGGGCCGGTGGTGGCTTCATGGATGGCCGGGTTGGCCGGGTTCTTGAACTGCTGCAGCAGCACGTATTTCTCCGGGTCGGAAGCGGCGATTTCCTCGGCCTTGGCGATGGCACCCTTCATGCCCTTGGCGCCTTCGGTCAGCACCAGCTTGGCGCCGTAGGCCACCAGCAGCTTGCGGCGCTCGATGCTCATGGTTTCCGGCATGGTGAGGGTGATCGGGATGCCGCGCGCGGCGGCAACAAAGGCCAGCGCAATGCCGGTGTTGCCGCTGGTGGGTTCGACGATTTCCTTGCCCGGCCCCAGCAACCCGCGTTTTTCCGCGTCCCAGATCATGGCGGCGCCGATGCGGCATTTGACCGAATAAGCCGGGTTGCGGCCTTCGATCTTGGCGAGAATGGTGACTGGCCGGCACGAGCCGATGCGGTTCAGTTTGATCAGCGGGGTGTGGCCGATGGAAAGAGAGTTGTCCTGATAAATAGCCATGGTGATCCTTTCGTCAAATAAGCTTAAATAAAACTGGCGGGCTGGAACTGCTCAAGCAGCCCCAGCGATTCGGCTACCGGTCGGTAGGTGATGTGGCCCTGGTAAACATTCAGCGCCTTGCCAAAACCGGCGTCGCCCCGCAAGGCTTGCAGCCCCTGGCCTGCCAGGCGCAGGGCATAAGGCAGCACCGCTTCGCTCAGCGCGCGGGCCGATGTTCGCGGGTAAGCGCCCGGCATGTTGGTGACGCAATAATGGGTGATGCCGTGTGTGGTGTAGACCGGGTCGGAATGGGAGGTTGGGCGGGAGGTCTCGATGCAGCCGCCCTGGTCGATGCTGACGTCAACAATCACGGAGCCCGGACGTAAGGTCTTGACCACCTCTTCGCTCACCACATGCGGTGCGCGGGCTCCGGGGCGCAGCACGGCGCCCACCAGCAGGTCAGCCTCGCGCGCGTGCCGGGCGATGGTTTCCGGGGAGGAAATGACGAACTCCAGCCGCTCGCCGATGTCAGCCCGCATGCGCTCGCCCTTGCGTGGGTCGAGGCCCGCCACCACGACGCTGGCGCCGAGGCCGTAGGCGCTACGGGCGGCGTGGCAGCCGACCACGCCGTCGCCGATGATGAACACCTTGCCGTGGTGTACGCCCAGCACCTGCCCCAGTTGCACGCCGCTGCCGCCGTGGTTGCGCGCCAGGTAATAAGCGCCCATCAGCGCGGCCACGTTGCCAGCCACGGCACTCATGGGCGCCAGCAGCGGCAAATGGCCGTGGCTGTCTTCCAGCGTTTCGTAAGCGATGGCGGTGGTGTTGCTTTGCAGCAGGGTTTGGGTGAGCGCCAGCGGCGCGGCGGCCAGGTGCAGGTAGGTGAACAGTATTTGCCCGCGCAAAAAAGCGTATTCCGCTTCCAGCAGTTCCTTGACCTTGATCACCAACTCACGATCCCATGCCTGCGCAGCATTGCCAAGCCGGGCCCCGGCTTCGGTGTATTCCCGGTCGGGGAAACCGGCACCCAGCCCGGCGCCGGTTTCCACCAGCACATCATGTCCCGCGTCGACCAGTTGGTGCACGCTGGCGGGCGTCATTGAGACGCGGCCTTCCTGGTCCTTGATTTCCCTGGGGATGCCGATATTCATGTCAGGGTCCTGTCGCCGCCGCCGATGGGTCAGGATTTCCTTAAAAAGAACAGGAAGTCGCGGTCGTTCTGGTGCCACGACAACAGTTCGAGTCCGGTCTGGCGAACCATGGACTCAAAAAAATCAGGTGAGCTTTTATCCGATGTCAGGATTTTCACGATTTCGCCCGGCTTCAGTTTTTCCACCGAAGCTTTTGTGTTGAGTACGGGTAACGGGCAGCTCAGGCCTCTGGCATCGATTTCCTGGTCAAAATGGTCATCGTTCCGGAATGGGGCGAAGCTGACAACAGTATTCATGATGACACTTTCTCAAGGTAAAAGCCTGATTGCCATTGTTTGGTAGTCATTGTGTGCATTCCATGTTGGCAAGTCTAGCCTGATGCGTCGGACGCTGCTGATGCTTGTGCCGGTCGAGGTCAAAAAAAGGCCCTGGCGGGAGGTGTTTCGCCAGGGCCGGCCTAACTTTATAACTGCCAGCCGTAAGCGATGCCGAAGGAGTCCTGCTTCATTTTCAGGTTCACGTTACCGCCGCCGAATGCCGCCGGAATCGCGCCCGGGCCATCCACATCATTGCTGAAGGCATGCACATAGCTGAAAGACACTTCGCCATTGTTGTTGGGCAGCTTGTAGGTGCCGCCCAGCGTCAGGTGGTCCTGCACCACGCCGGGGGCCAGCGTGTTGAACAGCGCTTCCGTGCCGGGGATGGGCTGCTCCGCATGGTCATAACCGGCACGCACGGTGAGTGCGTCGTTCACGGCATAACTGGCGCCCAGTTTGTAGGCGTTGATGTCGCGCCAGCCGAAGCCGGGACCGCTACTGGAACCGAGGTTGCCGGGGAAGAATGCGCCATTCCACTGGCTCAGGGTGTTGCCGATGGAATCCACGTCGCTGTAGAAGTAGCGCTGGATGTCAAACGCCAGCGTCAACTGCGGTGTAGCCTTCACGGCAATACCGATGGCGGCGGTGGCGGGGGCATCCATGTTGCCTTCACCGGCAAACAGGCCTTTGTATTTGTCGAACTTCTCGAAATAGGTCTTGGTCTGGTAAGTCGCGCCCAGCGTGACGGTGTCGGTCACCTGGCCGATCCAGCCGAAATGCAGGCCGATGCCGTAGGCGTCGTCATGCCCCAGCCCGGTCACGTTGGCCGCGGAAGCGGAGATGCCGGTGAAATTCTCGATGCCCTGTGCCTTGAAGCGCTGGTAGCCCAGGTTGATGGCCACGCCAACTGATTGGCTGGGGGTGATTTTCCAGGTCACGGTCGGCGCCACGAACAGCTGGATGTAATCGATGCCCGACTTGATGCCGTTGCCGCCATTGAGCAGGGGGATGCCGCCATTCTCGTAGGAGGTGTTCATGCCGCCGTTGCCGTAAACGCTCACCCCCAGGGTCAGCTGGTCGTTGATGACCTTGTTGTAGCCGAATTCCGGGATGAAGAAATCCTCCCTGGCATTGCCGCTGAAGGTGCCGTTGATGCCGGGGCCGGGGTTGCCGGAAATCGTCGTTTCGCGGTCGGGACGGAACCAGGTCAGCCCAAGATCCAGGCGGTCGCCCACCAATGCCATTCCGGCCGGGTTGGTTGCCGCGGCCAACGCGTCTTGTGGCAGGGCAACGCCCACGCCACCCATGCCTTGCGACTTGACGCCGTAACCATGGGAAAAATAGCCATTGGTGGCGAAGGTCGGGGTGGCAAAAGCAGTGGCTACGATGCCGCTGATCAGGCTGCGACGGAGGTGTTTCATGAAAAATCCTTTTCTGCGATGAATGACATATTTATAAAATCTTTGCGATGGATACGCCGGTTGCCTTGAACAGCGCCAGGGTGTCGCTGCCGACATGCAGGCCGAGTTCGTTGAGGGATTGGGTGACAACCACGGCGGTCACCGTGCCTGCGGGAGTCTCAACATCCACTTCGGAGAGCACATCGCCAAAGTTGATGGCGCTGATGCGCCCCGGAAATTGGTTGCGTGCGTTAATACCGTGGATGCTCATGCTGTTCCTGCCCTTTGCGGATCAAAATCAGGAGGTACTATAAAACAGCATTTATATGCGTAAAAAGAATGAATTGTTATTTATATATCTATTTTCGGAATAAATAGGCGCTAAGAAGCCCTGCGCGCGGGCGTGGCGCGCAGGATTTATGCGCTGGCCGACCAGCGGCGGTGCAACTCGCGCGCCAGCCAATCCAATGTAAAACCTATGGCGCCGATGATGACAATGGCGGCCATCAGTTCGGAATAAGCCAGGCGGTCGCGCGTATCGAGGATGAAATAACCCAGGCCGGAATTGATGCCCAGCATTTCACACGGTACCAGCACGATCCACAGGATACCGATGGCAAGGCGGACACCGGTGAGGATATGGCCGACAATACCGGGCAGGATGACCTGGAACAGCAGTTCGGACCGGGTGGCGCTGAGGCTGCGGGCCAGTTGCAGCCAGCTGTTGTCGAGATGGCGCACGCCGGCGGCGGTGTTGAGCAAGATCGGCCACACCGCGGCAAACGACAGCAGGAAATAAATCGGCGCATCGCCCACGCCCAGGATCATCACCGCAATCGGCATCCATGACAGCGGGGAGATCATGCGCAGGAACTGGAAGGCGCCGCCGGTCGCCGCTTCGAAACGTTTGGAAACGCCAACGGCAATCCCGATCGGAACGCCGATGGCGAGCGCAATCAATAACCCCACCAAAACACGCCGCAGGCTGGCACCGATGTGATGCAGCAAGGCGTTGTCACCGGCCAGTTTCACCAGGCTGTTCAACGCGTTGGCCGGTTCCAGCATCTGTGCCAGTGCCACCTGTTCTTTCAGCAAGTGGACGCCGATGGCCCAAATAACCACCACCACCAGCAGGCCGGTGGTGGTGAGGGCCGTCTGCGCGGCATAACGCGAAATAATGGGGCGGTATTTCTCCATGTTTAACCGGCCAGGATTTCCTGACGGGTGAAGCTGTCCGGGAAGCCGAACGTTTTCAGGCCGCCCACTTTCTGGATGGAGTTTTTCACGAAGCGGTCATCCACCAGGTCTTTCGCTACCCAGGCCGGGTCGAGCGCGTTCAGGAACGCGGTGTCGCCTTCGACCTTGGTGTTCTTCAGCAGCTTGACCAGGGTTTCCGTATAGGTGGGGAACGGGTAGGGCTGGAAGTCGATGCGCTCTTCCTTCCACTCCGGGTGGCGGATCGCGCCGGAAGCCTGGTACAGCTTGCTTTGTGCAGCGTCGGGTTCCAGCACCCGTGCCAGTGTTTCATAAGCGTGCGGGGTGTATTTGCCCACGCCGTCCTTGGCCAGCAGGTGCGCGGTTTCGGCGCGGTTGTCCTGCACCCAGGCCTGGGCCTTGACGATGCTGTTGACCACTTTTTGCGACCACTCCGGGCGCTGGTTGAGGTCGCTCTCGTTCATGAACACCACGCAACAAGCGTGGTTCTTCCACACGTCGCCGGTAAAGCGCAGCACCTTGCCGACTTTCAGCAGTTCGGCACCGGCGTTGAACGGTTCGGCGACGATGAAGCCGGCGATCTGTTTGTTCGCCAGCGCCGGCGTCATGTCGGAGGGCGCCAGCACCACCAGCTTGACTTCATTGGCAGCCGGGGTCGCCTGCGCCTTGGTGATGGCCTGCAGGCCGTTCTGCTGGAACAGGTGTTGCAGCACGACGTTGTGCATCGAATACCAGAACGGCACGGCCACGGTTTTGCCGCCCAGATCCTTGATGTTGTTGATTTCGGGCGATACGGTCAGGGCCGAGCCGCCGACGTGGTTCCATGCCACCACGCGGGCCGGCACCTTGCTGCTGTAACGCGCCCACACGGTAATCGGCGACAGCAGGTGCACGACGTTGACCTGGCCGGATATGAACGCTTCCACGATCTGCGCCCAGCTGCGGAACAGCTTGGGCTGCTCCACTTCCAGCCCTTCGGCCTGGTAAAAACCTTTCTGGTGGGCGACCAGCAGCGGCGTGGCGTCGGTGATCGGCAGATAGCCGATGCGCACCGGTGCATTGGGCTCGCTGGCGGCCCGCGCCAGGCCGGATTGCAACAAGGGTAAAGCGCCGCCAGCGGTCAGCATGGCGCTCAGTTTCAGGAATTCGCGGCGTGAATTGATCGGATCATGAGACATGGTCATACTCCTTGTAGAGACAGTGAAGGTGATAAGGAAACATCGGGAATAAAACTGCCGGGAGGGTGGCGCAAGGTTCCCATGATGGAAATCCGCAGCTCGGCCAGTTCGCGCAGGGCCTCCTCCCTGGGCTCGGGGATATCCACCCGCCATTCGCCCAACAGGCGTCCCGGACTACCGCCCAGCAGCAGCACGCGGTCGGCCAGCAGCAATGCTTCATCAATGTCATGGGTGACAATCAGCGCGCTCATCGCGTGGCGCTGCACCACCCGGCGCAGCAGGTGCTGCATGTCTTCGCGGGTGACTTCGTCGAGCGCGCTGAACGGTTCGTCCAGCAGCAGGATCCTGGGCTGGCGCGCCAGTGCCCGCGCCAATGCCGCGCGTTGCGCCATGCCGCCGGATAATTCGGAGGTGCGATGGTGCAGCGCCGCGCTCAAACCGACTTCCGCAATCGCGTCGCGCACCCGTTGCCGGCGGTTGTCGGCACTCAATACCGGCTGGTGCTTGAAATCCAGGCCGAATGCCACGTTCTGCTCCAGGTTGAGCCAGGGCAGCAGGCAAGGGTTCTGGAACACGAACGCCAACTCCGGGTGCGGGCCGGTGAGCGTTTCCCCATGTACCAGCACTTCGCCCCTGGCCGTGCTCTGCAAGCCGGCCAGCACGCGCAGCAGCGAGGATTTTCCGACGCCGCTTTTGCCGACCAGGGCAACAATCTCCCCTGCCTGCAACGCAAACGAAAAGTTCTCCAGCACCGGTGTCCTGGCTGACGCATAGCTCAGGGTGATGTGTTTTGCCTGCAGTACCACGTCTTGCCCTGGCGTACTCATGCGACCAGGCGGCCTGCTTCCGGCAGGCTGGATTCCAGGTTATGGATTTCTCGCTTCAGGTGTTTCAGCGCCGGGGTGACAATGGCGACAAACATTGCCTCGCGCAGGCGACGCTGCGCCGGATGCACCATCAGGTAACCCTTGGCGCCGGCATGCAGCAGGGCGGCGTTGGCGGCGCTCAGGCTGAGTTCGGATGCCGCGGCGCGCAGCTTCAGCACGTCCAGCACCGGTGCGTCGCCAGCGTCTGCCGCTGCCGCCAGCTGTGCGGCACGCTGGCGCGCGGCAGCGAGGTGTGCGCCGAGATCGGGTGCCTGGTCGTCGAGAAAGCCGTTGACGTGCCCATGCGTCCTGGCCGCGTCGGTGATCACTTGCAGGCAACCTTCGATCACGCCGAAACCGATGCCCAGCTGCCCCAGGATGAACCCCGGCTTGATGCGCTGGATGTAGGACTGGAAGGCTTCCGGCGCGGCGATCACAACATCGTCGCTGACAAAGGCGTTATTGAAGCGGCAATTGAACGTGCGCGTGCCTTCCATGCCGGAGAACGCCGGACATTTGCCCAGCTTGAGGCCATCCATGGAACCGTGCGCCAGGAACATGACGTAGCCGCCGTCCTCCAGCGCGGCCGACACGCCGAACACGTGATCCTCGCCGATGTTGGAAACCCAGGGCAGGGTGCCGTTGACGAGATAGCCGCCATCCTGGCGTTTGGCTTTGAGGTTGATCGGCTCGATGCCGCACAAATGTTTCATGGTGTTGGACATGCCAGTGCCGGCCAGTTGCTCGCCACGGGTGATAGCCGGCAGGTAGCGCTCGCGCAACGACTGATTGGCGGAATGTCGCAAATACCAGGCACAGGTGCTCTGGCACCAGGTGAGGAAAGCTGTTGCGCCGCACACTGCGCCAACGGCATCAGTCACCGCAATCTGCGTGGCCAGACCCAGGTCCAGCCCACCATCCTCCCCGGACACCGCGGCGCCATATCCGCCCGCCGCGCCCAGGCTGCGCATGAAAGCTTCCGGGTAGATGCCGTCCTGGTCGATGGCATGCACCTGCGGCGCCAGGTCGGACTGCGCCAACGCCGCAACCCGTGCCAGCAGGGCGTTGTGTGCCGGCGTGGTCACGCGCCTTTCCCCGTCGCTGATCATGTCGCTATTCTCCTTAGGCGGCCGGCGTCCAGCGGTAGGCTTCCAGTTCCGGGTTGAGCGGCGTCCCGGCCAGGTTGTTGGCGAAATTGCACAAGGTGGCCAGGCTGACGCCCAGCACCACTTCCAACGCTTGCTGATGGGTAAAGCCGGCAGCCAGGAAATCCTTGAACCCGGCATCGTCCACCCGGCCGCGATACTGGATGACGGCCAGGGTAAACAGCGCGAGCGCATTCAGGCGGGGATCGGCGATGGCGTGGCTCAAGCGCAGGGCCTCGATGGTTCGTTCCGGCAGTTGCGCCTTGTTCCTGGCAATCGCGGTATGGCCGGCCACGCAGAAGGTGCAGCCGTGGGTGGTTGCGGCGGTGAGTTGCACCACCTCGCGTTCCTGCAGCGACAGGGAGCTGCGGGCATTGATCCCGGAGACGGTCTGGTAGGTTTCCAGTGCGGTCGGGGCATTTGCCAGCAAACCGATCAGGTTGGGGATGTAGCCGTTGTTGGCCAGCGCGGTCTGGACGCCGGCGCGGGCCGCCTCCGGGGCGCTGGTGTCGGTATGGATGATAAATCGTGACATGGTGTTGGTTTTTTGTTGTGTTGATCAAATCAAGGGCGCAATTCTAGGCGCGCCCATATGAGTTATAAAATAATAAGTACGCATATTCTTATTCCTTGGAGGAATATGTTTTACCCGTGCCAACCCGTTAAATATCGAGTTTCAGCACGCGCGCGGCATTCTGGTACAGCACCTTGTCCAGCACTTCTTCCTTGAAGCCCAGGTTGAGGAAATCCTCCACGGTCTGCCCCATGGCGCGAAACGGGTAGGAGGTGGCGAACAGCAGTTGCTCGCGCAGGAAACCGTTGGCCGCTTCGACGTACAGGCTGCCGCCGGGCAGGAAGATGTACATGTCCGGCACCAGGTGGACATTCTCGTGACGGAAGGCGACGCCGATGATTTCGTTCACGTAGGGCCAGAAGCCGTGGTAGCAGACGATGGGTAGCGTGGGGAAATCGCGCGCGACATTGCCGACGGCCACCGGGTTGGTGTAGTCCAGGCTGGGCGAGGTCGGGCCGGACATCAGGAACAGCGGGACGCCCAGCTGCGCGCAGGCGTCATACACCGGGTAGTTGGAGCGGTCGTCCGCATGTGCCGGGGGACTGCCGAAACCCGGCTCGATATTGATGCCGACCAGCTTCAGTTCCTTGATGGCGCGCTCGATGTTGTCCAGGGCGTCCGGGCGCCGTGGGTTCACCGAACCGACGCCGATCAGTTCCGGGTAAGGGTTCGTGAGTTCGGCGATGGTTTCATTGGGGATTTTCAGCGATGGCGTATCGCGCCCCACCACCACCGCGGCGGTGATGCCGACCTCGCGCACTTCCTCAACGAAGGCGTCTATGGTGCTGGAACGGGTGAAATGTGCATCGTCCTTCGAGCCGGTGCGGCGGTTCAGCCATTTGGCGGTTTCGAATGCCCTGGTGCCCGGGGTGGCGCCGTAAAAGTCGTGCAGGAACGACGGCCTGCTCCTCAAATCGATAATTTTTCTTGTCATGTAGGTTCCTGTGATTAACTCAGTTGTGAGGCGATGCGTCCGTAAGCCAGGCGGGCGGCCTTGCGCACGTCCGGGTCGGGGTCGTCCAGTACGACTTCCAGTCCCGCGGCGGCGGCCGGATTGGCGATTTCTCCCAGTGCCAGCGCCACCTCCTTGCGCAGGTTGCTCATGGGGTGGGTGAGCGCCTCAACCAGCGGCGCCACTGCGCGGTCGTCCCGGAGTCGGCCCAGGCTGCGCGCGGCCTTCAGCCGGACCTGCCAGAAGCTGTCTTGCAGCGCCGCGATCAGCGCCGGCACCAGCTCGCGCAGGCCCAGCTTGCCGGCAACGGTGGCGGCCTCCTCGCGCACCAGCCAGTCGCTATCCGTCAGCGCATTTTCCATGGCGGGCAGGGTGGAGGCATCGCTGGCGAAGCCCAGTGCGCCGATGGCTGCGCGCCGCACTTCGGCGTCATTGTCACTACCGGCCAACGCCACCAGTCGCGGCAGCGCGGCGGGAGCCTTGAGCCAGCCCAGCACGGCCACGGCTTCGCGGCGCACGCTGGCATTGGCGTCGGCCAACGCCTGGATGGCAGGGGCTTCGGCGGCAGGCAGCCGCAGTTCGCGCAAGGCGCGGAAAATCGCGCTGCGCACTTCGGCATCGGCGTGGGCGGCGTGTTGCAGCAGCAGCGTGCCGATGGCGGTGTTTTTTACCGCGCTCAATGACAGGGCGGCAGCTTCGCGCACTTCTTTGGCTGCGTCCTGCAACGCGCCCAGCAAGCCCGTGACAACCTCCGGGCTGTCTTGCGCTTCAAGCAGTTTTGCGGCTTCCAGCCGCACTTCGGCAGCCGGGTCGGCGAGGGCGCCGACCAGATAAGGTTCCGCTTCGTCCGGGTCGATTTCGTCCAGCAGGTCGATCAGCGCGATGCGACGCACGGTGGCATCGGTACTGGACAGGCGGGCGGCCAGCTGCGGCGGCAGGGATGACAATAATTCGGCATTCATGGCGCTCACCGCAGCAGATAGGGAATATCGACGCGAATGGCCTGGGTCGGACAGTCCTTTTCGCAGGGCAGGCAGTACCAGCATTCGTCGTATTTCATGGCGGCCTTGCCGGTGGCCGGGTCAATGACCAGCACGTCCAGCGGGCAGACGTCGATGCAGACGGTGCAGCCCTTGTCGGCAATGCAGCTGTCGAGATTGACTTTGACGGGAAAGTCGATGGTGTTAGTCATGGATTTCCTTATGCGGTAACGGTTTCCGGCCGTATGCGCAGGTGTTGATAGATGAATTTTTCGGCTTCTTGCGGCTCGACCAGGTAGGGCTCCAGCGCGCGCTTGAACACGGTCATGCGGCCATCCGCGCCCTTTTTGACCTGGACGTGGACGCGCCACTCGTCGTTGTCCTGCTCGGGGTAATCCTGGCGCTGGTGGTACAGCCCCCAGCGGCTTTCGGTGCGATACAGCGAGGCGCGGGCGGCCATTTCCGCGCAGTCGAGGATGAAGCGGACTTCCGCCGCGCGCATCAGTTCGTGCGGGTTGGAGGCAACGATCTGGTCAATATCCCTGCGGATTTCCTCGAAGCGCGCCAGGCCGATTTCCATGCGGCGGGTGACCTTGGGCGGTTGCAGGTAATCGTTCACCAGGCGGCGCAGCTTGTATTCCACCTGCGACGGCGGCAGGCCGTGTTGACGCGCCAGCGGCGCAAAGATGCGCTTGCGTTCGGCTTCCACCTGAACTTCGTCCACCTCACCCAGTTCAGTCGCGGCGCAGTATTCCGCCGCCGATTCGCCGGCCAGGCGGCCGTAGACAAAAGCCCCCAGCATGTAGTTGTGCGGCACGCAGGCCAGGTCGCCGGCGGCGTACAGGCCGGGCACCGTGGTTTCGGCACGTTCGTTCACCCACACGCCGGAAGCGCTGTGGCCGCTGCACAGGCCGATTTCGGAAATGTGCATTTCCACCATGTCGCGGCGGTAGTCGGTGCCGCGCCCTTCGTGGAAGCGTCCGCGGCTGGGGCGTTCGTTGCCGTGCAGGATGGTTTCGATGTTGGTGATGGTTTCTTCCGCCAGGTGGTTGACCTTGAGGAATACCGGGCCTTTGCCGCCGGCCAGTTCATCGTGGAATTCCTGCATCATCTGGCCGCTCCAGTAGTCGGATTCGATGAAGCGCTCACCCTTGGCATTGGCGGTGTAGCCGCCCATCGGGCCGGTGACGTAGGCACAGGCCGGGCCGTTATAGTCTTTTATCAAGGGATTGATCTGGAAGCATTCGATGCCGGACAGTTCCGCCCCGGCGTGGTAGGCCATGCTGTAGCCGTCGCCGGCATTAGTGGGGTTCTCGTAGGTGCCGAACAGGTAGCCGGAAGCGGGCAGGCCCAGGCGCCCGGCGGCCCCGGTGCATAGGATCACCACCTTGGCGCGGATGACGTTGTATTCCCCGCTGCGACAGTCGAACGACAGCGCGCCCGCCACCTTGCCCTCGTCATCGAGCAAAATGCGGGTGGCCACCAGTCTATTGGTGATGATGACGCGGTTCTGCTTGAGTTTTCGATACAGCACTTTCTTGACGTCGTGGCCTTCGGGCATGGGCAGCACGTAGGTGCCGACGTGGTGCACTTTCCTGACTGCGTAATCGCCGTTTTCGTCTTTCTCGAACTTGACGCCCCAACTGTCCAGTTCCTCGATCATGGCGTAGCTGTTGTTGGCGTAGGCGAACAGGGTTTTCTGGTTGACGATGCCGTCGTTGGCCACGGTGATTTCGCGCACGTATTGCTCTGGCGTGGCATAGCCGGGGATGACGGCGTTGTTGAGGCCGTCCATGCCCATGGAAATGGCGCCGCTGCGCTTGACGTTGGCTTTTTCCAGCAGCATTACCTTCAGCTCCGGGTTTTTCTGCTTGGCCTTGATGGCGGCCATCGGCCCGGCGGTACCGCCGCCGATGACCAGTACATCCACTGTAGTGAGTTGCGTCATGAGATTCCTTCAGGAGTAAGAGGTGGGTGTCGGGTAAACACCGTTGAGCGCCCAGTTGCCGAGGTCGCGCAATTTGTAATCGAGCGGGTCATGCAAGGTATGGGTGCGCGCGTTGCGCCAGAAACGGTCGAGGCCGAGCGCTGCACTGGTGGCGCCGGCACCGGCCGCGTCGAACAGTTGCGAGCCGATATCCAGGCTGGCGCGGTGTGCCAGAACCTTGGCCTCCGCCACGGCAATGGCCACTTCGCCGCGCTCGCTTTCGTTGAGGGCGGGGCCCTTGTTCCAGGCGGCGTCGAGTTTGTCCGCCGTGGCATCGGCGAACACCGTGGCGGTGCGCAGTTGCAGCCAGAGTTCGGCGAAGCGTTGCAGGATGTACGGGTCCTGCGCCGCGCTGCCGACGCCGGAATTGACCCAGGGCCTGCGCTTGGTGAGCACGTACTCGCGCGCGGCGGAAAACGCGCCGTGCGCGAGCCCTAAATAAATGTTGACCAGGATGGATTGCGCCAGGCAGGCGCGCAGGCTGGCAAACGGGCTGCCGTTCGGCCCCGGCTCCAGCAGCAATTCGTCTTGCGCGATAAACACGTTGTCGAAGCGCACCGTGCCGCTGTCGGTCTGGCGCTGGCCGATGGCATCCCAGTCGGTATCGATCGCCACGCCCTGGCGATCCGCCGGGATGGCGCCTACCAGAAACCTGCCGTCCGGCAGGTGTGCCGACACCAGCAGCCGGTCGGCGCCAAGCGCGCCGGAGCAGAAGCTTTTCAAGCCGTTGACCAGGATGCCGTCATCCACTGCGGCGGCGATACTGCGATTGTCGGCCGGGTTCAGCGCATTGCCCCAGAACCAGTTGTGCGACACGGTCTGGGTGAGCAGTTCCTGCTGCTGCTGCGCGCTGCCGAAAAAAATGATGCTGGCGACTTGCAGGTGCTGGAAGGCGAACAGGTGGGCCAGCGAACTGTCGGCTTCGGCAATGCGCCGTACCACGGCAAGCGTGGTGCGCCAGTTTTGCCCCAGGCCGCCGAGCTGGCGCGGGATGGCCAGCGCCAGCAGGCCGCTGGCGCGGATCAGTTCGCGTTCAGCCGCCGCATGGCCGCCGGCCTTGTCGCGCTGCACCGCGGTGGCGGCGAGTTGCGCGCCGAGCAGCGCGGCCTGTTCTTCGATGTTGAATGCAACCGAACTCATGTCCTATACCACGTGCACGTCGTGCAGCGCCTCGAATACCGTGGCGCGTTGCGCCAGCAATGCCGGGGTTTCGCGTTCGCGCGGCTTGGGCAGCGCGATGCCGATGTCGGATACCACGGTACCGGGCTGGTTGCCGATCACTACCACGCGGTCGCTGAGGAACACCGCCTCATCCACGTCGTGAGTGACCAGCAGGATGGTGATGCCGTGCACCTTGGCGATGTTGGCCAGCAGGTCCTGCAAGCGGATGCGGGTGAACGCGTCCACCGCGCTGAATGGCTCGTCCAGCAGCAATACCTTTGGGTGCCGGTACAGGCCGCGCGCAATCGCCACGCGCTGCGCCTGGCCGCCGGAGAGTTGCTTGGGCAGCGCCTGGTCGAAGCCGGTCAGGCCGACTTCGGCCAGCAGTTCGGCGGCGCGGGCATCGTCATGGCCGACCTTGCCGATATCGAAGGATATGTTGTCCGCCACGTTGAGCCAGGGGAACAGCCGCGGCTCCTGGAAGATGAAGCCGATGTCTTGCGTCACGCCGGACAGTTTCACCCCGTCCAGATGCACCGAACCGCTGTAGTCATGCTCCAGGCCGGAGACGATGCGCAGCAGCGTGCTTTTTCCGCAACCGCTGGCACCGATCAGGCTGACGATTTCGCCCCGGGCGACGGCAAGCTGGACGCCTTCCAGCACCACCTTGCTGCCGAACGTTTTTCGGCTGACGCGGATATCCAGATGAGTCATGATCTGTTCTGTTTCTTGCGGGTTTCCAGCGTGTCGCGCCAGTACAGGCTGCGCACCTCGATGGCATGCACGATCGAATCGCTGGTCTTGCCCAGCAGGGCGATCAGGAAAATGGCGGCGATCACGATGTCCGGGCGCCCGGTTTCGCGGCCATCGGAAAGCAGGTAGCCCAAGCCCTTGGCGGCGGCGATGAGTTCGGCGGCGACCAGGAACATCCACGCCAGGCCCAGCGCGGTGCGCAGGCCGGTGAATATCGAGGGCAGCGACGCGGGCAGCAGGATGCGGCGCGCCAGTTCGAATTTGTTCAGGCCGTGGATTTCGCCAACTTCGATCAGCTTGCGGTCCACGTTCTGGATGCCGCATACCACGTTCAGGTAGACCGGGAAGAAAGCGCCCAGCGCGATCATGGTGATCTTGGGCGTTTCGTCGATGCCGAACCACAGCAGCAGCAATGGCACCCACGCCAGGCTGGGCACGTTGCGCAACGCCTGGAACGTCGGGTCCACCAAATCTTCGAACGTGCGGCTCAAGCCGACCGCCACCGCGACCAGCAAGCCCAGCACCGCGCCGATGGCAAAACCGACGCCGACGCGCGCCAGGCTGACGCCGATGTGTGCCCACAGGCCGTCTTGCGCCAGTTGCCACAGCGTGCTGGCGATTTCGCTGGGCGGCGGCAACAGGCGCGCCTGCACCCAGCCCTGCCGCGCGGCAATTTCAAAAAAACCGAGCAGCAGAACAGGCAGCAACAAACCGCGCAATGCGCGGTCCGCCCTGCCGCCGATCCACCCCGCCGGGAAAAGTTTCCTGACGGGCCGAGCGGTTGCATCCACTTTTTGTAAAGTTAATGTTTCACTCATGGTCGGCTACTGGTTATTTGATGACCGTTTGCACGAAGCTGGGGTCAATCAGGTCGTTGATGACCTTGTTCAGGTCGGTATCCGGCTTGACCAGCGCTTCATCCAGCAGGATCGGTGCGGCTTCGCGCAGGGCGTCCGCATGCTCCTTGCCGATGCGCGGGTTGGAGAAGTCGGTGCGTTCGCCGAGTTGCAGCTTGGCTACGTCGAGTGTGATCTTGGCTTCTTCAGACTGGATTTTGGCCGCCTCTTCCGGATGCTCGATGATCCATTTACGTGCCTTTTCATAGGCCTTGATCACCGTGCGTACCTGTTCCGGATGCTGCTTGGCAAAGGTTTCGTTGACGTTGAGGAAGCCGTAGGTGTTGAATGCCACGTTGCGGTAGATCAGCTTGGAACCGGCTTGCAACTGGCTGCTGGCGAGATGTGGGTCCAGCCCGGCCCAAGCGTCCACGCGGCCTTGTTCCAGTGCGGCACGGCCATCGGCATGCTGCAGGTGCACGATTTCCACGTCGGACTTTTTCAAGCCGAATTTATGCAGGCTGCGCAGCAGGAACAGGTAAGGGTCGGTGCCCTTGGTGGCGGCGATTTTCTTGCCTTTCAGGTCTTGCACGCTCTTGATGGCGGAGTCCTTGCCGACTGCCAGTGCGGTCCACTCCGGGCGGGAATACACGTATACCGCCTTGATCGGGTTGCCATTGGCCTTGGACAGCAGGGCGGCCAGGCCGGCGGTGCTGCCGAAATCCACGCTGCCGCCATTCAGGTATTCCAGCGCGCGGTTGCTGCCGGCGCTCAGCACCCATTTCACCTGCACGCCGGAAGGTTTCAATTCCTCTTCCAGCCAGCCAAAGCGCTTCAATACCAGGCTGCTGGGCGAGTAATAGGCGTAGTCAACGCGGATTTCCTTGAGTGGTTCGGCCGCAACGGCAGAACCGGAGAACCATGCGGCGCCAAGCGCCAGGATGGAGAGAACGAATTTATTCATGAAGAAGTTTCCTTGATTAATGGAGTTCAAAAACAGTGCGTAGCCTTGAACGGTCTACAGCATGGCTTGTGAGCGTTGTTCTTGTTCATCATGAATGTGTCCTGTTGGTATTGTTGTTGGGTGGCGCAATGCGCTGCTTCTTGTTTACACGGTAGCCAGCGCAATTTCGTTGGCTTTCACCACCGCCAGCACTTCGGAGCCGACTTCAAAGCCGTATTCCTCCACGGTACGGGCGGATACGGTGGCAGTGACAGTGCCGTGGACGGTCTCAACCTGAATCTCGGATAACACCGGGTCGCCGGTGATGATGGCGGAGATGTGCCCCTTGAATTGGTTGCGCGATACCACTTCCTCGATGCCCATCACCCTGGCCAGTACCTGGCCTTCCAGCGCGGCAAATTCCGGGGTGCCGCGTTCACGCCGGCGCGGCAGGTCAACTTTCAGGTCCAGCTTGATGGCGCCGTGCTCGATCAGCACTACCCGGTCGGCGAGCGCGATGGCTTCGGGTACGTCGTGCGTCACCAGCAGCGCGGTAAACCCTTTGTCCAGCCACAAGCGCTCGATCAGGCGCTGCATTTCGATGCGCGTGAGCGCGTCCAGCGCGCCCAGCGGCTCGTCCAGCAGCAGCAGGCGCGGTTCGTGCACCAGTGCCCGGGCCAGGGCCACACGCTGGCGTTGCCCGCCAGACAGTGCGGCGGGCCATTCGTTGGCGCGGTCGGCCAGGCCGACCTGGCTCAGTGCTTGTGCAGCGGCTTCGCGCCAATTGCCTTCCAGGCCGAGGCCGACGTTTTCGATGACGGTGCGCCACGGCAACAGGCGCGAATCCTGGAACATGATGCGGATGTCGGGGTTGATGCCTTGCAGGTGCTTGCCATCGAGGTCGAGAAAGCCGCTGGTGGCCTGGTCAAGACCTGCCAGCAGCCGCAGCAGGGTGCTTTTGCCGCAACCGCTGTGGCCGACGATGGCGACGAACTCGCCCGACTGGATGGACAGGTCCAGATCGCGCAGCACATGGCGGTCGCCGAACTGCTTGTTGATGTTGGCAGCATGTACGGCCACACCGTGGCGCTTGGTGCTGACGCTATCGAGGGTGTTGATTTTGGTCGGATTGGTGCTCATGGTGATCTCCAGGTTATGCCTTGTGATAGCCCGCATGCCACTTGAGCCAGCGCCGCTCCAACTGGTTGGCCAGTTGGTCGGACACGATACCCAGCAGGGCATAAATGGTGATGCCCAGCACCACGACGTCGGTTTGCAGGAATTCGCGGGCGTTCATCGTCATGTAGCCGATGCCTTCGCTGGAGGCGATGGTTTCCGCCACCACCAGGAACAGCCACATATAGCCCAGCGACAGGCGCAGGCCCACCAGGATGGAGGGCAGCGCGCCGGGCAGGATGACCTGGCGGAACAGGCCCCAGCGCGACAGGCCGTAGACCCCGCCCATTTCGATCAGGCCCTTGTCCACCGAACGCAGGCCGTGATAGGTATTGATGTAGAGCGGGAAAAATACCGACAGCGAGACCAGGAAAATCTTGCCGCCTTCATCGATGCCGAACCACAGGATCACCAGCGGGATAATGGCCAGCAACGGGACATTGCGGATCATCTGGATGGTGGAATCGAGCAGGCTCTCTGCGGTGCGGGATAACCCCGTAATCAGACCCAGCGAAAAGCCGATGCTGCCGCCGATGGCAAGACCCGTCAGCGCACGGCGCGTACTGACCAGCAGGTGATGCCACAGTTCGCCGGAAGTTGCCACGCTGATGCCCGCCTTGACCACATCCAGCGGTGCCGGCATGGTGCGGGAGGTGATCCACCCGATCTGTGCCAGCGTCTGCCAGACGACGAGGATGACGATGGGCAGCAGCCAGGTAAGCAGTTTCTGCTGATCAAATTTCAGGGTCTTGATTGCCACGTTGCTCTCCTTAGCTCTGCGAAACCTTGGGCAGTTCCTGCGGCAGATGCTCGTTGGCGACCAGTTCGCCGAACGGGCTGACGTGCGCGGCACCCACCGGCTTGTGCTGGGCAACCGGCAGCAGCGGGAACAGCAGTTCCGCCACGCGGTAGGCTTCTTCCAGGTGCGGGTAGCCGGACAGCACGAAGGTTTCGATGCCGATGTCGCGATATTCCAGCAGGCGGTCGGCCACTTCCTGCGGACTGCCAACCAGTGCCGTACCGGCACCGCCGCGCACAAGGCCAACGCCGGCCCACAGGTTGGGGGCGATTTCCAGGTTTTCGCGCTTGCCGTTGTGCAGGCGACGCATGCGTGCCTGGCCTTCGGAATCGAAATGGGCGAAGGATTTGTTGGCAGCTTCGATGGTGGCGTCGTCCACGTAGCGGATCAGGTCGTCCGCGGCAGACCATGCTTCCTCGGCGGTTTCGCGCACGATGATATGGATGCGCAGGCCGAATTTGACGGTGCGTCCTTGTGCTTCGGCACGCTTGCGCACGTCATCGATTTTCTCCTTGACCGCAGCGACTGGTTCGCCCCAGGACAGGTAATGATCAACCTGCTTGGCGGCCAGGTCATGGGCGGCGTTGGATGAACCGCCGAAGTACAGCGGCGGATGCGGTTGCTGGATGGATGGGAATACCTGGCGGGCGCCCTTGACCTTGATGTGCTTGCCCTCGAAATCAACGGTCTTGCCGGCCAGCAGGTCGCGCCAGACGGTGAGGAATTCATCGGCGGCGACATAACGCTCGTCGTGATCGAGAAAGATGCCGTCGGCGGCCAGTTCGCTGGGGTCGCCGCCAGTGACCACGTTGATCAGCAGTCGTCCGCCGGACAGGCGGTCGAAGGTTGCCGCCATGCGTGCGCCGGTGGTGGGGGAGACGATACCGGGGCGCAGGGCCACCAGGAATTTCAGGTTGGTAGTGACGGGTGCTAATGTGGAGGCCACGATCCATGCGTCCTCGCAGGAGCGTCCGGTAGGTACCAGCACGCCGCCGTAGCCCAGTTCGTCAGCGGCTTGGGCAATCTGCTTCAGGTAAGCATGGTTGACGGCGCGCGCGCCTTTCTGGGTGGCAAGGTAGTGACCGTCGCCGTGCGTGGGCAGAAACCAGAAAATGTTCATAATGTGTCCTCCGTTGTTGCGGTTGGTTATCGTTGAGCCAGGTAAGCGGCTAGCCCGGATGTTTAAGCAACCTTGGAATCAAGTCGCTTAAACATTCAGTTTAGAAAGGGGCCGGAAGCCCAGCCCCTTTCGCCTTGCGCAGATGTTTACTTCTTTGCGCTAGTGGTTTTTGGTGTCCACACGACTGACTTGACGTCCAGTTTCTTCGGGATCAGATTCAGTTCGGTGAAGGTGTCGGCGATGCGCTGCTGTGCCGCTACCACATCGTCGTTCAGATAGTTCACGCCATGGCCTTCGCGGGTGAGCGCGCGCTCGGTGGTGGCTACGTCCAGGCCGGCCAGCGGTGCCAGTGCGACAGCCGCGTCGTGCGGGGATTTCTGGACCCACTCGTCCACCTTCTTGATTTCGTCGAACACGGCGGCAATCACTTCAGGGTGGCGGTTGCCGTAGGTCTTTTCGCTCAGGTAGAACTGGTGGTTGTCAACGACGCCTTTGCCATCAGCCAGGACACGCGCGCCGATTTGTACTTCGGCTGCGGACAGGAACGGCTCCCAGATCACCCAGGCATCCACGCTGCCGCGCTCGAATGCGGCACGCGCATCGGCAGGCTTGAGGTAGGAAACCTTGATGTCCGAATACTTCAGGCCGGCTTTTTCCAGCGCCTTGACCAGCAGGTAGTGGACGTTGGAGCCCTTGTTGAGAGCGACGTTCTTGCCCTTCAGGTCCGCCACGGATTTGATGGGAGAGCCCTTGGGCACAACAATCGCTTCCGCCGTGGGCGCTGGAGGCTCGTAGCCGATATAGTTCAGGTTGGCGCCAGCGGCTTGTGCGAACACCGGTGGGGTTTCGCCGGTGGTGCCGAAGTCGATGCTGCCGACGTTCAGGCCTTCCAGCAGTTGCGGACCGGCGGGGAACTCAGACCAGGTCACCTTGACGCCCAGCGGCGCGAGGCGCTTTTCCAGCGCGCCGGTGGCCTTCAGCAGGATCAGCGTGCCGTATTTCTGGTAACCGATGCGCAACACCTTGTCGTTGGCGTCGGCAGCCCAGGCAGAGGTGGCTGCGTTCAGTGCAACCGCTGCGGCCAATGCGCCAAGCCAGCGGAAACGGGAGGTAACAGACTTCATGGTAAATCCTTTCGATAAATAATTTGGGGCGATATGCGCTTTTGTTGGCAATGAGCAAATGGGTCCCGGCCATCAGGCGGGAACCAGCATCAACATCGTGCCGGCGTCGATTCCCGCGAAGCCGGGGCGGCAGCGATGCCGACCTCCAGGTGTTTGGCCCAGGCCAGGCTGTCGCTGAAGCGTTGCAGGCCGTCTTCCAGGCGCAGGGCGATGTCGTTGTCCACGTCCAGCGAGCCATCCTCGCGGATGCGCACCTGGCTATCTGCCGCGAATACGCCGTTCAACACAAAACGGGCCCCCAGGGAGGACAGCACCGGCTTGAGTGCGTAGTCCATCGCCAGCATGTGGGCCGGGCTGCCGCCGGTGACGATAGGCAGCACCACTTTCCCCGCAAAACCGTACTGCGGAAGAATGTCCAGAAACGCCTTCAGTACGCCGGAGTAGGCCGCCTTGTAGACGGGTGTGGCAATGATCACGCCGGAGGCAGCTTCGATCAGGTTGGCTGCTGTTTGCAGCGCTGGCGAATTGAAGTTGGCGTATAACAGGTCTTCCGCCGGCAGATCGCGCACCGTGATGGCCTGGTGCGCAATGCCTTCGTCATTCAGCCAGCGGGCAGCTTCTGCCAGCAACCGCGTGGAACGCTATTGCGCGGAAGGACTGCCGGCGATGGTGACAATATTCATGACTTTCTTTCTGGCCTGATCGGTTTAGAGCTTGGCCAGCGCCACTTCGGTGGATTTCACCAACGCCAGCACTTCGCTGCCTGGCGCCAGGCCGAGTTCCTTGACCGAGCGCGTGGTGATGACGGCAGTGACGATGCCGGAAGGGGTTTCCACATCCACTTCCGATACCACCGGACCGGTGATGATTTCCTTGATGCGCCCTTTGAACTGGTTGCGCACGTTGATTGCCTGAATGGCCATGATGATTCCTTTTCAATATGAGATAGCGAGATGTTCCAGAGCCTGCACCCAGCCGGTGGTGAACTGGCTGAACATGCGTTTCTTGCGTTTCTGGCCGTAGCGTTCTTCCAGCTTTTCGCGCAG